>Ga0209187_1003815_pt1 | contig 12079 bp, 6 predicted proteins | sample BantaG_FD_187430 | JGI IMG/M metagenome (GOLD analysis project Ga0209187, IMG submission 187430) | Marine algal microbial communities from Bantry Bay, Ireland - BantryBay_4 metaG (SPAdes) (version 2) | ecosystem: Host-associated > Algae > Red algae > Unclassified | place: Bantry Bay, Ireland... | reverse complement strand
TCAACAGCAGCACATCCGGCTGGAATTGTACCGCTTGGTAAGGTATTATCAGGAGGTGTTGTTCCGGCGACTGGCGTCACACTGGAATAGACAAGTCCCATGGTATTAGCGGCGGCGACCATGTTTTGCCAGTCGGAGACTTGGGTACCTAGTGTACCGCTGCAAATGGTTGCTGAACCGTCTGTTACGGATGTTGCTGCGGGACAGGTCATACAGTCGATTACTTCCAAAGTAACCGTAGAAGATTGTTCTTCGCATCCTGTTGCTGGTATTTCGGGATATGAGACATCTAGCGTGACGGAGAACACAGGGTTAGGTCCCGTGTCGGATTGGTTAAATACTAAAACACAAAAACCATCAAGCGCATTAAATCCAGCGGGTAACATTTCCTGGTCAAAAACGATTGATGCACAAGTGGTAAAATTAAATTCAAAAAGGTTAAGATTGGTTGCTGGATCTGAACTACAACCTACATCATCTCTGATATTAAAAGCTAAATCCCCAATATTTCCTGAAAAAGAGGAGACATCGAAGGTTATGCTCCACGTGGGACAAGATGCCACCCTGGAGTCTGGTGTGCAATTTATGGCAGGAGGTTGAGCAAAGGATAAAGAAGGATTACTACCACTAGAGGTAGAATTAGTTGTTTCACTACAAGATAATATTGGAACAGCAGCCGTAGCAGTTCCAGTTTTGGTATAATCGAAATTATAAGTGGCTAAAGCTTGTCCAGCGGGATTAAAAGTTCCAGAAGCTCCATTGAAAGCAGTTCCACTTGAAGGAGTGCCAGAAGTTTCATTCCAAGTTCCGCCAGGCATCTCACCGGTTAAAAAATCACCTAAACTAACCGTTGTACCATTATTACATAATTGAGCAGGCATTGTATTTTCTACTCCAGTCATTAAGTCAACAATATTGACAGTGACGGTGGTACTAACATCACATTTATCAGAAGCATTGTTAGGTAAAGAGGAACAAGCAGTAGTTGTTAAGTCTGGACCTGAGACAGTATAATTAAAGGTGTAAGCTCCAGCACCATTACCATCAGGAATAAAAGTTCCATTTCCTGCATTGAATCCCGTCGTAGCAGAACTTGTCCAAGTGCCACCAGCTGTTTCTTCAGTTAAAAACGAGTTAAGATTTATAGCTGTGGTTTGATCAATACAAGCTTCAACATCAAGTGCTAATCCAGCTCTTACAACTGGTTCCAAACAATTACTTTCGTCTCTATGAGTACTTACAGTTGTTGTATTATCGATGGCACACATCTGTGTCCCATCCGACCAACAAATATTGTCTACATTACTGACAATAGGGTCCATCACTAAAGCAGTACGTCCTGGAGGATCACAAAGAGCATCACCAATTGCATAGTTATGAGGCGCGTTAAAGTTATGTCCCAATTCGTGGGTGACTACATTTTTAGTAACGATCAAACTAGTAGAAAAATCTTCTATCAAACTACAATTTGAGCCATAGCGACAAACGACTCCTACACTTGCGAGTCCTACGGTACCACAAGAGCTACCACAAATATTCTTTTTAGTCCAAATTTGATTTAGGTCACATCTTTGTGTAAATGTATTTGTACAGCCATTTGTCCAATCACAAAATTCATCCAGTAATTGTCCAGCACCAACGGTTGGTGTGGCGTTTGATTCTGGCCAGGGATTGCCTCCGGCGGTGGTTACGATAAAAAAGTCAGCGATGCTCAATGAGATACAGAATTGACTATAGTCTTGTTGTACTTCATTATAAACACTATTAATGTAAGCCATTACCATTGCTGTACTAGAACCATGATTTTGAAACATCGAAAAATCCGCTGCAATGCACATTTCCAGTTCTACACAAGGACTTCCCGTGCTGGCAAACTCTATTTCTCTATTCTGTGGTGATTGAATTTTATTTTTCACTTCTTCATTTCCGCAGGAATGCTTTGTATCTGGAATGATATCTATCCCTTTATATACGACAAAGAACTTCGGATTTTCATTTTTTTTAAAGGTATATAAGGGCTCTATAATGATTTCAGAACTACTAATAGCAAGAAAGTTTTCTCCACCAGAAAAAGCTACGCTATTGCCTTTAGTATCTTCACCTTGGTAAGTTAAGCTTTTTGGTAATTTAGCGCTTTTATCTTGTGTTCTAAATAGGCCATCTTTACCGTTAATAGCAACATGGTGAAGCTCGAATTTGAGTGGATCTAAGCCTCCTAAATTTAAGGTAATACTTATATTGTCAGGTGCGTTTTCTAGATACTTTTTAATTTCATTTGCATCAATTTCCAGAATAGAATAATTATAAAAAAAATCATCTAGTTCTTTATAAGAGTTGTTAATGATATTACCATCAAAAACCTGTGCATGAAGCGGCTGATTGAAGAGAAAAAAAGATAAGAAAAATGACAATAGCATGGTTTTTTTTCTGATAAAAACCGTAGAAAAAATATAACTTAGTAAAAAGGTCTTTTGTGATTTCACAAGATTGGGTTTAAGTGTTTTAATGTTTAAAATTTTTCGAGTCAAGTTATGTCATGTAGAGATATAACTTCTGATAAATAAATGTTCAATACCAAGCAGGCAAGAACGTAGTTCGTTAAGAATTTTCAATCAAGAAAATTCCCAAGAGCTCGAACCTTTTAAGGTATACGAAGTTGATCGATTTGTGGAATAAGAGTTTTTGGAAAGAAATCAAGGCACCATAACTTTGTGTAAAGTAGGATTTTTACATTGTATAAATGCAACGGTTTTATTCTTAGCGAAGAAATATTATTTCTTATTTAATCTCAAAGATACAACTAAAATCTAATCCAAAAAAAAACTAAGTTTTTTCCAAAAAAACCAGTGCAAAACTTCTTATCGAAATTGCTAATGGAGAAACTAAAAATTAAGGTCATACTACCATACTACCCTAATATGTCATTTGATTCCGAGGGGCAATTTCTAACGCCTAATATCTGGTGGCATTTTTTGATTTGAAAAAGTCGCTAGATATTGAGCCTGTGAACCTCATAAATAGAAAAAAGGATAAGGAAATACAGATAGGAAGGATGGTTGAATTTTTCATGTTAGATTGAGTGTTGTGGTAAAGTTTATAATTTGGGTCAATTATTCTTAGTTTGACAAGAATTCTTAAATATCAAAATTTTGATCTCCTTTTCGAAAAAACTACCTTTATAATAGGGTGAAATGCACTCAAATCAGGGTGAAATACACAATATAAAAAATTTGTAAGTTATATTATTGTTTAATTTTATTTATCCAGTCTGCGATTCTCTTTTTATAAGTCCTCCCGATTTTATGTTTTTCTCCGTCATTGGTTATGAGAAAATTAGAAGCGATATTTTCTACGTGAGATTTATTGATGAGGGTACTTCGGCCAATTTGAATAAATTGAGAAGATTTTTGTAAGGAATGTAAGGTGTCTTTAAATTTTGTGGGAGACCATATATTTTTAGTATCTGCGGTAAGATTAAATTGAGATCCGTCTTGGTAGGCAGTGACGTATTTGATCGTGGCAGGGTCAATCAGGTGGGTTCTATTAATGCCGACTACTTGAATTTTAGATAATGACTGAAGGGGATTTAATTTATGTTGTTTAATCTGCTTTTGCAGTTCAGTATTTAGGGTAGCGAATTCTTCTTTTGCAAAAATTAATGCTTCCTTTTCCAGTAGTAATACTCCCTTGTCTTTCTCAAGAGATCGATTATCATCCTTTAAGTCTAGATTTTTAATAATAAGAGTGTCGTTGTATTTTTTGGTGATCTTTAACAACTTTCGGTAAAAAAACAATAGAAGAAGGGAAAGTATGGTTACTATGGAAGCCCCAACTATTCCTAGCGTTTTATATCTGGATTTTTCTTTTTCAATGACAATAGACTTTTTCAGCAGTTGATTCTCTTGTTCCTTTTGTGTGGCCTGGAATTTAACCATGATCTCCTTTAGTTTTTTATCGGAAACCAGTTGGTTTTTTTCCTTATTTAGTTCAACTACCTGCTCAACGTCCTTAATTAAATGCTTATCGTATTTCCGAAGTTTAATCTTTAAGGATAGGATCGACAGGGTGGTTTTTATATCGAGGGTGTTTAAGATTGGGTTTTGTTGGATAATCTGCTGGCATTCACTTAATAAATTTTTGACCGTAACCCATTCGTCTTTTTTACACAAAATAGAAGCCTCCAATAGTTTGGAAGTTAACTTGATTTCGTCATCCTGCATATCTTTTGCGCAATTTTTTGACTTTGTGATATGTTTATTTGCGTTATCATAGTCTTCGCGATGGTAGTCCACATTTGCTTGTAGATAATAATATTGCTGGCACTCCCAGTTATTAAAAGGTCGTATATTTATGGTTTTGTCAAGGTAAATTTGACAAGAGTCTATTCTATTTGTTGCGAGAAATAACTCAACTAGATTAAATAAGATGAATTTACGTTCGTATTCAAATTGGGTTGGCTGAGCCATGGCTTCTCGGAGATTTTTCTCTGATAATTCCAAGTCTCCAATTTTTCCTAAATAAGCACTAATGGCCTTAAGTACGCCAAACTTTTTGTCTGGATAATCATCTAAAAAAGATACGTTTTGTAGAATAACCATCTCTTCTAAGGCAGATTTATAATCTCCCTGATCACTTAAACTCCTTGCTTTCAATTGTTCGGCTAATAGCCAGCACATTTTTTCATCCTTAATCTGGAAGGAGGTATCAAGGAAGACCAAATATTCGTCAATAAAGTTAATGGCTTGTTTATCATTTAAATCGACCAATATAGAAGCCAAATTTAATTTAATTTCAATGGCTGCTTCACGGTTACCATACTTCGAAACAATAAGGTTGGCTTCCTGCATGTACTTTTTAGCATCTATTAATTTTCCATTTCCTTGATAGACCCATGCTTTAATTAATTTATGGCGATAAAAATCCTTTGGAAGTACCTCTTTGGTCCTGGGATTATTTAACACCAAGTCGATATAATATTCTGCACTATCCAATTGACGATAGATATAGTAATTGGCAAGTTTTACTTCTGTATGGATTTTTACACGATCACTTTTGGTCGTATCTAGAGTGGTTAAGAGGTCGTTTAAGTTTTCTACTTCTGCTGTAAAGGCACTGTGCGAGAAGACCAGGCATAGAAATACCAGGATAATGGTTCGTAATACCGACATCATTATTTTCAGTGTTTTATGGAAGTTGTCTAAAAAGAAGCATCGCCCAAATTATTGAAACTTACTTTTACCTTTTGTGAACTTTCTTAAACCGCTTCCTTATTTTTTGTTTGGGTAACCTATTTAATTCACAATGTAAAAAATATATTTAATATAACAGTACTGTATCAGCTAAAAATAGATGTGAAACAAAAAAATAGATAAGGTGGTGTTTTTCTAGCGAGAACGTACTAGTTTTGAAATAGATTTACCTCACGATTAAAAGAGTTGATGATGTTTTTGGATTTATTTATCTAGACTTATCAAAATTTACCATTTAAATATTCTTTTTGGAAGGTTTTCAATACGAGGAGATTTCTGAAATACTGGATGTTAAAATTTGGACGATACATCGAATTTTTGTGGCCAGGAATCTCCCCCGAAATCGCTAGACCCTACCATTTAAAACCAGCAAACCCCCTTTTTATCCACTTTTACTATGCAAACCAATACCTTTATTATATCTTTACCAACACTTACTATTGAGAAAACATACGAATCTTGTGGAGTTCCATCTTCATTTTGTTTTTTGCCCCTAGTTTGAAATACTAACGGCTCATCTCCAGTAATTTCATTCCCTTCTTTTTCGTCACTCTCTTTGTTAGACATCATGGTGAGAGTGATCGGATCTCCATCCTCATTTGTTAGAGTACTTGTTTTACCATTACTAGTTATAGAAAAAGTAATATTATAAACATTTGTATTCTTGTCGCTCTTGCTTTCCACAATTTCGTTGACTAGTTCACCAATATCATTAGTGTTTAGCTTAAACGTACCGATCTCGCCACTTTTCTTTAAGATACCGTTGAGTTTAGAAGCGGCTTTACCCATATCGCTTCCCCAATAGCTTTTATTTTCTCTCTGCAAAATTTTCCAGCTTAACATATTTTCTCCTCTGATTTTTCCGGCAAAAGTTTTATCTTTTATTTGTAAGTTGTACATATTGTCTTTTTTAATTTTGATATTTTTCAAATAATTTAACTACTATAGATCATCGTATTGACGTTAGAAAAGTCGAGTATTGCCAAGTCTTTTTTATGAATACTGTAAGTCAATGTTCCTGCATCCCAGATACAGATATCCTGGACATTGAAACTTTCAACGGTAAGAAGATTTATCCACTCGTCTGGTGTTCCTCCCTTGACAAAAGCTGCGGTCTCCATGGGCGTTTCATGTTGCGTAAAGGGTTGGCTGTGAAGGCGAAGTGCCGCACGGAAATACTTCTTTTTGATTTCTAAGTGAGGGGCTCCCGTTTCTAATTGCTTTTTAACTCCTGCTTCTAACTGGTCAAAATCGTCGCAATCCTCCCAGGTGAATCCTTGTAGCCAATTGGTATGTTTTTTATCGAAACGTGTTGGTTCCTCAATCACTCTCTCCATATCAGGCATTGCAATGGAGGAGTAGAAGTTTAGCGCATACTCCTTTCTAAACTCATGACTTTTATCGATAAAATCCATATCCTTAGAAGGAATAAATTGCTGCAAGTTATCCGTAGCGGGATGATAAAAAACACGAGGTTCTTCGGCGTATTCTTCTGTATTGACAAAAAAGTATAATATGCCTTTTTTTGGTAAATAGGATTGCAGCTCAGCCAGGTCTTCCAGATTAATTTGTGCGTGAAAAATAAAATAGGCTCCATTGATATTGGTCGGATAAGGAATAGCATCTGGCAGGTCAGGACATCCGCCAAACTTGGATTGTCCGGTAGCGATAGCCTGTTCCGACAGGCAAGCATCCGCTACGATCATAGGATGTGCATTTTCCAAAAAGAAAGAGGGCTGCGTCTTGATCTTTTCTATCTTTTCGATCTCTTCCAACAAGATTTTTTCAAGCTTTGGATGGTGAGTGAAATTGTATAATTCTTTTTTTATAGGATTCTTGTTTTTGGAATGATACGTCATATCCATAAACAGTCCTTTATGTTTTGGCTCAAAAAGTAAATTGGGAATATTACTAAGCGAGGCAGGTAAGGATTTGAAGGGATTGTATTTTATATTTAATTTTCTGAGCATCGGCATAGTGCCGATCCAGTCGGGCAGGGTAGTGAGCTTATTTCCAGATAAATCCAGTTCCTTTAGTTTTGTCCATTGCTGAATGAACGGGGGAAGAGTAACCAATTCTCCGCTGAAACTGAATGCTTCGATGTTTTGTAATTGATGCATGCTTGGAGGTAATTCACTCACTTCATTATTACCATAAAAATGTAGTGTATGTAGCTTGTTAAGTTCACCAATTTTATCTGGTATTCCTTTGTGACCTGTGCCAGAATTTCTATAGAAAGTTATGGATTCCAGATTTTTAAAGTTCAAAATTTGTTCGGGGAATTCTTTTACGACCTTTTGGAACTGCAATTCATAGACTTCTGATGGGGTAGCTTTTAAAGCTTCGGCAAATGTATATTTTATTCGTTTGGGAATGAAGATGCCTTCGACAAAAGGTTTGAAAACTTCAATGGGTATGGCAGTATTTTCTGCGACGGGCTTCGTACTCAAATCTCCATCTTGTAATTGTCCTTTAAGGTGGAGAGAATTTGCGGTAACGGTAAGGGTGCCGCAGAAATATTCGCCGTTGCTTTGGGTATTATATACCTCTAATTTTTGCCAATAATTTTTATCATCCTGGTATGGGAAATTAAAAATAAATGGCGGTTGGTCAGTAGGCATTTCTAAATTGTGGTACGCAACTATTCGCAGCCCGTACTTCATTACAAAATCCTTTTTCCAATACGGATCATCGTAGGTTCCGTTGTGGAGCGCTCGGGTAAATACTAGCTCAGGTGTTTGGAGGTTGATGCGTAATTTACCACAGGTTACCCGCACATCGGTATGCTCCGAAAAACCTACATCGATATGATTTATTTTAAAAAAAGGTAGCATGGTAACTGAATTTTAATTTAATTGATTATCACCACTATTGGGGCGACCTGGATGATAATGCGCTTCCTTTTTTTTGAAAACGATTCCTTCCGAACCGATAGATTTTAACCGATCTATTAACGCTTTTTTCTCACTTGCAGATTTTGCGGTAGAAATAATTTTTATGGCATCTTTAGGGTGCTGCCTCTTCGGCCATAGGTAAAATTGACGACAAACAACCCCTCTTTTTCTTCCAAAGCGGCTTTGTAGACTTTGTCACTTTTTCCCTGTCGATAGAATAAGGTAATATTTTCAAGTTTCATAATACACTGGTTTATTTTTAATACTAGTTACGTGACCGTTTTGTTACATCATTTTATGTTTAAGGAAACCCCAATCCTTTTGGAGGTAATTTACAAAGTAATTATTCCCATTTCTGCTGTCCAGTTGTTGGGCATTCTCTTTGGTTTTTTTGAGAAAAAATGTCTTTAAATAAGCTACCTGATAGATACCATCTGACGTATGTTCAAATTCGGGTTCCTGAAACAAATTGATTTTGAGGTTGATCGTTTTAATTTGTTTTTGTTCTAACACTGAAAAATAAACCGAGCAAGCGTGATAAAATATAAACTTGTAATAATTAGCCACTCCCTGATAGTAATGATTCAACTGACGGCTGATGATTTTTTTGGCTTTGATAAGCTTGTTAGACAGACTTAACTGCACCAAAACATACGGGATATTTTCCCAATGAAATTCCTCCGAAGGTAAACTATCATAGCCTTTTTGGGCATATACTTCTGCGAGATCTTCTTTGCCCAGCATCAAGCAAGCATAAATGAGTTTGTTGTAGGTCGTTCTTGGCACATTGTGACAGACGACTTTACCGCTGGTAATGGGTTTGGCATATTCCAACAGTTCCTTAAAGTGACCACTAAACCACAAAACTTCCAGGGAGTTGTTACGCATACAAGCCTGGCAGTCATTAAGCGCACCTGCTTTAGGTATTGTTTTGTATTGCTCGAAAAGTGCGTAAGCTTTATCCGGCTCACCAAGATACACGTGTAGTCGAATTTCAAAATGCAGAATAACTCTTTCCGTATTGCCGTAGTCGCGATAGCGTGTTTTAAATTCGTCAAATATTTCAAAAAGTTGTGTTCTTGGAATCTGTCCAAAGAAATTTATACTGTCCAAAACCCATTTATATCCCCATAGAATATCGTTTAAAAAAGGCGTATCCGGATGCTTGTCCAGATAATTTAAGAACCAAGGGTAATATTGTAGTACTTCATTGTCAAAATTCCCAAAGGATATTTGTTCCAGATGCACATACCGAGCACGATACTCTAAATCTTCGTCTTTTAACCATTTTGCAGCCTGCACACATTTCCATGCCATATTCTTGTTGTCGGTTGTGTAGCTAAAGTCGATATTGTTTAATTGTTCAAATATATCTTCACGAGTACTTATTGTTTTATTCATAACTGGGTTGATTTCTTTGTGCTTTAAAGTATAATATACAGAATTATATATTTATTTTGTAGTTTATCTCATTTGTTTTTTCAATCCAAAAAGTAATTGCTTCTTCATTTTTGATAGAGATTTTGTTGTTTTTTCTGGACCAGGAAACTTGATTGAGTTTATCAAAATGTTGACTCTTTTCTCGTTGAATTTCTGCTTTGGTAACAGGTTCTTTTCGATTTCTCCAAAAGACGAGTTGTGTCTGGTAGTGTTGAAGTTTTAATTCCTGGAGCGTTTCGTAAGGTTGTATCCCAGTTACGAAACCGCTTCTCGATTTTTCTAAATCAAACCACCCGTATTTCTCAATTTTCCAAGGCCAACCTTTTGGTCTTGTTTCTGGATTCCAATATTCCAAATGGTCTTGCTCGCTCAAAACCCGAAAACCAATAACATTTGAAAAGGTTACATAATACATTTGATTTTCATCTTTGTGAAAATATAGACTAATCCGTAAGGTCCACTTATCGTATTGCAACGTAATTTCGGGAATTTGCGCAGTTCTTGGCAGGCTGTTTATCGCCTTAGGAATGGGTGTTTTATTCATTTTTACTTTTCTTCGTTCGTCACAATCACTTGTCGATAATCCCCTTCTGGCCATCCTACATTTACTTTTCCTTTAAAATTGAATACGACTTTTAAGTAGCTTGCATTTTTCATATTCGTATAATCCCGAGCAGTCCTTCGAAATCAATGATTGCCCAAATAATCGGGATGAAAAATAAGACACCGAATAAATACTTTTGAATTTTATTGACTGGGTTTAAAGTCCTAATGACCAAATATAATATCAGATAATAAATCCCTAAACCTAAAGTGGTAGGATAAATGACACCTATCAGCGAGCCACTGAGTATTAATAGAATGGTTAGTATCAATAAGATTATTCCAAGAACCAAGGAGCTTGTTTTTAAATAATTCACATTATTGGGTTTTAAATTTGTTGCCATTGTTCCAACAGATAATGCATATCCCCTTCGGGCATCATCACCTGCGCCATTTGTTCCTGGATATGAATAACCTCCTGTTTTTCTAAAATTGGAATCATGGCTTTTAAAGCTTTAATCGCATAGCCACGATACGTGCCGGGTAGCGTAGCATTGTTGGTGACATATATCCAAGTATCCAATATCGTTGTTTTACCTTGTGGATATTCTTTTAAAACGGTAAGCCAGTTGCTGGATTCAAAAGGTTTCCAAAAAATAGTATAATACCAATTCAAATCAGCCGTATCCGCAATCGTTATTTTTTTGGCGAAAGCTGGAATAAATTTAGCGACGTCACCAAAAAACCAACTTAACTGTGGCTTGTTGATTTCAAAAGCAAGTACTTCCTTCTGAGCTGGATAGATAAATTGGGTGCTGATTTTTCCGAAGAAAAGATTACACGCCATTTTATAAATTACCTCACTTTCTTCCAAAAAAATACTTTGTAATATTCCTCTCAATGTATAAAAACTGGCTTCGTTTTTTAATTGTAATTGTGGTTTTAAAATATTGGGAATGGTAAACTGACAAGCCGTATCAAAGTCTGGGGCATTGGCAAAATCAATCACCTTTTGAATTGCAAATTCACTTAAAGAGACTCCTCTGCCCTTGTTGGCAATGCCTTGTAATATAGTTTGATTTAAATCAAATTGCACCAACTGATCGGCGAGTTGTGCAATGACCGCCGCATCTCTCGTGTTTTTCAAGGTTTGTAACAGGAGGTCTGGATTATTAGAAACTCCTGTTTGTTGCTGTGCAATCCGGGCGACCTCCTGCGCATATTGAGGCTGCTTACCTAATATTTCAATCGCCTGATTTCGATAAGTTTGTTTAGCATCATTTTGTAAATATTGTAAAAGTCCCTGGCTGATGGTTTCGGACAGAGGAATACCTTCCGTATTCATTCGTTGTTGTCCCGTTAATTCACCGAAAGCAATCAACTGTAAGTCTTCGTCCTGATGGAGTAGCAACTGAACAGTTTGTTGTGGTAAATTGAAGGCGGTAATGATTTTGGTGGCCAGGTGTGCCTGCGCTGTCTGTTGATTCTTGTTTTCTACAAACCGGAATAGCAAGTTACCGTCGAGTGCAGTAGCCGCCGCCGCAAACTGTATATTTTTGTCGGAAGCATGTGCGGCAATTTCTAAATATTTTTTTATTTCTGTTTGCAATAAAGGACTTAATTCTGCGAATGATTTTAGTCTGGCTACGATAGGCGCAATACGTTCTTTGGCTTGAACGGAAAGTTGCGGCCATTGTTGGTTGACAAAATCAAAAAGCTGGAGATTCCATTTACCTTTTAGCGTTGGAAATTGTCCATTTTCCCAAAGGTAGGGTAGATTGGTCCAATGTGCCATAGCAGCAATGACATCCAATAACATTGGATTATTATTGATTTCACTTTTTAGTAGGAGCTGTTCCAATTGTTGAAAACGGTTGGCTTCGTATTCTTTATTTGTTTGTAAAGCATAAACGCCCGCAATGGTAGCGAACCAGCCAGTCATTTGCAAGGGCG
>Ga0209187_1003812_pt1 | contig 12090 bp, 11 predicted proteins | sample BantaG_FD_187430 | JGI IMG/M metagenome (GOLD analysis project Ga0209187, IMG submission 187430) | Marine algal microbial communities from Bantry Bay, Ireland - BantryBay_4 metaG (SPAdes) (version 2) | ecosystem: Host-associated > Algae > Red algae > Unclassified | place: Bantry Bay, Ireland... | reverse complement strand
ATGGTGCTCGAGGGGGGACTCGAACCCCCACGTCTCTCAACACTAGATCCTTAATCTAGCGCGTCTACCAATTCCGCCACCCGAGCAAAAAGATGGAGTAGCCCTGTCAGCTACGGTCGGAAAAGGTGCGCGGGAACGGCTCGCCCGCAACCTTCTTTTTTCGCTATTTCGTCTGGTGTGGGAACAGGAAATATTGTCGTCTTGATACTCGAATGGCCGCCGAGTGTTCTGTAGCAATTCCTCTCGCAATTACTATCCCGGCTTGTGAGTCCCGATGAGATGGTGCCGATGTGCTCCAGCAACTATGGCTACCGATGTCTAGCCGCCATCAACGCCTTCGAGGAAGCGGGGATCTGTCCGGATGCCTGTGTCTTCGTTGCGGGGGAGGATGCCAACTCTGCCTCGGAAATCGACACGCTCAGGCGGCACTACGAGGCTGGTGGAAGTGGCTATGACCTAGTCATTGGCGAGCGAACCTGGGCGATCAATGTCGGTCGGCCACGGGGCTGGACCATCGAGCCCCAAATTCTTGTGCCCCTTCTCAGCGGTCGAGTTTCGACACTGGTCATCGGAAAAAGCCCACAGCTGGCGGGGGTGCAGAAGGTCAGCGGGATTGGGCTTCGGCGATCGCTGTGGATCGGTGGGAAAATCTTTGGCGCTGGACTACGAGTCCGCTGGCGGGCGGCGAAGATGCTCGCCTCCGGTTCTGCCGGATCCATCGGAGAAGGCTGAGGGGCCTGGGGCTTGTTTAGAGATCGAGGAACTCCGTAGGCCGAGGGCGAAGAACTTTCCGCCCATCATCCCCGGATGGGTCAGTGTCTGGAACTGGCGGAGTTGCTCGGGCGCGATAGGCACTCCAGTTTTCTCCAGCTCCAGAAGCCAAGGCGCAGCCAGTCGGGTGAGGAAGGCGCTCTGGTTCGCGAAGCCGGTAAGTTCAAGGCTATTGGCTTCGGCCGCTCGCACCAGGCCGGTGAATTCGACATGGGCGGTGAGATCGATCTCGCCGAGAGCCGATGGCTTGATCTCGACCGACTTGTGGTCGCGATAGGCTTGAAGGGTGCCGCAGGTGCGCGATGGATGGTAGTAGTCGGCGGCAGCGAAGCCATAGTCGATCACTAGTATGTCGCCTTGAAACTGCGAAGCGGCGACATCGGCAATCCATTGGCGAGCAGGCAGGTGTAGTTCAGTCTCGTAGCCGGCCGGAAGATCCGCGTAGGCCTCGATCGAGGCAATCTCTTCGAGAAGCACTGGATCCTTAATCTCCCGCCAGGTGAACTGCATGTCCTCGCCGCAGAGGCACCACTCTTCCCAGCCGCTGGTCTCGCCTTCAGGCGGGCGACGCACTCGATCCACAGGGAGGGCATCGACGAGTTCGTTGGAGTAGAACAAGCCCGGGGACAGGTCGGCCGGGAATTCGCTCAGGTTTTCGACCCATTGGACTTGCTGGAACTCTACGAGGCTGGCGCTTTGAGCCTTCTGCAAATGTGTTAATGGTTCGACGATCCAAGGCTCGACACTAGCCGCGAGGTCCTTGTTCAAGTTAGGAAGTGTCCGCAGAAGATCGCACAGGAGCTGCCCGTCGTTGGCTCCCTGTTCGATCAGAGCAAAGCGTCCGGGCCGACCTTGCGCCTGCCAAATATCCAAAATATGCCTGGCGAGAAGGCTGCCGAAGAAAGATCCCACACTGACGCTGGTAAAGAAGTCGCCGGTTCGTCCGACAGCAGCCCGACCAGACGAATAGTAGCCTCCATCGCCATACAGGGACTCGCTCATGACGGTGCGAAACGAGACAAGCCCGTCCGCCTCGGCTAGGGCGAGATCGACGAGATTTAGCCTGAATTTTTCGGTCTCGGCATCGCCTGACTTTTTCTCTCGATTCCCCATGGTGTGAGAAGCAAAGACGGCGTAGATTCCAGCTCCTGCAAGATCGATGATTGGCGACTTGATCAAAATGCCCGACCCAGAGCCGGGCGACGATGATGATCGGAAGCGAAGAAAAGTCGCTCCGGTAGCGCTCTATCGGCGTCCGTGGTTCCGACGGAAGTGGTTCTATTGGCTACTCTTAGTGCTCCTTCTTTGCTTCGTTGGGGCGATCATCGGCTCCTACATTTTCGCTCGGCCTTATTATGAGAAGGCTCAGGGGTTTGATCTAGCGGAGATCGGTGAGCTGGAAAAGGCCAGTGTGATTTACGACACTCGTGGGCGGGAGCTTGGTAGGTTGTATGTGCAAAATCGGCGTCCGGTGCCGCTCGACGACATTCCTTTTCATCTCGTTCAGGCCTTTACCGCGACCGAGGACAAACGCTTCTTCAACCATGAGGGCGTCGACTTCATTGGAATTGCCAGAGCGGTGTTGCGGAACTTGATGAAACCTGGAGCGAGGTCACATGGAGCTAGTACTATCACCATGCAACTGGCCCGCGATGCATTCGAGCTCAGGGGAGGACTCACTCGGAAACTTACCGAAGCCTTTATCGCCTACCGGATTGAGAAAGACTTTACCAAGGCCGAGATACTCGAGCTTTACCTGAACCGGATCTACTTTGGCGAGGGGTACTATGGAGTGCTTGCCGCGTCGCAGGGGTACTTTGGCAAGTCGGTCTCGGATTTGACCGTTGGTGAGGCGGCGATTCTGGCGGGAATGCCCAAGAGTCCGAACGCCTATTCGCCTCGACGTCACCCTGAGGATTCCAAATCTCGGCGTGACTACGTTCTTTCCCGGATGGCTGTAGAGGATTCTCTCAGTAAAGCCGAGCGAGATCGCTGGCAGGAGACACCGATCAAGACTGCTCCGAAGAAAGTGGATGTGTCCCAATCCAGCTATGTTTATGAGCAGATTAGGCAGAGGATTGTCGAGAACATCGGCAACCAACGCGCGCTGTCTGGTGGGTTTCATATCTACTCGACTATCGATATAGATCTTCAAGCGGCTGCGGAAAAGGCCGTCATCGAGCGGCTCCGCACAGCTGAGGAGAGCGGTGGCTATGCTCACCAGACCTACGATGGGTATCGCACGACCATCGCAGACTATGAGGCAAAGCTAGCGGCCGAGGAAATTCATCCAGATACCAAGCGACCACCGCCTCTCTACCTCCAGGCGGCGGCTTTGGTCATCGACAACCATACTGGTGCCGTCCGCGCTTTGGTCGGTGGGCGGGACTTCCACGATAGTAAATACGACCGAGCTCTGCTCTCGCGACGGGCGGTGGGAACGGCATTCAAGCCAATCGTCTACGCCTCAGCGTTTGAAGGTGGATCGCTCTTCCCGGGTAGCCTCCTCAAGGACACGCCGATCGACAACCGTAGAGTCATGATCGGTGGACTGACTGGAATTCTTGGCGAGTGGGGACTGGAGGCCAGCAACCAAGATTACTCAGGCAAACAAATCACCGCGCGAGAAGCCCTGGTGAACTCTCGGAACGCAGCCACCGTGCGCCTTGGTGAAATGGTTGGTCTGGAGCGGGTAACGGACACCGCCGAGCGGATGGGGATCGCGTCGCCGATTAAGGAGTATCCGGCATCGTATCTTGGTAGTAGCGAGGCCAGCTTGGCCGAGATGACCCTCGCATACACGGCGTTTCCACTCGCGGGAGAGCGTCCGGCATCGATGTTCTTTATCCGAAAAATCGTCGACGATGAGGGCCGGACGATTTACCAACGAGAAGGTTCCGAGCTATCGACCATCCCAGTGCTCGATCCGGTGGCCGCCTATCAGGTCCACAGCTGTCTGCTTCAGGTTCCGGAGACTGGGACTGCGTCGAATGCTTCCGAGCTCGGGCTTCTGCCGATGCCGGTGGGTGGCAAGACGGGAACGCACTACAACTTCAAAGACCTCTGGTTCATCGGCTACAGCAGCCAGGTAACCTGTGGTGTCTGGGTAGGTTTCGATAAGCCAAAGACGATCTACAACGGAGCCTTTTCCAACAAGCTCGCTCTGCCAATTTGGGTGGATGTTATGAATGCGACGGCAGATCGGTATGTTCCCACGGCCTTTCCACGACCGAAAGGGCTACAGACGATCGAGATCTGCACGCGGAGTGGCAGGGTGGCTACCGATGCCTGTTACGAGCATGAGCACGACGAAGATAATCGGGTCATTTCCATTCGCACCACCTATCCTGAGGTGGTTGGCGCAGATGTCCGGATCAACGAGTTCTGCGATGTGCACTCCGGTGAGCCGCTTGCCTCTCAGATTTTGGCAGCCGCGTTGACTCCGAAAGGTGACGAGTCATCGGCGTCGATGGGAGGAAGACCTCGCCAAGGAAGCGGTATTCAGATGCGGGCTCCGACTGTTCTCGGAAGCGATCCGTACCAGTCAATCAGGCCCGTCCTCAAAGCAATTGCCGTCAACCCGGATGGAGATAATGGTGCGAAGGGCGCACCGGCGATTCGACGGGCAACAGCTGCCCAGCCACTGTTCCTCGGTAACCCGAAATATCGCATCGAGCTGACCCAGCCGAAGGCGATTGAGATCGTCGATTAGATGATCGAAGGCGTAACATCCTCTGTTGTTCGCCCCCATTCGTTATTCCTGGTTCCCGCATGTATACTGCGGTCCGCAGAGGCTTAATGTTGTGAGCCGCCAAAGCACCAACCAACCAAGACCCATGGAAGGCTGGGTCGGGTCGGTATCAGGCATGTTGTGGCAGGAGTCTAGCTGCTCGCTTTGTAGCCGACCTTGTCGAGGATCTTGATGCCGCCCTCCTCGTAGGCGACCAATGATTGCTCTGGGATCGACTCCAAGATGAAGGCATTGCCGCCGATCGTGCTTCCTTCGCCAATGACCGTCTTTCCGCCGAGCACCGTGGCATTGGGATAGATCGTCACGTTGTCCTCCACGTCCGGATGACGCTTGACCCGTCCCTTGACGATGTTGCCCTCGCCGTCTTTTTCGAAGCTCCGGGCTCCTAAGGTGACGCCGTGGTAGAGCTTCACCCGAGTGCCGATCGTGCAGGTCTCTCCGATGACGACTCCGGTGCCGTGATCGATGAAGAAGTGCTCACCGATTTCCGCCCCAGGGTGGATGTCGATGCCCGTTCGGCTATGTGCCCACTCCGTCATCATCCTTGGGATGAGCGGCAATTCGGCGCGGTAGAGCACATGGGCAGACCGCTGGACGGCGATCGCCTCAATGGCCGGATAGCTGAGGATGATCTCCTCCTTACTACGCGCAGCAGGGTCACCGTCATAAGCCGCGACCACATCAGTCGCCAGCAATCGACGGATCTCCGGAAGCTCCATGAGGAAGTCGCAACAGAGCGTGCGGACTTCGTCCTCGGAAACCTCGGCACCTTCGGCCTTGAACCGGAGGCTTCGCGCCACCTCGGTGCCAAGCCGTTTCGTCATCGACTCGACATGTGTCTTGGTCAGGCTCTCGAGCTGGCCTTGTCCGATGGCCTTCTCATCGAGAAATCCTGGGAAAAGCACACGCAGAAGGTCATCGGAGAAGGCTGCAATCTGCGCCTTCGACGGCAGGTTACTGCAATCGACACGGTTGATGCCACCCTCGTCCTGATAGGACTGGAGCAGGGATTGGACAATCTCGTCTTGGCGGCAAGGCTTCATCTTGAAAAGACTGCGACTTTTTGGTATTGCGGCTCGCCGAAGCCGACCCGGTCGTAGTGCGCATGGTGGGCAACCAGGCCATCTGGCTCCTGAATCAAAAAGTAGGTGTCACCTTCGTTGATCCAACAAGAGTCGCAAGCCGCCGCCGCGAACTCTGGAATATTCCGATTCCGGAAGGAAGTGAACGGTAATTTGGAGAAGAAGCCGCCGACACCAGTTGCTACCACATGGCGGACGCCATCGACCTCAGCGGACAGCGTGTCGGCCCGATCATCGGTAAGCCACTTCACCTTGGGACGTGGTCCCTGGCCCTCGCCGGGAAGCACACCGCAATTCGCGAGCACGAAAACCCCAGTAACCACGGAAGGAAGTAACACAGTTGGTCGCAGCAACGATCTAGCTTTGATCATCTGGCAGCATAGTCGAAGCCGGACGGCGGTAAAGGCAAAGCTGGTATTGTCCCCCGGCCGGGTCCGCGCCAGAATAGCCACATGAAATCTCAGCAAGGTCTCGTCGTCTGGATGATCTGGGGATCCCTCCTATTCGCACTCACCGTGTATGCCTTCATAGGACTGCAAGCAGGCGAACTCGGTCCCAGTCCTGAAGCCAGCACCCTCATCAACATCCTTACGCTTGTCGGAGCTCTCAGCATTCTCCTCGGCTTCGTGGTCAAGCACCTGTTCGTCACCGTTCCCATTGCTAAAGGAAACTACGACCCGACCAACAGCACCGACTTCGGCAAATACCTCGCCAGCATGATCATCACTTGGGCCCTAACCGAATCCGTTGGCGTCTTCGGCCTAGTCGCCCGGCTTACAGGCCAAGCCGACTCGAAGACCTTCCTCGCCTTCATCGGAATCGCCGCCTTCGGCATGCTCTGCCATCGACCCGTCCACTTGAAGCCTAGTCTCTAATCGGCACATCAGAACCGTTCTTGCAATCGTTGCCCGTGCATCCACCATTCGAACCCGATGAACACCCGTAGGACCACCATCTCCGACTGCGTAACCGACATGGTTCCGGAACTCGCAGGAGAAGCCCGAGCACTGCCCGAGATCGCGCCCTTCGCCCGCCGACTGGCATCGCACCTCGGCCTCAAGTCGTTCGCCTTCATCGATGGAGGCATCGCACCGGATGGCATCGACGCCCAAGACCTACCCATCTCGGACATCGGCGGCGACTTGTCGGAAACCGCCGTCCTGTGTACCGGAGTCCTCGAACGCTCCAGCAACCCCGACGAAGTCCTCGACCAGCTCGCAAAAGTGCTCGACTCATCCCCGGTCGTCATCGTCACCAGCGACGCCAGCGACCTCGTCGATCCCGACACTGCCGACGACGACAAAGTCATCCAACAACGTTGGACCGTCCCAGAACTCGAAGCCCTCCTCAAGCAACGCGGCCTACCCATCCAGCACGTCGCCGTCACCCTCACCGATAGTTACGGCTACAACCGCGACACAACCCTCATCGTACTCGGTAAGGACGAGCTCGGTCCGCTTCTCGTCACCGGCACCTGGAACCTGCACTTCTACCAGCCCCCCGCCGGAACCACGATCCAGCAGCGCAAGCCGCGTATCTGCATCGCCACTAACGAAGTCTTCGGACCAGCACTGTGCGGCGGCATCGGCACCGCCTACACGTCCTTGATCGAAGCCCTCGCCGCTGGTGGTCACGAGGTCACCGTCTTGTTCAACAACTTCGTCGAGATCGAAGACGAGGCCTACTGGGTCGCCAACTACGCCGAGCGCGGCATCCGCTTCGTCGCCCTCGACATCGACCCGATGCACCACGTCATCCCGTGGCAACACGAGTGGATGCGCCGGGCGCACAAGACCTACCGTTGGTTGCTGGAGGAGGACCAGAAGACTCCGTGGGACTGCATCCACTTCCCCGAGTGCAATGGTCTCGGCTACTTCACCGTGCAGGCAAAACGCCAGGGACTCGGCTTCGCTGGTGCCGTCATGTGCGTCGGTACCCACGGCAGCACCCGCTGGGCCAACGGCTCCAACGGCATGGCCTTCGAAAGCCTGCTCCACCTCGCCGAGGACCACATGGAACGCCGCTGCGTCGAGTTCGCCGACGTCCTGCTCGGACCAAGCCGCTACCTTCTGAAGTGGATGGACGATCGTGGTTGGGCGCTCCCCGAGCAGACCTTCCAGCAGCAATACATCCAACCCCAAACTGCCCGAACCGAAGAACGAGCCGGTCTTCCCAACCCCGAGCCGATCACCGGCTTCAACGAGATCGTCTTCTTCGGTCGACTCGAAACTCGCAAGGGCCTGGTCAATACCTGCGACGCCCTCGACCGCCCCGAACTCGCCGACCGCCTGGTCCGCGACGGCATCAAGGTCACCTTCCTCGGCAAAGCCGGCAACGTCGATGGCGTCCTCGCCGACGAATACCTGAAGCGCCGCAGCGCCAAGTGGAAGTTCGCCTGGGAGCAGATCAGCGACAAGAACCAGAAGCAAGCCGTCGCCTATCTTCAGGGCGAAGGCCGGCTCATCCTGGTCCCCTCCACCGTCGATAACTCGCCGAACACCGTCTACGAATGCATGGGACTCGGCGTCGCCATGATCACCGCCCGCTCCGGTGGTATTCCTGAACTGATGGACCCGCGCGACGTCGCTCAAGCCACCTTCTTCCACGAAGAGGAGGCCTTCCGCGACAAGCCACTCGCCAAGGCGCTGCTCAACGCCCTCGACAACGGCTTGGTCCCCGCCCGTCCCGCCGTCGCGCAGATCCCGAACGAGAAACTCCAGCTCGATTGGCACGCCTCTTTGGCTATCGACCACTCCGCCCTTCCGACGGACGAGCCGGCGCTCCAGCCACTCACCGTCCTCATCGCCGCCAAAGGCGACTGCCCCTACCTCGAGCAGTGCCTGACTTCGCTCAAGGCCCAGGACCTCGGCGACTTCCGCCTCATCTTGGCCCTCGACGAGACACTCCCCGACCAGGCCACCTCCGCCGAGGCCATCTGCGCGGACAACGACGGCTGGTCTGCGTTCCGCAGCGACATGCTTCGTCCTGGCTTGGCCAAGAACCAACTCGTCGAAAAAGCCGACACCGAATTGGTGGTCTTCGTCGAGCCCGATGCAGTCGCCCTGCCCGCCATGCTCTCAACCCTGGCCAAGGTGCAAGCTCGCACCGGCAGCGCCATCGTCGGTAGCTACCTGCACCTCGCCTCCCAGGACGACCCGATCAGCGCCGGAGCCAAGCCCCCGGTCCAGACCTTCTTCCCGCTCGGAGGGAGCCCAGCCATCCCACTGTTCTTTCCCCAGCCCGGCGCCCAGACCCTACTCATGGTCAAGTCGGTGTTCCAAGAGCTCGGCGGATTCCAACCCGACCACCGCATCGACGTCGACGACTGCGAACTTCTCGTCTCCACCATGCTCGCCGGCCACGAAATGGAAGTCGTCCCCGAAGAACTCTACTGGTCCCGCCAACCCAAACCCTTTCTCCCCGGCGGCACCAGCGACTACCGTAGCAGCCGCCGCATGCTCCGCCCCTACATCCAGCACCTCCCCGAAAACATGCGCTGGCTTGTCTCCCATTCCCGCAGTCTTGACCAACTGCACGAGAAGCGAATGGTCGAGTACCACGACTACAAGTGGAAGGCCACCGAAGGCTTCGACAAGAAGAACATCGAGTTCGACGACTACTTCAAATGGTCCGAATCCGAAATGGCCAACATCCGCGCCCACGGCGAAGACCAAGTCGCCGCCCAAAAGAAAAAGACCGCCGCCGCCAAAGCCGAACTCAAAGAGGCCAAGGCGAAGATCAAGGCGTTGGAGAAGGCCGCACAGGCTGGGGGTAAGAAGAAGGGGTTCTTTAAGTAGGGCGTCGGAGATCTGAAGTCTGATGACGGATCACGGATCACGGATCACGGATCACGGATCACGGATATCAGCGCGACGTTTGTCGTACATGCATCCACTAACTTGAGTTAATCGCGTTCCTTCCTTGTTGGGTGTGTCGGGTATCAGTCCGCTGTGATTCACCCGTCGCCGGACTCATTAAGCCTCCCCAGAAACGCGCCAAAGGCGCACCCTATCCCCAGCCTAGGGCAACGCCCTAGGTCTTCGCCCCACCGATGCATGAGCCCTGAAGGGGCGACCTACGAGTACGACAATTAGGTTTACACCTTGGCGCACCCAAGAACTAAGGAACAGGCAGATACGCCTTCTCCGGGTGGCGGAGGAAATCGAGAACGTTGCCACTCCTATCCATCAAGGCCGCCGCTGAGTCCCCAACAGAACAGTTCCCGAGCGTGATATGGATGATCTTTGGAGGGGCACCAAGAAGGACGCTTCGGTCGTAGAAATCGCTATCCTTGGTAACGATGGCGCACCCATTCTCTTTAGCGTAGTCCCAGATAAAGGTATCCACCTTCTCGCTCATGCCGAGGAGAGCCACATGCTTGACCACTCCGAACGTATCTCCAAAGATCTGAATCAACCTCGGAGAGAGGTTGTGGTCGAGAAGCAGACTCACGCGGCAGGGAGCGGGGCAAGATGTTGCTCCCGACGGGCTGCAAAGTAGAGACAGGCGCTGATGTCCTCGTCCTCAAGATACGGAAAATCTTCAAGTAGCTGTTCACGGCTCATCCCGCTAGCCAAATACTCGAGCACATCCTTGACCGTCATCCGCATCCCCCGAATGCAAGGCTGTCCGCTACGCTTGCCAGACTCAAGGGTGATACGATCCAAGTGGTTCTCACTCATCAGATCACGATATCTCAATTTTTCCCGTTTGGATAGGTTGGGCTTCCACCAGGATCTTACCATCAGCCGAGTAATAGAAGGAGTTTCGTCCTCCATCATCCGTGCTTCACTGGAAAATATGGAAGCAGTTCGGCTCCCGCGGCCTTGACCAACTCCACGAGAAGCGACTGGTCGAGTACTACGACTACAAGTGGTCCGTATCCGAAATGGCCAACATCCGCGCCCATGGAGAAGACCAAGTCGCCGCCCAAAAGAAAAAGACCGCCGCTGTGAAGGCCGAATTGAAGGAGGCGAAGATCAAGGCGCTGGAGAAGGCGGCGCAGGCCGGGGGTAAGAAGAAGGGGTTCTCTTAGTAGGTCGGGTCGGGTCTGAGTAATCTTCGTGCCCTGCTCCTCACAGAGACCTTTATTGCACAGTTGGCGACAGAGGGTTTTTGCCCTTATGCTCTCCGTAGCCGCCTATGCGAACGCTTGAGAAATTGACCGTCCACGGATTCAAGTCTGTGCGGGAGCAGACGTTGGACCTTGACCGTCTCAACGTGTTCATCGGCGGCAACGGTGTGGGGAAGTCAAACCTTGTAGGAGTCTTCCAGTTTCTCCGTGAGATCATCAACCAACGGCTGGGCAACTACACTGCCATCCGGGGTGGTTGCGACTCGATCTTGCACTTTGGCAGGAAGAAGACTCCAGAGATGTTTCTCGAGTTGGAATTCGGCGAAGGTTCGACTTCCAACTCGTATGAAGTGCGGCTCGCGGCGAACTCCGATAGTGGCCTTTCCATTGTCCAAGAACGTTCCACCTACCACGAAAAGAAAAAATTTGATCGCCCATACAGAAATCCGATCTCGTCTGGTAGCCTCGAATCAAAGTTGCAGGACGACAGCCAGATGTCTGCGCGGCAGGTACTCCAAGACCTAGAGAGCTACCGAGTCTATCATTTTCACGACACCAGCGATGCCGCTGCGATGAAGGGTTACTGCGACCTTTCCGACAACCGAGTCCTCCATGAGCAGGCCTCGAATCTACCTGCGTTCCTGTATTTCATCGAGCAGAAGCACCCGAACCACTTCGCCCTGATCACCGATACAGTGAAGCAGGTCGCACCTTTCTTCGGCGGGTTCCAGCTAGCTCCTGGACGCCTCAACGAGGAAAAAATTCGTTTGGAGTGGAGGGAACAAGGCCACGGCGGCTACTTTAACGCGACTTCACTGTCCGACGGCACGCTTCGCTTTATCTGTCTTGCTACGCTACTACTGCAACCAGAGCTACCAAGTGTCGTCTTGTTAGATGAGCCAGAACTCGGCCTTCACCCGGCTGCCATCACTCTTCTGGCTGATCTCCTGACTCAAGCATCCGAGCGTACCCAGGTGCTTGTCGCTACCCAGTCCGTCACCCTCATCAATCGATTGGTTCCTGAGCAAGTATGGACAGTGAACCGAGAAGGAGACCAAAGTGTCTTCAAGAAACTTGGGCAGGAGGACTACACGGATTGGCTCGATGACAATGCGCTTGGTGAACTCTGGGAGAAGAATCTCATCGATGCCCGCCCTTAGCCGATGATACTGGGAAATCCCTTGGGGGTCGGATGTTCTCGGGGAAGCGCAATCAGCCCTCGATGTCAGCCGTTCCTCCTCACCACCTATCGGATTGCGCACTCTGAATGGATTGCATCTTGGCGCATTGCTTGCCGCCAAGGTGACTACCTTGGTAACTGCCCATAGTCGGATGCGGGACGCTGCCGCTGGGTTGGGTATTACTTGTGTGAATCCTTAGTGGAGAATGACGGCGACAGAAGGCTACTTGGA
>Ga0209187_1003811_pt1 | contig 12090 bp, 9 predicted proteins | sample BantaG_FD_187430 | JGI IMG/M metagenome (GOLD analysis project Ga0209187, IMG submission 187430) | Marine algal microbial communities from Bantry Bay, Ireland - BantryBay_4 metaG (SPAdes) (version 2) | ecosystem: Host-associated > Algae > Red algae > Unclassified | place: Bantry Bay, Ireland... | reverse complement strand
AGAAGATTTTAATACAGATAGACGTGAAGCCGACAAACAAATTACCATTGAAGCTCTTGAGCATATTAAAAAACGAGAAGAACAGGAAACGTTTACTACTGTTGTTTATAGCCAAAACTGGCATAAAGGTGTTATTGGTATTGTTGCTAGTAGATTAATAGAAACGTATTACAGACCAACATTAGTATTTACTAAAAGTGGCGACAAATTAGCTGCTTCTGCGCGTTCTGTAAAAGGTTTCGATGTTTATAATGCTTTAGAAGCTTGCACTGAATATATAGAGCAGTTTGGAGGCCATAAATATGCGGCAGGTTTAACGCTTAAAGAAGAAAACTACGAAGCTTTTAAACAAAAATTTGAAGACGTGGTTGAAAGCACAATAGATAAAAGATTGTTAACACCAGAAATTAGCATTGATACTCAAATAGAACTTAACGACATTATGCCAAAATTCTATAGAATTTTAAGCCAGTTTGCGCCTTTTGGCCCAGGAAATATGTCACCTGTTTTTATGAGTGATAACCTTCACGACACAGGTTATGGTAAATGCGTAGGCGAAGACGATAAACATTTACGAATAACCGTAAAACAACCAAACAGCGATAAAATAGTCTGTATCGGTTTTGGTTTGGGCGACAGGCTAAGCCTGATTAAAGAGAAAAAGACATTTAAAGCTGTTTATTCTATAGATGAAAATGAGTGGAAAGGTAATGTGTCTTTACAATTAAAGTTGCGAGATATTAAAGAGTAATTACTTCTGTAAGGTTTTAAAATAAGATTTAACAGTTTTCGTTAGACTTAATATGAAACAAAAAATTACGCTGCTTTTTCTCTTTTTCTTCGGAAGTATTACTGCTCAAAATTTGGTATTGAATCCAAGTTTTGAAGCGTATATAGATTGCCCAAGAAACATTAGTTTTTTTCATTATAATGTTAAAAATTGGTCTATTCCAAATGAAGGAACTACAGACTATTTTAATTCTTGTGATGATAAAATGGGTTTTAAAAATTTCAATGGAGAACAAGAAGCTAATTCAGGTAAAGGTTATGCAGGAATTTATGTTTACTCAAAACAAGATTATAGAGAATATATTCAAGGTGAATTAATAGAAAAATTAAATAAAGAAGAACATTACAAAATTAGTTTTTATGTAAATTTAGCAGAAAACTCATCTTTTTCTATTAATGATTTTGGTATTCTATTTATGCCAATGAGGTTAATGTATGTTCTATCACCAAAAGTTATTGACGTTCAGAATTATAGCAAACAAAAGTATAAGTCTAATTACGTTTCAACAAATAAAAAGTTGTTTTACTCTGATAAAGAAAACTGGATTAAAATAGAGATTGATTATGTAGCTAATGGATTCGAAAAGTATTTTTCTTTAGGGAATTTTCAAACTAATAAAGAGGTTATTAAAGAAAAAGTAGCAAAGAAAAAGGGACGATTTGCCTATTATTATATTGATGATGTTAGTGTGATACCAAGCGATTATGTGAAAGAAGAACTTCAATCAAAAATTGAAGAAAAAGTAGAGGAAACTTTACTTGAACTAGAAATAACCTACACGTTTAAAAACGTACTTTTCGATTTTGATAAAGCAGAACTTATAAACACTTCTATTGAAGAATTAGATAAATTAAGTTTTTATTTAAAAGAAAACGAAACTCTCAATATAGAAATTTATGGACATACAGACAGCGTTGGTTTAACTAAAAGAAATAACGAATTGTCTTTGCAACGTGCAAAAGCTGTTTCAGAATATTTAATTTTAAAAGGATTAGAAAACGAAAGAATACAATGGTTTGGTTTTGGAAGCTCTAAACCATTAGTTGACAATACTACTGAAGATAATAGAGCAAAAAACAGACGTGTTGAGTTTAAACTAATTAATAAAAACTAAAATAAGAGCAATCCTTATTATACTTTTGCGGTAGAGTTTAAAATAACCAATAAAGTTTTAATGCAAAAAAACGATCCATACGCAGCATTACGTTTTAAAGAATTCAATATTTTTTTATTGGTTCGTTTTGCGTTGGTTTTTGGCTGGTCTATGCAGTTTTTAGTTATAGAATGGCAAGTTTATGCTTTAACTAACGATGAATTAAATTTAGGTATTATTGCTGCCTGCGAATTTATTCCAGCTTTTTTTATGGCACCATTTGCAGGTTATATTGTTGACCGAAAAGAAAAACGGAATTTATTTGCTATTTGTATTGCATTGTTTTCTTTGATTAGTTTTGGTTTGTTTTGGCTCACATCTAACACAATAGAATTAGCTTGGACAACAAACAGTATTCTCTATTCTATTTATGCTTTGGTGTTTTTTGGAGGTATTTTACGTGCCTTTTTTGGGCCAACTATATTTTCGTTAATTGCGCTTATAGTGTCAAAGCAGGTTTACCCAAATGCTGCAACATGGAGTAGTAGTACATGGAAAGGTGCTGCAGTTACTGGCGCATTATTTGCTGGATTTTTAATTGCTTGGATTGGTGTTCATTTAACACTTGGCATCATATTTTTGCTAGTTATGGTGTCTTTGGTTTTAGTTTTTCAAATAGAAAAAAAACCAATAATAAATAAAAAAACCAACGAAACTGTAAAAGAAAGCTTAAAAGCTGGACTCACTTTTGTGTTTAAAGATAAAGTAATTTTAGGTGCCTTAACATTAGATATGATTGCGGTTTTGTTTGGTGGAGCTGTAGTTTTATTTAGTGTATTTGCTACAGATGTTTTAGATGCCGGACCAAAAGGTTTTGGGATATTAAATGCTGCATTATCATCTGGAAGTATTATTACCATGTTAGCAACTACTTATTTACCTATAACTAAAAATACTGGCAAAAAACTACTAATCTCCATTTTTGGGTTTGGTGTATTTATGATTGTTTTTGGTGCTTCAAAATTGTTTTGGTTAAGTGTTGTTGCCTTATTTTTTGCTGGTGTGTTTGATGGTATTTCTATGGTAATTAGGCAAACTATTCTTCAGCTTAAAACACCAGACGAAATGCGTGGTCGTGTTGGTGCTGTTAACTCCATGTTTGTAGGTTCTTCTAATGAACTTGGCGGGTTTGAAAGTGGAATTGCGGCCAAAATTTTTGGCGCACCTTTAGCTGTTGTTCTTGGTGGTACAGTAACTTTAATTACCGTAATTACAATAGGCTTTAAGAATAAAACGTTACGAAATCTAGATTTAACTAAAGATTTGGAACCAAACGAAAAAAGCTAAATGTTATTTTTGGAAGCAAAATAGACAGGATGAGTAAGAAATAATAATAAACTAATATTCTTTCAATTCCATAGTATCGCCATCGAAAACACCGTAAGTATAATAACTCACCCAATCGCCAAGATTTATATATCTCGATTTTTCGTTTAATTTAATGTCTAGTGGTAAGTGTCTGTGCCCAAAGATAAAGAAATCTCTGTGCTTGCTTTCTAATTTGTGTTTGCAATATTGGGCTAACCACTCGTTATCTTCACCTAAAAATTGAGCATCGTTATCTCCAGATATTAGTTTGTTTTTTACTGATAGGTATTGCGCCAAACGGACACCTAAGTCTGGATGTATCCAGCGATATAACCATTTAAAAAACGGATTGGTAAACACTTTTTTCATACGCTTGTATCCTTTATCGTGTGGGCCTAAACCATCTCCATGGCCAATAAAAAAAGTAGTATTATTAAAGGTGTATTCTTGTGGTTTATGGTAAACTGGAATGTTTAGTTCTTCTTCAAAATAGCCATTCATCCATAAATCGTGATTGCCAACAAAATAATAAATTGGGATTCCAGAGTCGCTAATTTCTGCAAGTTTGCCCAGTGTTCTTGTAAAACCTTTTGGGACTACGGTTTTATACTCCATCCACATATCGAACAAGTCACCTAAAAGAAAAATAGCTGCAGCGTTTTCTTTTACTTCATCTAACCAGGCAACAAATTTTTGTTCACGTGGAAACGATTCCACTTTAGTTGGCGCACCTAGATGATTATCGCTAGCAAAATATATTTTTTTTCCTTTTGGAATTTGCATATTGTAAATATAATTAATTCTTGTAAAGTGTTATTTGATTGCTATAAATATTACCAATGTGCACTTGCCTTTGTGAAAGAAGTATTTTTAGCTGGTTAATGCGTTAAGGATTGCAGCGGCATCCTTTTTTTGCTGCCATATATGGCAAAAAAAGATATAGCGTAAAGCCTGACCTTTAGGTAACGCCAAAATTATTTTAATTGTTTTCACTCGCATACCACGCGGCATAAGAACTTTCGGTTTCCTGAAGTTTTAACGAATGCAGTTGTATGTTTTCTGGTAGGGTTTTTTTATTTTTTTTTGCAAAATCAATCACCATCATTTCACTGGTTGGTTGGTAATCTACTAACAACACATTGTGACCTCTGTTTTTAAGTTCTATCGCTAATTCTACATGTGGTGTATTTTTGTTAAATACGGTAGCATGATCGAAGATGTTTACAATTTCTTCTTTTACAATTCTTTTTAAATCTGTAAAATCTATAACCATACCGAATTTTACGTTTGTATGGTCCAAAATTGGTTTACCAAAAACCGTTACAGAAAGTTTATAACTGTGTCCATGGACATTTTTACATTTGCCATCGTAACCATAAAGTGCATGACCAGTCTCGAAAGAAAAGAGTTTAGTTATACGAATATTGCTCATTATCTTTGATTTTTGTATCTATTATAAATATAGATTATAATGATTACAAAGGCTAGAATGGCAAAAAAGCCACTACCTCCTAAAAAGTTTAATATTTCCATTATTTTATAGTTTAATAAGCTTTTAGCTTGCACCAAAGTTAATTCTTTTGTGATAGTGGTAAAAATTCTTTTCTAAATTTTATTATTAAAGGTAATCCACGAACTATAATCCAAAACGTTAGTGCAATAAAAATACTTGTAAGTTTTAAATTGTACTGGTCTAAAATAAAGAGTGTTGGCAGGAAAACTGCAAATGTAGATACTAATAATAGATTTCTTAAATCTGCCATTTTGCCAAGTCCTTTAAACATACCATCGAAAATAAATGCTAATGCGCACAGAGGCTGCATGGCTAAAACAATCCAAAACACGCTATAAAACTGTTTTAAAACTTCTGGTTCTTTAATAAAAATTTTTCCTATTGAAAAGTAAAATAAAGCACCTAAAGTTGCGATAACCAACCCAACAATAATTCCATGCTTTATAAGACTATTGCTTAATGCAATAAGCTTGTTATATTCTTTGCCACCTAATAACCTGCCTGATAAAATATTACCAGCACTTGCATAACCATCTATTAAAAAGGCTCCTAAAAACCATAAATTTATAGCAATTGTATAGGCTGCAATATATTCTTCACCATAACCTGTAGCAAAGCGTGTGGCAAAATACAGTGTTACATTTAGGGCTATGGTTCTAATAATTAAGTTACCAATCATTAATAAAAAACGATTAATTTCTTTATTAAATGGAAAACTAAAAGATAAGGGAATATTAGTTTTTTTAAGTAGATAATATCCAGAAAGTAGTGCCATTAATAGTTGTGCAATTACACTGGCATAGGCTGCGCCTTGAATATGCATAGCAGGGACTAATTCTGTAATACCGTAAACTAAAATATAGTCTAAAATAATATTGGTGCATGCACCAATAATTGCAATAACCATTGGATAATAGGTGTTTTGCAAACCTCTAAAAACGCCAAAAACCGCTATAGTGAATAGTGTAAATGGAAAGCCAAAAACTCGAATATTATAATAGTTTACGGCGTAATCTAAAATGAGATTTTCTGCGTTATAAAGTTTAAAAATGCTTCTAGCATGAGGATAGGTACTTACAATTATTAAGAGTCCTAAAGTTGTAATTATAAAAATAGCTTGAGCTGGTAAGTTTTTTACTTCGTTTAATTTGTTTGCACCTAAATATTGAGAAATTATAGAAGAAATGGCACTCCTGGTTTGTCCAAACACCCAAATTAACATCGATAAAAAGGTAGAAACGATACCAACAGCAGCAAGAGATTCTGTAGCATTAAAATCTACATTTCCAACTATTGCTGCATCTGATAAGGACAATATGGGTTCAGATACGCCAGCAATTAGTGCAGGAATGGCTAATTTATTAATTTGTTTTAAGCTAATATTTGTACTCAAAATTAGTTTTGGTTTATGCCTAAACGAAGGTCGTAAGATTTACTATAAAAAATGGTATTTTTATAATCTAAAATATAATTAATCTATACGCCATCAAGAATATTTTAGTTCCAGTTAGATGGTCTAAAATGGTAAAAGTCATTTACAATATACTGTAGATTTTGCAAAACTAATATTTGCAAAGCTTTATGTTTTTCAAATTTACAATGTTTACACTAAAGTAGGAACAATGATAAATATTGATTATAGTATAGAACTAGAAAGTAAGGCCTTTTTTAGATTATTATGTTGCACAAATAGACCATAAAGGCGTAGAAGTTATTACAAATAAATTTAAAGGCAAACTTATAAATACTGGAATGTCTAGTTTTGTTGGTACACTTTTAAGTGAATAAATTAACTTAGCAAGATGGGTAGAATAGTTTATGATCAAAGTTTTAAAAAAACCTTAGTAGAATTGTTAAATTCGGGTAAATCTGCAAAGGATATCACGCAAGAGTTTGGTGTTAGTCAAGCCTCCATTCATAGATGGGATAAAGAATTTAACACTTCAACTTCACAGGACAAGCACCAATCAGAAGTGCTTAAAATAAAGTCTTTAGAAAAAGAATTAAAGGATGTAAAATTAGAACGTGATATATTAAAAAAGGCGGTAAGCATCTTTTCCAAGAGCGACAAGTAATATACCAGTTTATCAAATTTAATACTGGTTTATTTCCTGTTGAAAGGATGTGTAAATGTATGAGAGTTAGCAAAAATAGTTATTATACCTGGTTGCGCATTGGTCAATATAAACGTCAAAAGAGCTCTATATCTCTCTTAAAATTAAGAATTACAGCTGTTTTTAATGAAAGCAAACAAGTTTACGGCAGTTTACGTATCCAAAAATCGTTAGAACGCGAAGGACTAGTTTACTCAAGATCTTACATTGCTTTAATTATGAAAGAATTAGGTTTAATAAGTGTGCTAAGTAAGAAGTTTAGAGTTTGTACAACAGATTCAAATCATACTTTTACCTTGGCAGATAATGTGTTAAATAGAGACTTTACAAGTACGCAATTAGGTGAAAAATGGGTTTCTGATATTACCTATATAAAAGTTGGTAGTCAATGGAATTATCTTACAACTATTTTAGATTTAGCAGACAGAAAAATAGTGTCTTGGGCATTAACTCAGGATATGAGTACTAAAAATACCGTTTATAAAGTCTGGTTACAAGCAAGAAAAAACAGAAATATAACTAATAACCATATTTTTCATTCTGATAGAGGCGTACAATATGCATCGAATAAAATGACAAGCGTTTTAAGCCCTAGTAAGAAAATAACGCAAAGTATGAGTAGAAAAGCAAACTGCTGGGATAATGCTGTTGCCGAGAGCCTGTTTAAAACAATAAAATATGAATGCACAAACAGATATACTTTTAAAAATTTTTTAGAAGCGTATCAAGTCATTAACCAGTATATTAAATGGTACAATTATAAAAGACTTCATTCTACTTTAGGTTATAAGTCGCCTGTAGAAATGGAAATAGAATTAATAATGAAAAACAATAAAAATGTAGCTTAAAAATTAGTACCAAATTTATTAGGTAGTCCATAGTATTCGCTATAAAAATAGGAGCCTTAGAATTATATAGAAAAAGAACACACAATTAAAAACAGCGTTTAAACATCGAGATAAAACAAAGCAAATACTGTAGACTTGAATATTTTCTTAATTAAAACATAACGTTAACAACCATTCCCTTCATTTTTATTAATTTGCAACTATGAATTTATATCCTATAAACGCAGGAAATTTTAAGCTTGATGGTGGAGCTATGTTTGGTGTTGTACCAAAATCAATCTGGTCAAGAACCAATCGACCAGACAAAAATAACATGATTGATATTGCTGCACGCTGTTTGTTAATTGAAGATGGAAAACGTCTTATTTTAATAGACACAGGAATGGGAAATAAGCAAAGCGAAAAATTCTATGGCTATTATCATCTTTGGGGAGACGACACCATAGATAAGTCTTTAGCTAAATATGGCTTTCATCGGGATGATATTACAGATGTTTTCATGACGCATTTACATTTCGACCATTGTGGAGGAAGTATTCAATATAATAAAAACAGAACATTTTTAGAACCAGCATTTAAAAATGCTAGTTTTTGGAGTAATAAGAAGCACTGGCAATGGGCAACAGAGCCTAATCGACGAGAGTTTGCTTCCTTTTTAAAAGAAAACATTACACCTATGGAAGAGAGTGGTCGTTTAAAGTTTACTCAGCTTCCGCAGAATTCTTCAGGAAACATTCTAAAAAACTCGGCTCTAGATTTCGATATTTTTTTTGCTAATGGTCATACCGAAAAGCAAATGATCCCAATAATTAATTATAATGGCAAAACCATTTGTTTTATGGCAGATTTATTACCAACCATAGGGCATTTACCAATTCCGTTTGTAATGGGTTACGACACAAGACCATTATTGACTTTAGACGAAAAAGAAAAATTCCTCGATTTAGCCGCAAATAATAATTATTACTTATTTTTGGAACATGATGCGCATAACGAGCTTATTACGGTGCAGCACACTGAAAAAGGTGTGCGTTTAAAAGACACCTATACCTGCAAAGACATTTTTAATTTATAACTACTAATAAAACATTTACAAATGAAATTAATTAATAAAACACTATTGTTTTCAATATTTTCTGCTAGTATTTTATCTAGCTGTGGAGGCGGAGCGTCAATTATATCTACTCCAGTAGAAAATATTGATACCTCACCTCTTAAGGAAGCAGCGCTTACAGAAGCGGAAGCTCGTAACTGGGGCCATTTAGATCTTGCAAAAGATACCATTCCTGGAATGAGTGTAGACAAGGCATACAGCGAAATAATAAAAGGTAAAAAAGGAAAAAAAATTATTGTAGCTGTTATCGATTCTGGAATAGATATCTCTCACGAAGATTTAGATGGTGTAATTTGGACTAATAAAAAAGAAATTGCTGGTAACGGAAAAGACGATGATAAAAATGGTTATGTAGACGATATACATGGTTGGAACTTTCTTGGAGATGGACACGATGAACAATTAGAATACATTCGTTTAGTAGCGAGTGGAAACACAAGTGCACCAAGGTATGCTGAAGCTAAAGCTAAATATGATGCAGATTTTAACAAAGCAGTAGCTAACAAACAACAATACGAAGGTATCTATAAAGAATTAGAAAATTCTCACAAAACCTTAACTGCTCACTTTAAAAAAGAAAATTACACTGCTAAAGAAGTAGCGGCTATTAAAACAGAAAACGAGACTTTAAAAGCAGCAATTGGTATGGCAAGTAACATGTATGCAAATGGATTTTCATCCTTACCAAAAGCAATGGAGCGTTTAAAAGGCGCAGTAGATTACTATTCAGACCAAGTAGCCTACAATCTAAACAAAGATTTTAAAGGAAGAAAAACTGGCGATAATCCAGACGATTGGAACGATAAACCAGGTTACGGAAACGCAAACGTTATGCCTGTAAAAAAATCTGAAAGCCATGGAACTCACGTTGCAGGAATTATTGCTGCTGAGCGTAACAATGGTTTAGGAGCAAATGGTGTTGCAAATAATGTTGAAATAATGAGTATTCGTGCTGTACCAAATGGAGATGAGTACGATAAAGACGTTGCTAAAGCAATACGTTACGCTGTTGATAATGGTGCAAAAATTATTAATGGAAGTTTTGGTAAAAGCTTTTCACCACACGCAGATTGGGTTAGAGACGCAATAAAATATGCTAGTGATAAAGGTGTTATTTTTGTTCATGCTGCAGGAAATTCTAGTGAAGATGTAGATACAAATACAAATTTTCCAGATGATAATGTAAACTTTGTAGAAGTTAGTAACACCTACATTCGTGTTGGTGCATTAGCTCCAAAGTATGGAACAGCAATGGTTGCAAACTTTTCTAATTACGGTAAGAAAAATGTAGATGTTTTTGCTCCAGGTGCACAAATATATTCTACTACTCCAGAAAATGAATACAAGACAAAAGGCGGAACCTCTATGGCTGCACCTGCTGTTGCTGGTGTTGCTGCTTTAATTTGGTCTCAATATCCAAAATTAAAAGCCGCACAAGTAAAACAAATTATTATGGATTCTGGTTTAGCGATAAACACCAAAGTAATTGTTGGTGGTAACGGAGACGATGTAAGAGATTTTAGAACATTAACAAAATCTGGTAAAATGGTAAATGCTTACAACGCCTTAATTATGGCTTCCCAATTATCTAAGTAATAAATAAATTTTAAAGAGCCTCAGTAGTTAAAAATTACTGAGGTTTTTTTATAAAAAAAATAAAATGAAAAAAGTGCTTCTTTTAAGTCTTTTGGTTGCGTTGTTTTTAATGGGTTGTGGTGCATCTAAAAGTGTTTCTACTTCAAACACACCAACAGCATCTCAAACCACTGGCTCAAGTTCTATTGCTTCATCTTCTAAATTTGCATATTGGCAACAACATGTAGATTATAAAATGGAAATTGATATGGACGTCAATAACTACCAATACCAAGGTAAACAAAAACTGATTTATACCAACAATTCTCCAGACGTTTTAAATAAAGTATTTTATCATTTATTCTTTAACGCTTTCCAGCCAGGCAGTGAAATGGATGCAAGACTACAATCTATTGAAGATCCGGATGGCAGAATGGTAACCGAAGTTAATGGTAAAAAACAAAGTAGAATTAGTACCTTAAAGCCTAACGAAATTGGTTACATAAACGTAACCTCTCTAAAACAAAATGGGAGTAGCGTAAAGCATATAACTGCAGGCACTATTTTAGAAGTAACTTTAAACAAAGCCATTAAACCAGGAGAAAGCGTGACCTTCGATATGGTTTTTAACGCTCAGGTTCCTGTGCAAATACGCCGTTCTGGTAGAAATAATGCCGAAGGCGTCGCATTATCGATGACACAATGGTACCCAAAACTATCTGAATACGATTTTGAAGGTTGGCACGCGTATCCATACATTGGTAGGGAGTTTTATGGCGTTTGGGGAGATTTCGATTTAAAACTAACTATCGATAAAGATTATGTTGTTGCTGGAACGGGTTATCTTCAACCAAATCCAAAAATGAGTGGCAACAAAAAAACACTTCATTTTAAAGCACCTAATGTACACGATTTTACCTGGGCTGCAGATCCAGAATATAAGCACGATACTCTACAAGTGCCTAATGGACCAATGCTTCATTTTTATTATAAAAAAAACTTACCCGCAGAAAACTTAGAAAATTGGAAAAATCTTCAGCCTAAAACAGTTGAAATGATGCAATATTTTAGCGAAAATATTGGCAAATATCCTTACAAACAATACTCTGTTATACAAGGAGGTGATGGTGGAATGGAATATGGTATGTGTACCTTAATTACTGGAAAACGGAAGTTTGGAAGCTTAATGGGAGTGACTGCTCACGAATTAGCACATACATGGTTTCAGTTTTTATTAGCCACTAACGAAGCTAAACACGAGTGGATGGATGAAGGTTTTACAAGTTATATTAGTGATAAAGCTATGGATTTAATTACTAAAAAAAATGCAGATAATCCTGCAGCAGGAGCTTATAGAGGTTACGATTATCTTGCAAAGTCTGGAAAAGAAAAACCACAAACAACACATGCAGACCGTTTTGAAACTAACATGGCTTACGGTATTGCAGCTTACAATAAAGGCGAAGTGTTTTTAGCGCAATTAGGTTATATTATTGGTGAGGACAATTTAAAGAAAACCTTGAAACAGTACTTTAAAGATTGGGCTTTTAAACACCCAACACCAAACGATTTTATTCGCGTCGCCGAAAAAGTATCTGGTTTAGAACTAGATTGGTATTTAACAGATTGGACCATGACAACAAACACTATAGATTATGGTGTAAAAAGTATAAAT
>Ga0209187_1003810_pt1 | contig 12092 bp, 9 predicted proteins | sample BantaG_FD_187430 | JGI IMG/M metagenome (GOLD analysis project Ga0209187, IMG submission 187430) | Marine algal microbial communities from Bantry Bay, Ireland - BantryBay_4 metaG (SPAdes) (version 2) | ecosystem: Host-associated > Algae > Red algae > Unclassified | place: Bantry Bay, Ireland... | reverse complement strand
CTATTATGAGATCGATGATAATTTCCCAGATTTTTTTTTTCAAGCTAGCTTCATCATCGATCCTAAAGGAAAGATGATTTTGAATTACAGGCGCCTTAACTCTATGTATTCGCCGACACCTCATGACGTACTGGATCGATATATTGATCTCTATGGATATGAGTCTTTGTTTCCAGTGGTCGATACCGAAATAGGAAAATTAGCCTGTATCGCATCAGAGGAAATTCTCTATCCAGAGGTGGCTCGATGTCTCATGATGAGAGGCGCTGAAGTATTCCTGCATTCTTCCTCAGAGATAGCTAGTGCTACATTATCTAAAAAGAATATTGGAAAAAGGGCTCGTGCTTTAGAGAATATGGCTTATGTCGTCTCTGCTAATTCAGCGGGCATGATAGACAGCTTAGTCTTGCCGAATAGTACAGACGGTCATTCTCAGATCGTTCATTATGAAGGTCATCTACTGACAGAAGCACTTGTAGGAGAAAGCATCGTTGCTAATTCTTACATCCATATAGAGGCTTTGCGAGAATATCGCTCCCGTGTGTCGATGAAAAATTATATTGCCAGACAACGATTCGAACTGTATGCAGAATCATACAGCAAACATTCTTTTTATCCAGCGAATCAGTTTAATGATGCCATGCTACCTAAGTCTGCCTTCAATGGCATTCAACAAGCCACAATAGATAAATTAAAGGCAAAAGGTATTTTATAAATTCTTTTAGATATAATCCTCATTCAAAATCCGAACACAACTTAAAGGACTATAATTACAGTAAATGAATCAGATTAAAAATTTGTCTTCTACCTCTTCATGAAGCTTATAGAATTTCATTACTTTAAGCTACCGTAAATCTATCATGAAAGTCAGTCACTTCATTTTTAATTGTTGCTTGCATTATAATTTTGGGTATTACACTATGTCAGATAAATCAGCAATCATATAAGCAATAGGAGATCCATAAATACTGTTCAGAATGGCATAATATGAGCTGGCATTTAAAATAAAGTAATAAGGCTGGAATGTCTTATGGTGAAATTGATGAGATAAGATACCATGCTGTATCTGGTAAAATTCACTTTCATGGTCTGCAAGCGACCATCCACCATCAGCTAGGGTTTAATCATGAGTCATTGATTTACCAGTTACAAGGTAGAGACCTTAGGCTGATAGGTGTGTATGGGAAACTCGTGCAGGATATTCTTTGGTGAATTATAATACTCAGACCTACTCTGCCAAACACTCAAAAACCAACCGATAAAAATCTGGATGTGATTGCCATGTCTGACCGGTCACAATCTTACCATCGCGCACAGCTTCATCTTTCCCGATGAAGGTGCCACCACAACTTTCCACTTCAAACTTCACATGCTCATAGCAAGTGATATTCTTGTCTCTCACTAAGCCTGCAGTGACTAATATCTGGATACCATGACAGATGGCAAAAATGAACTTTTCATGTTCAGAGAAATGTCTGACGATGCTGATCACTTTCTCATCATTACGTAAAAACTCAGGCGCTCGGCCACCGATTAATAAGACAGCTTCATAATCATCTGGATTTACATCTGCCAGGGCTATGTCTGAATCTACATAGTAGCCTTTACGCTCTATATAAGTATCCCATCCTGGTTCAAAATCATGAATGACTAAATTCAGCGCTTTCTTGGATGGTGCTGCTATAGTCGTGCTCCACTCGGCTTCCTCAAATCTATGCTTAGCATATAAAGTCTCATAACTTTCTCCTCCATCACCAGTAATAATTAATAGCTTTCTCATGGACATTCCTTTATATAAAACAACTTTTTAGTCTATTCAAATTACAACTTTCTGATCCACATATTTCTATAGCTCACAGGATTGCCATGATCTTGAAGTTGGATGACATCATCTTCGTGTGGTGGATTTTTCGGCAGCCCAATGTACGGCGTCGTTCCCCTTATTTCAGTATGATTCTGGATGATCACTCCATTATGAAGGACGGTAATGTATGCCGAGGATACCTTCATTCCATCAGCATTAAAGTGTGGCTCTTTATAGATGATGTCATAGCTATTCCATTCTCCAGGAGGGCTCATGGCATTCACAAGAGGTATCGTTTGTTTATAAATAGATCCTGCCTGTCCATTAGAATATGTGCGATTCAGATAACTGTCTAACACCTGTACTTCATATCGATTTTGCAAGAACACACCGCTATTCCCTCTTCCTTGCCCTTCACCTTCTATGACTTGGGGAGATCTCCATTCGATATGTAGCTGACAGTCTCCAAATTTTTCCTTTGTAAATATGGCTCCAGTTCCTTTTTTAACTGTCATTTCTCCATTACTAACGGTCCACTGAAGTAGTGCACCATCCTGATGTACCCAAGCCTCTGGGCCTAGTATAATCGCATCCGATGGAGGCACCTTTGCATCACCAGGATGAACTGCTTTTGGCTCTGGCTCCCAGACCTCTGTGGCGACAGGATCGGTGATCTGCGCATGGATAGAATAATACAGTAGGCAAATACAGGTGAGTAGAAATATCTTTTTCATCATGTTTCAATTTAAAGCAAAATAAGGAAAATGAGGACTTCAGCCATAGAATGTCACTAAAATCAACAGAGTCTACACCTACATTCACACTTGATATGAATCATACTTTTACATCTAAGGCAATTGTCTAAATGAAAATTAATATATTGATGTCACTTATAAATCTATTGTTAAATCACTAGAAAAATTAAAATTATGCCAGTCGCAAATCCAAAACACTTAGAAGCCATGATGCCTAAACGAGAAGGCATTGCAGAAGAAAGAAAATACAGGAAAGAACAGTTAGCAGCTGCACTGAGAGTCTTTGGCAAATTTGGATTTTCTGAGGGCGTCGCAGGTCATATCACTGTGAGAGATCCAGAAGATGAGCATAAATTCTGGGTCAATCCCTTTGGGCTTTCTTTCAACAGAATGACCGTATCTGATCTGATATTAGTAGATGGAGATGGAAAAATAGTAGAAGGCAAACATACCATGCTGAATCAGGCGGCATTCGCCATACACTCGCGAGTCCACGCGGCAAGACCTGATGTGATCGCAGCAGCGCATGCACACTCTATCTATGGCAAGACTTGGTCTACCTTAGGTCGTTTATTAGATCCTCTGACGCAGGATGCATGTGCATTCTACGATGATCATGGGATATATGATGACTATACTGGTGTGGTCATGGATACCAGCGAAGGCGATCAAATAGCAGCAGCTCTGGGTGATAAAAAAGCAGCGATTTTAAAGAATCATGGACACCTCACAGTAGGTGGCACTGTAGAAGAAGCGGCCTGGTGGTTCATCTGTATGGAGCGGTGCTTTCAGTCTCAGATCATGGCTGAACAGACAGGCATCAAGCCTCAGCCGATTTCACATGATGTAGCTTTAAATACAAGAAATAATGAAGTAGGATTTCCGATAGCTGGATGGTTTAACTATCAGCCAATTTATCAGGACATCGTCGCTGCAAATCCAGATATATTTAATTAGAAATTAAATTTTCTTTTTATTCATCATTATAAATCCGAATGTTCAAATACATCGTCAAGTGATCTTGAATAATCAATGTATGATATTAAGCATGACATGATATGAGCTTATTCCGTACCACGAAAATATCGGATCCAAAATTTGAAGTTGGAGGGATCAGGCACATCACATGTAAAAGTCCTGCCCTTCGTAAACGGGTCGATACTTCTGTCTTTATACCTGAAGAAGCAAAGTCACAAGCAGATATCCCTGTGATCGTACTGCTTCATGGCGTCTATGGCAGTCACTGCTCATGGAATATGGGAGCTGGTGCATATCAGACTTTACAGCAGATGATAAGTGCAAAGGAAATAAATCCATTTATTCTTGTCACTCCCTCCGACGGACTCTGGGGAGATGGCAGCGGCTATGTCGATCATGGTGTCGAAAATTATGAGGCTTGGATTGGCACTGAACTTCCACAGCTGATTCAGCAAGAAATAGATGAGGTAAGTAATCAAAGTCAGTTCTTCATAGGTGGTTTATCCATGGGCGGCTGGGGTGCTTTCTGGATTGGACTACGACATAATATTTACAAGGCTATCAGTGCACACTCTGCCATTACACATATAGGAGAGATGTCCCAGTTCGTAGAAGAAGATTGGTCTCTGTGGCAAGAACTAAATGGAATCGCTTCTATTGAAGAATTGATTTCAACAAAAAAACAGATACCGCCAATTAGATTTGACTGTGGCACTGCAGATCAATTAATCGAAGGAAATCGAAATTTACATCGCTATCTATCAGAACGCAAAATCACTCATCAGTACTTAGAGCTGGAAGGAAGCCACGAATGGCCCTATTGGGAAAAGAATGTACGCCTGTCATTTCAGTTTTTTGATACGTTTCTTGAATAGCTAATTTCCTAAAGTTTCAGTAATTATAAAAAGCTGTTAGCTTGCACCTACAATATATTTATCATCAGGACATATAGCCTTCTTGAATTCAAAAATCTTTTTAGCCTCTGTATTTGTTCAGCAATCTGTAAAGATTAATATAATACCTAAGGTAGCTTAGAACCGAGGCATGGGGATATCGATTCGCAGTCCTGCTTGCCATGGGCGTCTATGATTCTGATGAATTATGATCGTCATAATTTTGATTTTCTTCTTGCTTTTATTAATGGCTATCACACTTGTAAACCAATGTATCTTCATGCATGATCACTCCTTAGCTGCCCCGCTACATAAGCCGTCGTCCAGGCTGCCTGAAAGTTATAGCCTCCAGTAATCCCATCCACATCCATCAGCTCACCCGTAAAATATAGTCCTGGTACAGAGAGACTCTCCATAGTTCTAGGATGAATGCTATTCAGGCTAACACCTCCACATGTCACGAATTCTTCTTTGAAGGTTGTTTTTCCTTTGACTTGATACTCATCATTCGTGAGCAGTGTCACTAAGCGATTTAGAGACTTTCTGCCTAGCTCATGCCAAGGCTTATCCAGTGCTAAGTCAGCCTTGTGCAAGATATATTCCCATAGTCGAATCGGCAACATATAGGGCCTTTGATTGGATAATTGCTTTTTTGGTGCATTAGCCTGAAGGGATTCTAATTCAGCTAATACGTCATTGAAGGATTTGACATTGACCCAATTCACCTGAGCGACACATTCATAATTCATCTCCTGCATGACTCGTGCACCGAAAGCAGACAGTTTTAATATAGCTGGACCACTCATACCCCAGTGTGTGATGAGCAGAGGGCCTGTAGCTTTCAGCTTGGTTCCTTGAATACTGACTGTGGCAGGATTCACTACCACACCCATCAGTTCCGTGATGGGTTCACGTGGCATGTTAAAGGTAAACAAAGAAGGAACGGGATCTGAGATCTCATGCCCCATCTCCTCCAGCCATGATAATCCTCTGCGAGTCGGCGATCCGCCTGTGGCCATGATCACTTTATCTACCGTCATAGCTGGCATTGAGTCATCCATGAATTCCATCGTCAATTGGTCATCCTTCCTAATGATGCCTTTGACATTATGTTTAAGCTTAATGGTAATCTTGAGCCGTCGACATTCATTCAGTAAGCAGTTTATGATGCTCTGAGAATCCTGCGACACCGGAAAGATGCACTGATCTTCTTGCACCATCAAGGGCACCCCCCTTGACTCAAACCATGCTCTGGTATCTGCTGTACTGAATTCACTAAATAGTTTTTTGAGCAGTTTTCCTCCTCTGGGATAAGCATTAGATAGTTCCTTAATCGATGTACAGGCATTTGTCACATTACATCTCCCACCTCCTGATACTTTGACCTTGGCTAATATCTTATTCGTCTTCTCTAAAAGGCAGACTTCTGCGTCAGGATAATTCTCCTTTGCATGAATCGCAGAGAAGAAGCCTGCCGCACCACCGCCGATAACTGCCACTTTCATTAGTTCATTATTAGAGCTCAATGATAGGCAATCTATATGATAGGATGATGGTTTGTGATAATCGTATTGCGCCTATCAGCAGAACTGAACCCATCACTGAGCTGTACCCAGACTACTTATTGTCATTACCATAGCCATCTCTAATTTCAATGATTAAAGCATAGCATTTATTCTTAGAGATATCCATGAAGCTATTTAAGAGTTAATGTAGATTTTGAAAGACAGTGCTCTTGAAAAGAAAAATGTAAAGGTCTCCCTTGAGAGCAGCAGATCATTCTGTCATCTGCTGTGAAGTAGGTTAGAAGATGATTTCTCAAGAACCACCTAGATGAATACCAGAAAGAAAAATGTGCCTTCCCTTCTTATCCTATTCATAATCCATGCTTCTGCCCTGTCTAGCACATTAATTACCCGTATCTTTGCACTATGGCAAATGTAGAGGTATCGAGATGGCTTCCGATTACGAAGAAAGAAGTGGAAGCACGTGGATGGGAACAGTTAGACGTCATCCTGATATCTGGGGATGCTTATGTGGATCATCCAGCATTTGGAACTGCCGTCATCGGGCGTATATTAGAAAGTGAAGGCCTGAAAGTGGCGATCATTTCCCAACCTAACTGGCAAGATGACTTACGCGATTTCAAAAAATTAGGCGCTCCAAAACTCTTCTTCGGGGTCACATCTGGCTGTATGGACTCGATGGTTAATCACTACACGGCATCGAAGCGTAAGCGATCTACTGATGCCTATACTCCTAAAGGCGAGGCTAACTTCAGACCAGATTATGCCACGACAGTCTACACTAAAATACTTAAATCACTATATCCAGAAGTACCTGTACTGATCGGTGGCATAGAAGCATCACTGAGAAGAGTGACGCATTATGACTATTGGAAAGATGAGCTATTCCCTAATATCTTGTCAATGTCTGGTGCTGATCTGCTGGTCTATGGGATGGGAGAGCTGCCGCTGAGACTTATCGTAAGAAGACTACTAAAAGGTGCAGCATTTAGCGAGATCACTGATATCAAACAGACAGCTTACTTAGCACTTCGAAATGATGAGATAGAAGATAAAACACAATGGGAAGACCTGACGCTCTCCTCACATGAGAGATGTCAGCGGAATAAAAAAGCATTCGCGGCTAACTTCAAGCACATAGAACAAGAATCAAATAAGGTAAAGGCCAGAAGGCTGATCCAAGCAGTAGGCGATCATAAGATAGTCATCAATCCACCCTACCCTCCTATGTCGGAGGAGCAGATAGATACTTCATTTGACTTACCCTATACAAGATTGCCGCATCCTAAATATGAAAAGCGAGGATCAATCCCTGCTTATGAGATGATCAAGTTCTCCATCAATATGCATCGGGGATGCTTCGGTGGCTGTAGCTTCTGTACCATCTCCGCACACCAAGGTAAATTCGTCGCCAGCAGATCTGAAGAATCCATCTTGAAGGAAGTCGAGAAGGTCACTCAGATGCCTGACTTCAAGGGCTACATCAGTGACTTAGGCGGACCATCTGGTAATATGTATAAAATGAAAGGAAAGGTCCAGTCTATCTGTGATCGATGTGTCGCTCCTTCATGCATACACCCTGTCGTCTGCAGTAATCTGGATACCAGTCACAAGCCAATGACAGAAATCTACAGAAAAGTAGATGCTAATCCTAAAGTAAAGAAAGCCTTCGTGAGTAGTGGCATTCGCTATGATCTACTCGTCGATGACTACAATAAAAATAATGATGGCAGCCTTGATGAATATATGGACCAGCTCGTCAGTCGTCATGTCTGTGGTCGATTAAAGGTAGCACCAGAACACACTTCTGATGACACCCTACGAGTGATGAGAAAACCATCATTCAAGCACTTCCATAAGTTCAAAGAAAAATTTGAAAAGGCTAACAAAAAACATGGCCTCAAGCAGCCACTTATACCCTACTTTATCTCCAGTCATCCAGGATCTACTCAAGAAGAAATGGCAAATCTGGCAGCTGAGACAAAGGATATGGGATTTAAATTGGAACAGGTGCAAGATTTTACACCGACACCGATGACCGTCGCCACGATCATATATTATACTGGCTTACACCCTTATACGCTCAAGCCTGTGTATACCGCTAAGAGCAAGAAGGACAAAAAGAACCAACACATCTTTTTTTTCTGGCATAAGCGAGAAAACTATCAGGTCATCAGAGACAAACTAAATAATATGGGGCGCTCTGATCTGATCGAAAAGTTACTCCACGATAAGAAGCGTCATGCTAAACAAGAAATTATCAAACAAAAATTTCAGCAGCATAGGCCAGGATCAAAGCGGAAGTATCGCAGGAAGTAGCTATCATTACTTTTATGGATTAGCATGAGTGATGATAATCACTTTAGCACCAAATTGTATCATATGAAATAATCATTTTATGGTGGGACTGCGTTCGTCTACTCCTTAATTTACCTGAGTGTCCTTACATTACCAGTGTCTAAATATGTTATAACAATTGTAGACAAATGACTATTATTGTAAACAAATACCTCTTAATATTCTCTGTAATGTATGGTTTAACTGACCAAAATATAGTTAGCGATAACTTTACGGACATTCATATTGATCAATGGTTCGGTAATAAACTGAAAGATTAACGCACTGATTATCAGATACCTATGCACACTATTTGAATAAAATTAAACTTTGGATAAATTGTGGGTTTGATTCTACTCGAGGGGCACTACAACTCCATATAAACCTCTGATAATCATTAGTTAACTATATAAATTACTTAAATTCTTCTACCGAACTATTGTTGATTAAAAATAATTTAGAAACTAAAAAATTTTTGTTTCAGAATAATAAATTAAATTTAAGTTTTAATGAAGGTTTCAAGCATATGTCTAATCTAAACTTTATAAGATCTTAAGGGCTCTCTTTAGATTCATGCTATCTAATTTAATTGATAGTTTGAGTATATGATACTGACTCCCCTCACGAGTAAATTAAGCTCTGTATTTAACTAATTTTAGAATAAACAAAACCTAAAACAAACTAATTCTATGAAAAACACTACGTTTTTATTGTTAGCATTTCTATCTATGCTAACTCTTACTGTTAATGCCCAAACTCTTACTGGAACAGTCACGAGTGATGGCCAAACTGTCATTGGTGCTAATATTCTTAAAGCAGGTACGACCCTCGGTACGACGTCTGACCTTGACGGTAATTACTCACTCGATCTGCCAGCCGGTACACATCAGATTGAGATTAGCTATACCGGATATACGCCTCAGTCATTTGATGTCAATCTGTCTAATGGAGAGACTAAAAGATTGGATATCATGATGTCGGAAGGTGTGAGTCTAAGCGATATCGTGGTGACTGGTACTCGTACGGCTCCAAGATCCTCTACTACGACACCGCTACCGATTGATGTGGTCTCGGCAAATGATTTAATATCAACTGGTCAGAATACTTTTGATAAAGCATTGACTTATAGAATTCCTTCTTTCAATTCGGTCAATACTCCTGTCAACGATGCAACATCACTGCTTGATCCTTATGAAATCAGAAACATGGGACCATCGCGAACTTTGATTTTGATTAATGGAAAAAGAAAAAATACGAGTGCACTATTATACACTCAGACTTCTCCGGGTCGTGGAGAGACAGGTGCTGATATTTCTGCTATTCCTCAAGGGGCTATTAAGCGTGTAGAGATTCTTAGAGATGGGGCATCGGCTCAGTATGGCTCTGACGCTATTGCAGGTGTCATGAATATTATATTAAAAGATGATGCACAGAATGGAAGCGTCACACTGAATGCTGGAGTGACTTCAGAAGGTGATGGCGAAACTTATGGTATCGCTCTGAACAATGGTACTAAAATAGGCGAAAATGGCTTTATGAATTACACCATTGATCTTTCTAAAAGAGAATTAGCTAATCGACCAGGTGTCGTAGATGCTGCGGGTGAAGCTGGCGACTTTGGTGCCGACATCGCAGATGTCAATGCATTTTTATCTGACTTTCCTGATGCTGGAAATGTCAATGGATCTCCAGAAACTACTGCTGCAAAATTTGCTTTAAACTTTGGAAGTAAGGTGTCTGAGTTTACACAATTTTATGGCAACGCTGCCTACGTTTATAAAAAAGTAAACAGTTTCGCTAACTATCGTACTCCATACTGGAGAACGCAAGAGGCTTTTCCATATTTAGCAGATTTCTTTCCTAATGGACCTAATGGTGAGTACATTGGATATGTACCTACTTTCGATGGTGACTTAAATGATTATAACGGTACTTTAGGTTTTAGAAATGAAAAAAATGGTTGGGTTTCTGATGTCAGTTTTACCGTAGGAGGTAACCGTCAGACGTACATAGTCAGTAATTCTCACAATCGAAATAATACCCTTAATCCAGATGGAACTAATAAGTACAGAGAAAACAGTCCACTTATTTTTGATGTAGGGGGTACACAGTTCAACCACTCAGTGGGTAATATAGATATCACTAAAAGACTAAGTGATAAGATTGGATTTGCTTTTGGGTCTGAGTTTAGAAGTGAGACATTTACAGTCATAGAAGGATCTGAAGCTGCATATGAAGATGGTGGACCAGATTCATTCTCAGGTACTGATCCACGTAATGCTGGAAAGTTTAATCGATACAACTTCGGTGGATATGCGGATTTTGCATTTGACGTAACTGATGATTTCTTACTGAATGCAACAGCACGTGTAGAAAACTATAGTGATTTCGGAAGTGCATTCGTTTGGAAAATATCTTCTCGATATAAATTAGCTGATGACAAAGTCACACTGAGAGCTTCTGTTTCTACAGGATTTAGAGCTCCATTGTTACACCAGATATACACACAGAAAGCACAGTACAGCTTTATTCCAGGACAAGGAATTCAAGTCGGTGGATTAATTAATAATGTGTCGAGAGAAGCAAAATTATTAGGCTTACCATCATTAGACGCTGAGAAATCGACTAACATTACTGTAGGTGTCGGAGCTAGACCAACAAGCCAGTTGAGCTTTACTCTCGATTATTATAATATTGCTGTGAAAGATAGAATCATTCTAAGTTCAGAAATTGGCGGTACTGCTGCAGGTGATACTCCATTAGATGCCATTCTTCAGGCTAATAACCTTTCTGATTTAAGTTTCTTTGTGAATGCATTGGATAGTCGTACTTCAGGACTTGATTTCGTATCAAGTTATAGAAATGTAGGATTAGGTAATGGATTCCTTAATTTTAATTTTTCAGGAAATTATACACTGTCTAACGAAAGAGATGGCGACATCAAAAATCCTGAGCTGGTAGCTCAATCTGGACAGACTGTTTCTAATTCAACTCAAGAAGCTCTATTCTTTACTTCTCGTCCTTTATTCAAAGGTATCTTAGGAATAGAATACAATGCTGGTAAACTTGTTGCTTCTGTAAACAATACAGTATTCGGCCCGACAACATTTAGACAGCAAGGCTTAGATCCAGGTCTGTTTACTGAATTTGCAACTAAGATAGTGACCGACTTAGGATTTAGCTATAGATTAACAGATAAGACGACACTTGCCCTGAATGTCAATAATCTATTAAATGTATTACCTGAGTGGAGTTTCAAAGCCGATCCTGGATCTGCTCCTGAAGCTATGCTTAATGATGCAGCATATCTAAAAGGTCAGTCAAACTTGATCACATTTAATCAGAGATACTCTCAAATGACTTATGACGGATATCACTTCAGTCAGTTAGGGACAGGAGTAAATCTTTCATTAAATGTTCAGTTCTAAGCCTTAGTAAAATTTACTTTTAAAAAAGGCGGTTCTCCATTGTGGAGAGCCGCCTTTTTTTTATTTGTGCGATCAGATATTTAGGCATATTCAGTAGTAGTAAATAAATTCAGAAGTAAGAGAACTGTTGGTCAAGCTGATATAACTTTAGCACTTTTAGGTCAAAAGCTGTACAAATACTTTGGTATAATTTAATTCTGACACATACCTTTTAGGTTGCTTTTATCTGGATTAGATTCGTTACCCCGTTTATTGCAAAAACCCTTAAAAGCGAGGTAATAATTTAGGGTAAACGTGTTCAAATCAAATTCAAGACTGTCAATTAATAGACTAAACTTCCCATATGTAGAAGGTCTTATTTGTAGAAATCT
>Ga0209187_1003809_pt1 | contig 12096 bp, 7 predicted proteins | sample BantaG_FD_187430 | JGI IMG/M metagenome (GOLD analysis project Ga0209187, IMG submission 187430) | Marine algal microbial communities from Bantry Bay, Ireland - BantryBay_4 metaG (SPAdes) (version 2) | ecosystem: Host-associated > Algae > Red algae > Unclassified | place: Bantry Bay, Ireland... | reverse complement strand
ACTTTAATTTTTTTCTTCTCAGAAGTTTTTCTAACTGTTTGTTTTAACTTTGTCATGTGATCAAGTAGTTTGTGTTTTCTCAGTTTTGCAACTCTAAAATACAACACTTGATCATTTTTTATAATATATTCATGCAACAAAGCCATTGGGAATACAAAGGAACGATGGCAGAATTAAAAGAAAGACTGTTGGCCATCAATGTAAAGATTGCTTAAAACGGCGAAGACTGAGAATTCTTATTCAGATTGGGGAGTTTAATTCTAGCAATTAGAGTTAAAAATTCAAAATTGAGCCCACTCTGAAAACTGACTAATTGCATAAAATGGAATATTTTGGATGAGATTTTTGGTTTTTGAAATTCAGTGATGCCTGAGTATCAGTGCATTGAGAAAATGAAAAATATCGCCAAAAGAAACATTTTTGGTTTTGTGAGTTTTAGGAGTGGGCTCTAAAATTCAATATTCAACACTTAACACTGCCGAAGACTATCACTGATTCATCGAAATGAAAAGTGATTTCTTTTCTTCTGATAAATCATTGATACAATCAATCCAATCTTCAGGGATATCCCTGATTATTTCTTCTAATTTGGTATTCCAAATTGCAGATATTTCATCAAGGTCTTCTCGTTCAAAACGCTTCTGTATCATTTCACCAGTCTCATTTTTATAGATCAAAATATCGATAGGAAAACCAACATCGTTGGCGCTCACACGAGTAGAATCAAAAGAAAGAAAACCAGTCTTTAAAGCAAAGCGTAGTGATGACTCAAACTCCAAGGTTCTGTTCAATATCGGTTTGCCATAGCCTGAGTTACCTATGATTGTAAAAGGGGTTGTTTGAGTGATTTCGATCCAATTACCTTCTGGATAGAGAAGATACAGTTTGTGCTCAGTGTCATCTCTAAGTCGTCCTCCTACAATCGTAAATAAGTTAAATGCAAGGCCAGCTTCTGAAAGAACTGCTTTGTCTTCTTGAGCCACTCTTCTTAGTTGAACACCAAAAGCATTGACAACTTTATACATTTTATTGAATTCTATTTCTTTTTCTTCTATAACTTCATCAAAATAGGTGACTGCTTTGTCACGTATAGATCGAAGCCCAGATGTCATAAGAAATATTTTACCCTCCGTGCTGTCGTGTAGCGAAATTTTCTTTGCCGTCGTGGTCTCTGTGCCAGAGGTTATTCTTGTGTCGGCAAGTGCTACTAATCCTTCTTTAACTTTTATTCCTAGGCAAAATGTCATCTATTTTCTACTTGATCCACAAACTTATTTATTAAAAGAACAATTCGCTAATTTTAGTATGAATATTTACTGACCACTCATCTACCTCATCTAATAGCTTAAGGATACTTTCTTCATCGTCGGACCTAGTAAACTTGTTGATTTTTTCTATTATAAGAGTAAAGCTTTTCTCAATAGATTCATCATCAATCGGTTTACCAATAATTCGCTGAAAATGAAATTGACAATTATTGACAATAAAATTAAGAGAACGTGGAAATAATCCATTAGTCAAAATCAATTCGAATATGGAAGATAAGGACATCATCCGACCTCTATTCTGAGCAGTGTGCAAGTCGTAAGCTTCTACACATTTCAATAAGACGATGTATTGGAATAATAAAAGAGATTCATTACGACCATTTTCACTCAAAATGGTGTAATCCGAAATTTTGGATTTTAGCATTTTGATTATCTGCTGCAAACGTTCTACTAGAATGCCAAGCATAATAAAGTGCCACACATTATCTTGCAACAGGGTGTTATGTATGTCTGAACGAATGAGAGATAGATAGGTTCTATGTTGTGAACTGCATGGAAAAATTTTTCCCACATTGAATGGAGCTTGTTGTTCTTCTTTGACAAAGAAGTACCACTTATTTATTGTTTCCCAAAGTTCTGTTGAAATGTTATTTCTAATGCCTCGAGCATTTTCTCTTGTTGCGCAAACCATGCTTGCTATACTCAATGGATTAGCAGAATTACATAAGACTTCCTTATAAATATCAGTCTCAGATAGACCATGTTTTAAACTCCACTCTGTCTGAAACATATACAGAATGGATCTCAACACAAAATCCTTGTTTTCATACATGTTGGCATCTAAAGTAGAAAAATAGTGTACCCGCAAATAACGATTTAGGCATTCTGCTCGCTCGATATAGCGCCCTATCCAGTATAGGCTTTCTGCAACTCTTACTAGCATCACAGTTGTTTTTTTAGAACCCAGGTATCTTTTGAACCACCACCCTGGGATGAATTAACGATAAGATTATTTTTCACTAAAGCTGTTCTAGTCAATCCACCATTGAGTACAAATTGACCATTTGTACCAAAAATCGAATATGTACGTAAATCTATATGCCGTGGCTCGAATATTTCATCATCATCTATATAAGTGGCATGTGTGCTCAACATGATTTTTGGTTGTGCTATAAATTTACGCGGATTAGCCGTAATTTTTACTCTGACTTCTTCTAATTCTTGACGGCTAAGTTGGTCGCAAATGGTGACACCATAGCCACCTGACATATCCACAGGTTTGACAACCATCGTGGCCAAATTTTCTATGACGTGTGCTAATTCTTTGGGTCTAGAACAAAGATAAGTTGGGACATTTGGTATGATGGCTTCTTCGTCAAGATAAAATTTTATCATATCAGGAACATAGGAACACACAGCTTTATCATCCGAAATACCAGTCCCAGGTGCATTAACGATTGTTACATTACCTTTAAGATAACATGTCATTAAGCCAGGTACACCAAGCATCGAATCTTTGCGAAAAACAAGCGGGTCAAGGAAATCATCATCTATTCGCCTGTAAATAACATCAACACGGATATCACCGCCTATGGTTTTCATGTATACAAAGCCATCTTTGACTACTAAGTCATTGCCTTCGACTAACTCAATACCCATCTTCTGAGCTAAGAATGAATGCTCGTAATAAGCACTATTATATAAACCTGGAGTCAATAGGACACAAAATATTTCTCCAAGTGGTCGGCCAGATACACTCCATAAGGCTTGTACTAATTTGTCTGCATAATTATCTACAGGTACCACGCGAGCTTGCTTAAATAAAGGGGATAACACGCGTTGCATAGCAATCCTGTTGGTCAACACATAGCTTACACCAGATGGATTTCTAACATTATCTTCTAATACATAATAATTGCCATCAGAATGCCGAACTAAGTCCGTGCCTGAAATATGATTGTAAATATTCCCTTTAGGTGTGAATCCTACCATCTGCTTGCAATAATGCTCTGAAGTATATATTAATTCTTCAGGAATTATTTTCTCTTTAAAAATCTTGCCTTCATTATATGCATCTTGCATAAACATATTAAGCGCTAGATTGCGCTGTTTGACACCTTTTGATATTTGTTCCCATTCATGTTCTAATATAATACGTGGTATTAAGTCAAATGGAAATATCTGTTCTGTACTCTGACCACCTTTGTCGTACAAGGCATAGGTGACACCTTGGCTCAAAAAGGAAATTTTCGCAAGATCACTCATCGCTTTAAAGTCATCCAATGACATCTCTTGCAATAAATCAATGATGATCTGATAATGTAAAAGACCATTTTCTTTATCGTTCATCAATTCATCAAAACCAACAATCTTTGATTCGTAATCGGAAAATATATCAATCATTTATACGCAATTAATAGAGTAGGAAAAAGATAACAGTAAATAACTTAATACCACAAAAAAAATGTTATAAAATTGTTATGCCCAACAAAGATAAATAATACTTCCGCTCTAGTCATTCTTTCGGATATGCATGTATCTTTAATGAAAATTACCTAATCTCCTTTATCACAATTACAGATATGGCTATAGAAGTCGTTATCAGACACAATACCACATACCATTATGAAAGTGCTACTAAACTGTGGCCTCAGATCATTAGACTGAGACCCGCTCCTCATTCCAGAACAAAGATCAAAGCCTATGCTTTAAATGTTTCGCCAACGAATCATTTTATCAATTGGATGCAAGACCCATTTGGTAATTATCAAGCGAGGATTGTATTCAATGAGTTGGTTTCTGAATTCAAGATAGATGTCGAAGTGATTGCTGAGTTAGTCCCTATAAATCCATTTGATTTTTTCGTGGATGAATATGCTGAAACGTTTCCATTCAAGTATGAATCAGAATTGGAGGCCGAGCTACAACCATACCTTAACAAAGACGCATCAAGTCCTTTACTAATCGAGATGCTATCGGCTTGTAAAAAATATGAAGGGCAGCATATCGTTGACTTTTTAGTTGCGATCAATCAATATGTCTATGAATACCTCGACTATACCATTCGTATGGAACCTGGTGTGCAAAATTGTGAAGAAACGCTTACAAAGAAGCTAGGATCATGCAGAGATTTTGCTTGGTTATTGGTGAATCTGTTTCGTCATTTTGGACTTGCAGCTCGCTTTGTTTCTGGTTACCTTATTCAATTGAGACCAGATGAAAACTATAAGGGAGAGATAGATGGTCCCTTGGAGGATTTTACAGATTTACACGCTTGGGCAGAGGTGTTTATTCCAGGTGCAGGATGGGTTGGGCTTGATGCGACAAGTGGTTTATTTGCTGGTGAAGGCCACATACCACTAGCATGTACACCACACCCTAGGAGTGCTGCTCCGTTAACGGGAAATACAGGGGTCACTAATGTTACCTTTTCTTACACTAATGAAGTTGAACGTATAGAAGAAACACCAAGAAGTACAAAGCCACTTACAACTAATCAATGGTCAGAGGTGATTAATCTTGGTCATGAGGTAGAAAATATATTACAAAAAGAAGGTGTGTCACTAGTTATGGGAGGTGAGCCAACGTTTATCTCCATTAATGACATGGAATCTGCTCAGTGGAATACAGATGCAGACGGAGAAGATAAACGAATCCTAGCACATCAACTCACACTTAAACTCAAACAAGCCTTTGCTTCGAATGCCTTACTTCATTTTGGACAAGGCAAGTGGTATCCTGGCGAACCAGTGCCCAGATGGCAGAATGCAATCTATTGGCGCAAGGATGGTGAAGCCATGTGGGAAGATGGATCATTAATTGCTGATCCAAATACAACAGGAAAATCAACATTCAAAGATTTAAAAGAGTTAACAACTAAGCTTAATCAACAACTAGGTTTAGCAGACTCTCACATACACACAGCATACGAAGATGAGTTTTACTATCTCTGGCAAAAAAATAAACTACCTGTTGATGCTGACGCCACAGATTCAAAAGAAGACAGTCTACTTCGACAAACATTAGATGAGTTATTGCAAAAAGGCCTTGATAAGCCAGCAGGGTTTATCATTCCATTACAATGGGATCATGAAAAAAGTGATTGGCAAAGTTGTCATTGGACATTCAGAAGAGAGAAATTATTTTTGATTCCTGGCAATTCACAAATGGGGTATAGATTGCCACTGGATAGTATGTCTGTTGAGGAGACAGTTGATGATATTGTAGTGCCTTCAGATAATTTTGATCCACCAAAACTTTGGTCACGAGCAGAGTTAAGTGCAAGAGCTGGAAAACGAAACTCGAAGGAAACGAAAGATGAAAAGGTTTTCATCACTGCAATCTGCCTTGAAATCAAAGACGGTAGAATCCATGTGTTCTTACCACCTTTGGATGAGGCAAATCATTTTCTTGACTTACTATTTGCTTTAGAACATGCGACAAGCGAACTCAAAATGCCTATCATCATTGATGGCTACCAACCGACTTACCACAACGAGATGGTGAAATTGGCAGTCACGCCAGATCCTGGTGTCATCGAAGTTAATATACATCCTGCCAATTCATGGCAAGACATCGTATTCAATTACGAAACTTTGTTTACCGCAGCTCAAGAAGTCGGTCTAGACACAAATAAATATATGCTTGATGGTAAACACACAGGCACAGGTGGTGGCAACCACATCACCTTAGGTGGTATAGAGCCAAAAAGAAGTCCCATTTTGCGAAGACCGGATTTACTCAGATCAATGCTTAGTTTTTGGCAAAATCATCCAAGCCTGTCCTATTTATTTTCTTCTACATTCATTGGGCCGACGAGTCAAGCACCAAGATTTGATGAAGGAAGACCTGATCGCATTTACGAAATGGAGATCGCGTTTAAGGAACTTGAGAAATTGGAAGATCCGCCATATTGGATGGTTGATCGAATATTTCGAAACTTATTGACTGACTTAACTGGTAACACACACCGGGCAGAGTTTTGTATTGACAAATTATACAGTCCTGATTCGCAAACTGGTCGCCTAGGTATTCTTGAGTTAAGAGGATTTGATATGCCACCACACAAAGAAATGAGTATGGTGCAATTATTGTTGATCCGTGCACTTGTTGCTTCATTTTGGCGTAATCCGTATAAACATAAGTTGATTAACTGGAGTACAGATCTGCACAGTAAATTTATGATGCATCACTTCATAAAAGAAGATATCCATGAAGTCGTTGACATATTAAATAGTAATGGTATTGCTTTCAAAAAGGAATGGTTGACTTCATTTTTAGAGTTTAAATTTCCTAAGTATGGAGAGGTGATTGTCAAAGGGATGACGGTCACTTTGAGATCAGGCATCGAACCATGGATTGTACTTGGAGAAGAAATAACAAGTGCTGGTACAGCACAGTATGTAGATTCTTCATTGGAGCGTCTAGAAGTTGTTGTCGATAATTTTAATACCGAAAGATATGCCTTGCTATGCAATTTTATACGAGTGCCTATGATCCCTACGGAGTACAAAGGCACTTACGTTGCTGGAATCCGCTACAAAGCATGGGCACCATATTCTGCCTTGCATCCTACAATAGATGTCAATTCTCCATTGGTTTTTGATATCTACGACTTGTGGAATGAACGTTCTGTTGGTGGTTGTACGTATCACGTGATGCATCCAGGAGGTCGAAATTTTGAAACCTTTCCTGTCAATAATTTGGAAGCAGAAAGCAGACGGACAGCGCGGTTTTGGGAATTCAATCACAACCCCAAGTCAGTACAAAACATTACAACCCAATCGGATGGTACGACAACAAGCTATATGACTTCTCATGATACAGTGAAAGAAAATATTGTGATTAAGCAGATACAAGCTAGTCAAGAGTTTCCGATGACATTGGATTTGAGAAGGGAATGAGCCTTTGGCAAAGCAGTAGGGAATGCTTAACCCGCCTACCGGCCAGCAGGTTTTAAATTTTTAATGTTAATTAATCAGTTCCAAACTATTATATTTCTGTAGAGACACTTTTTAGTTTTCGACTTTTTGAGCAGGGCAAATTCTCAACCAGTAAAGCCCTCTCAAAACCATCAACCATTTAGAAGCCAGTTTGCGAGCGCACTAATTGCTAACAGCGATTTTGCAAACGCACTAATAGCTAAAACTCAACAAAACAAAAAACCCAAAATATCAGTATGTGACATTTCGGGCTTTGCTGTTCTAGCGTTATAATTTTATTAATTAATCATCATTTTATTCGTCTTTGTCATCTCCCCTTGTACAAGGAAATAATAAACAAGACCTGTCGTATTTAATTGACTTTTTGAAACAGTGATCTCATTATGTCCAGCATTCAATCCTGATGTTATGGAATATAAATGTTCACCAACCGAATTATAGAAATAAAGTGCTGCAGGAGAACTATTTGGTAAATGGAAAGCAATGATCGTTTTTCCGCTTGTAGGATTAGGTCTGTTTTGTTCTAATTCGAATCGGGGGGCAACCAGACTGACGTCTTCTTTTAATTGGATGTCAATCACATCCACGTTGGGACCATAGTCGAATTTTTCTTTTGCTTTATCTCCTTTGTAAATGCTTATCTCTTTAATGTCATCTGTAGTAAATGGAGCATATTCCAATGAGAAACCTTTGTCCTGTAATTCTCCATTAATAAGGTAAATCTTTTGTCTTTCATTATCTGACTGCACCTCAACAGATTTTGACGTTTCATCATTTAATAAATCCGAAGCCTCAATATTTTGCTTTTGCTCCCATCTTGGATTTACAGGATTGCCATCTATGAGTACTTCAAAATGTAAATGAGGATAACTGGCTTTTCCAGATTGTCCGACTTTACCGATCAACTCACCAATGACGATTGATTGTCCTTCATTGACATTAATTTCAGATAGATGTGCATATAGACTAGTCGTTCGATCGTCGTGTCTGAGTATCACATAGTTGCCGTATTTGGAGCCGTCTTCTCCGGCAAACAAAACGCTGCCATTGCCTGCAGCTGTGACTTCAACGCCAGGGACTGCTCTGAAATCAATACCGCTATGCGATGCCATCACTTTTAATATCGGATGCAATGTTCTGCCATAAGCGACAACATCACCTACAACTTTAGAAGGGTCTACTGGATCTGCAGCAAATGCTTTTCTGACTAATGCTGGGATAACGAATTGAGGGGATTCCTGTACAGGAGTAAACTCTGCATATTGGTCATTCGTATTTTCTTCAGCAGTTACAACTTTGGCGCTTTCATCTGGTAATTTATATTTAATGGGAAGCGTATAAAGTACCTTGACAGCTTTTCCTCGTTGGAATCCTGGGCGCCAGTTGATGTCGTTTGAAATGATCTTAAATTCCTCTGTGTAATTTTTGTCATCAAAGGTAATTATTGTATCTGTCTGGCTAATATGATTCATATTATTGACCACTCGTAATGCTTCAGTACCACAGCCTCCTCCAATGTCTCTCACAATTTTCGCATCATCAATAGATCCATCAGTATCAACAATAAATTGGATGACAACCATTCCTTCAATTCCTGCTTCACGTGCTGCAGGTGGATATTTTAGATTGTCGACGATGAATTGAATCAGTTTTTCATTGGCACATTGTCTTTTAGATTCGGTATCGCCTTCAAGAGTTTCACAACCAGGAAATCGAGGCATTTCTTCGACAACTTTGAATATATCTTCTTGAGAATGGACTAGTGTAGAGAAGAATAAAAGGGCTAAGAGAAATAGATTTTTCATACTATAAATTTTATGTCATTAAAGCAGATACTACAAGGTAACATAAAAATAGATGCACCACTTGGAGAAAATGGTGTGTCAGAGAGTTACTTTTCTTATTTTTTTTGAAGTAAAATGTGTTCATCCTGAAATACTTGATTAACCTAATCAGCCAACTGAAACTTGACTGGAAGCTTGTACAGTACTTTAATACATCTTCTCTAATCATACTTAACAATACAGGTTAATATGAAAACAAATGCACCACTAGGTCAGCATGGTGCATCTGAAATATAATTTGTTTTTAAAATCTGATACATCTATAGTGAACTCCTCTTTTAGTCCATCTTGTATCGCAATGGCTTTGTCAATACTTTTATTTGGATTTAAGTTCAAATCTAACTGGCAGGGTGTAGAGTACATCCACAGCTTTTCCTCGTTGATAGCCAGGTATCCATGTCAGACCTTTCTCATTCATTAGATTAATTACTTCTGTTGCGGCTTCACCTGTACCTGAACCAATATCTCGAACTACTTTTAGGTTGCTGAGCGTCCCATCTGCTTTAATAATAAACTGGAGGACATTCATACCTTCAATTCCATTCTTTTTAGCTAATTCAGGGTATTTTAAATTGGAATAAATAAAACTGAGCATCTTTTCTTTTGCGCAATCTTCTTTACTCATGTTGTCCACTGTCATATCCTCACAGCCTGGAAAACGGGGCATTTGTTCGACGACTTTAAAAACCTCTACTTGTTTACTGTCTACGTTCAATTTTATTGGGTTATCTGATTTTATGTTGGTTTTGTTTTCACTAAAACCAACTACGACGATCTCATCAAACACTTCACTATTTCCTGCCACATTGGCTAATTTTTTTTGTTCTAAGTCTCGATTCTCTATTGTGTTTTCTTCTTGATCTCCCTCTAATTTAAATCTAACAGGTAATGTATATAGAACATTCACTGCTTTCCCTGCCCGATATCCTGGAGTCCATCTTTGATTCATTTCATTCATACTTTTTACTACACGTAAAGCAGCTTCGCCAGTTCCTCCACCAATATCTCGAACCAGTTGAATATTTGTAACAGAACCATCTTTGGCAATGACAAATTGGACAACATTCATGCCTTCGATTCCATTTTCACGAGCAGACTTAGGATATAATACATTTGTATAGATGTAATTCAGCATTTCTTTTTTCGCACAAGTTTCTTTTTCTTGATTGGAGCCTGCAAGATCTTCACATCCTGGAAACCGAGGCATAACTTCAGCCACCTTAAAAAGTTCGTCAGCTGCATACCTAACTGTTTGGTCTATGCCTAGATGAGGTTTAGAATTATCAATTGTACTGTAAAATATACTGCCATGTATTTCAGGTAAGATAATTTGATCATCTGTTTTCTCATTCGGTGTAAATCTTTTTAGAAAGATTGATTTTTCTTTTTCTAAAAATTCTTGCTTTGTTATTTTTTTACCGTCTAAGAAAATCTTATGTTTTGAATGAGGGCTTTTAATCAAGTCTGCTATGTCCTCTGGTGATGGGGGAGCAGGAGGCGCAGGAGGTAGTCCAGGAGGAGTAGGAGGAGCAGGAGGTAGTCCAGGAGGAGCAGGTGGTGGTCCAGGTGGAGCAGGTGGTGGTCCAGGTGGAGGAGGAGGGATGGTGTCGTTATTATTTACAAAACCATTTGTATGTTTAAAAGAATTTTGGATCGATAATTTTAATGGTAGATTGGAGGTTTCCAAAATCTTTATCTTTCCAGTATTATGATCACCATCATAATCAATGCTTTCTATTTGGAAATTTTGGCCTACTGTAACGATTGCAGATCCTTGAGGAGCAGCATCGATTGCATCATTACTATAGATGGTATAAATGTCATTTCCAATTATGCCATCAGGCACATTTTCGTCAAATAGACAAAATGTTTCATCTTGTTTATTTGGAAACTTAACTTTCAAATTAGAAATAGAAGCTGCTTGTTGAAAACGATATTGAATGTAAGGCACTTGGCTATTGTACTTCTCAGAAATTGCTAAGTAGGTAGATTTTATAGCTGTAGCATTGAAAAAAGAAACAGATTCTTTTTTAAAGAAATCGTTTAATTCTGATTTAAGATTTTCATCTACAGAATCGAAAGAATCTGATAAGATCTTATCTTCAATAGGGCTGTGTACATTGCTGTCTTCACTTTGAAGATTATTTCTTTTATTACTCTCGAAGTGAAATCGATCTTCAATTATATTCGAATAATCTGGGTATTTTTCTTTTAGTTCAGTCCTTAATTTAGAATAAGATTGACTGTCATAATTGAATAAGTCAGAGGTAAATAAATTATTCAATTCAGCTTGCAAATTTGGATTCGTACCCATGCAGAAGTGCTTACCAGAATTGTCATTGAATGTTAAGTCAAAACCATTAAGCGAAGCTTCGTAGGAAAATCTATTTGTTATTATATCAGAATGTTCTGGATATTTTTCAAGCATAACTTTTAAGAAAGTAAATGCGCTTTCCTTTGCTTGGTAAATACCATTCACCAAAATACTCGGCTGAGTTTGTTCCCAATCGCTTGTAGTGTCGTTTGCAAAATAGATTTCCATTTCAGCTTCTAGAGTCTCTGTATTTTTAGTTTTATAATCAGAATAAGTAAAGGAAAATAAAATACCCAGTAATAATACTACTGGCAGCGCAGCCATATACTTAATCATAGCCGGACGCTTCGACTTTTGTTTGTACATCATCATAATACGTTGTTTTAAATGTGAATTAAAAAATTGATGAGTCAGGGCAATCTCAAGTCCGGATTCGGATTGCCCCAACAAGATCTGGCCGTAGATCTTTTGGTTCGTATCAGTCAATACCATGGCATCAGCCAGATACTCATGGAGTTGACGTAATTCTCTTTTATATAAATAGATCAATGGATTCCACCAGAACAGTACATGAAGGATTTCTACGAAAAATACATCATAACTATGGCGGCTTTTTATGTGTGTCAGTTCATGCTTAATAATGGCTTTGTTGCATGAATATTTCGAGATAAAATATGGCATTAATTCTTTTTTCCTTTAAAATTTAATTTTCAACTACAACTGAAATA
>Ga0209187_1003807_pt1 | contig 12105 bp, 7 predicted proteins | sample BantaG_FD_187430 | JGI IMG/M metagenome (GOLD analysis project Ga0209187, IMG submission 187430) | Marine algal microbial communities from Bantry Bay, Ireland - BantryBay_4 metaG (SPAdes) (version 2) | ecosystem: Host-associated > Algae > Red algae > Unclassified | place: Bantry Bay, Ireland... | reverse complement strand
TACATCTGAGATCTTAGTCACTATTCCTATACACGTGTTTAAATCAGGTGATATACTTTGGGATTTAGGCAGAAGCTATTATGGAAACCGTCATTATTCTTCCATAATTGCAATTTACAATGAAATTGAGGATGTCCGGAATATTGAAAATGGTAGTCCAATTAAAATACCACGCCTAGAAATTTTACTAAAAGACCCCAAACTAAAACTTGATCCAATCAAAAATGAAATTGGTAATATATTAGAAGCAAGAGAACTGTTCATAAAACATGAAACAATTCTTTCTGATCTTCGGGATGATGTTGACAGAAGCGCACCTATTTCTCTTCCTGAAGAAACAAAGAAAGATTTGCAACAAGCAGTAATTTTAATTGATGAGACGATTGCTTCATTAGAGGTGATAGATTCTGATTCAATGGATGTGCCCACGAAAACATTAGGTCAACTGAATAGCATTGCTTCTAATCTTAATCATTTATCCAAAGGCAATCATGATGGACCTTACGGATATGATTTGGATATGGTTCATCAACGTTTAATTCATGCGATAAACAATTGTATCTATTGGGCACAAAATGGTTATGAATGATAGCTTGAAAAATTCTAGTTTTATCTGGATTACCAACTCTAATTGTTAACTAATCATATGTCAAGTTGTATTTATAAACACCATTGAACAACTAGGTGTAGCTGCAAAAACAGAAAAATGAATTATGCATTCACATACATCACTTCCTTAACAGCCTTAACAATTTTAGCTGCATTCGGCATATATTCTTCAACAAGTGTCGGAGCATATGGCAGAGATGTATCAGCTGCATTGATCCTAGTGACAGGGGCATCGAGATAGTCAAATGCATATTTCTGTACTTGATAAGCGACTTCTGAGGACACACTTGCAAATGGCCATGCCTCATCAACAACAACAAGTCTGTTCGTTTTCTTGACTGAATCTACAATCGTATTGATGTCAAGTGGTCTGATCGTTCGGAGATCGATGACTTCAGCACTTATGTTTTCACCAGCTAAAATCTTTGCAGCTTCTTTGACAAGCTCCATTGATTTATTGTAAGAAACGATCGTGACATCAGTTCCTTCGCTTCTGACAGCTGCCTTCCCAATAGGTACGAGATACTCACCTTCAGGTACTTCTCCTTTTAGTGCATACATCACTTCAGATTCCATAAAACAAATTGGATCATCATCACGTATTGCGGACTTTAGCAATCCTTTGGCATCAGCTGGATCGACAATAGAGATAACCTTTAATCCAGGAGTATTCGCCATCCAAGATTCGAAGGTCTGTGAATGTTGTTGAGCCAATTGACCTGCTGCCCCAGAAGGTCCTCGAAATACAATCGGACACTTGAATTGTCCAGCAGATTGCGATAAGGTCTTTGCAGCATTATTTACGATTTGGTCAAACGCCAATACTGCAAAATTCCAAGTCATGAATTCGATAATAGGTCTCAGACCATTCATAGCTGCACCAACGCCTATGCCGGCAAAACCAAGTTCTGTTATCGGCGTATCAATGACTCGCTCTGGACCAAATTCGTCCAGCATGCCTTTACTGACTTTATAAGCACCGTTATATTCAGCGACCTCCTCTCCCATCAGAAACACATCTTTGTCAAGGCGCATTTCTTCAGACATTGCTTCTCTAAGGGAATCTCTTAATGTTAACTCTCTACTCATGGTTTCTTACGATTTTACGATGCAAAAATACATAAAGATTATGGAGTTGTGCCAACAGTCCACGTATTGTTTTCTCTGTTGGTATCGATCATCCTAAACTCTGGATCTATTTCGACCTTGTCAACTTGTTTAGAAACTTCGATCGTATAGACTGGATGAGTCCATGGCCAATCAGGCAAATAACTAAAAGTCCTGATGTTGTCTTTCGACTTTTCTCCTCTCATTATTCTCAATGGAATATTGAATAATTCAGCAGTACCATCAGTATACCTCACGACTACATCTAATGGCATCGGCATCTTGCCTTCATTGACTAGAAGGATTTTAAAATTCCCATCATCAGCAGCTTCGACATCATAGACTGCGTAGTCAGGATGATGCGTGCTGTTGACCCAATATTCTTTATACCAATCCAATTCTAAGCCTGATGTTTTCTCCATTACTCGAATAAAATCATTTGGATTCGGATGTTTAAATTTCCAAGTATTAAAATATCGATGCATGCCTTTTGCGAAAGCCTCTTCACCCATGATATACTCCAACTGTCTGAGAAAAATTGAGCCTTTTGTATAAGAACCAACACCATATGCACGATTCGAACTAAAATGATCGGCATGAGTTGACAAAGGTTCATCTTGACCAGATGCGACAAATGACAGATAACCATTGTAAGTGCCTTCGAATGGATTTGAGGTAGGTTTCGAATCTCCTAACAAACCCAATTGTTTTAAGTGGTTCATTGTTTCTGCTGAAGCAAATGAAGTAAATCCTTCATCCATCCAGGCGTATAATGATTCATTGGTGCCTAATACCATTTGGTACCAGCTATGCATCCATTCGTGTACAGACACACCGACAAGACTGCCTAAATTTCTAAATCCTGTGATTAAGGTTAACATGGGATACTCCATTCCACCATCACCACCTTGTACAAAATTGTATACTGGGTATGGATATTCTCCAAATCGACCATTCATGTATTTGAGTGCAGCATCCATGATGTCTGGAAGTTTCTCCCAATTCTCATTTGTTCGCTCACCTGGCTGATAGACGAAATACATCATGGTACCATTATATGCCCGCTTAGAACGAACGACATAATCTCTGTCCGCACCCCAGGCAAAATCATGCACATTTTTAGCAACAAATCTCCAGCTCTTTTTGCCATCGTTTATCACAACACCATTGTCGTTATCTGCATATCCTGAACCGACTTCCTTGGGGTTTTGAATTTCACCTGATGCTGCTACCACATAATCTTTAGGCATATGAATGGTCACATCAAAATCCCCCCATACACCATAATATTCCCTTCCGATATAAGGATTGGCATGCCAGCCTTGGTAATCATATTCACTCAACTTTGGATACCATTGTGCCATTGAATAGTCGACACCTTCAGCATTATCCCTTCCAGATCTTCTTATTTGTACTGGGACTTGAGCGTGAAAGTCCATTTTAAGCGTTGTTGTCTGACCAGGTAGTATTGCTTTTGCCAAAGCAACTTCTAATATAGTACCTTCTACCTTATAAATTGTAGGCAATCCATCTTGTGTCAAGGTTTTGATCTGTTGAAATCCTATCTCCTCCGGTGTCAGTGTTGATATCCTTGAAGATACTCTTCTATCCGGATCTACTATAGTCCTTGACCGAAGATCCATCATACTGTTGGGCTGGAAAGCATTAAAAAATAAATGGTAATACACCTTCTTCAATGTGTCTGGTGAGTTATTGGTATACTCAATTGTTTGTTTACCATCATACTGATATTTGGAAACATCCATATCAATATCCATTTTATAATTGACATGCTGTTGCCATCGATCAGCATCTCCTTGTCCATAGACCGCACTACATAATAGTACAAAAAGTAAAGAATTTATATATTTCATTATATCTATTTGCTAATTAATTATGCTAAATGTATATCATCTTTAACGGGAAAAGACCACCCAAAATTCCGTTTTGCAAGCAAGATAAAGACTATTCCAGCAACGATTAATAAAATAACCATCGCTAAAGCATTCATTTCCGTCATTTTCCAAATGGAATCTGTTTGTATCACTCCACCTTCATAACCTACAAATATTGCCCCATACATATTCATTGCAGCATGCATACCTAATGCCAATTCCAAACGATCATCCAGCATCGTAACAACTCCTAGCAGCAGTCCAGCTAAAAAATAATAACTCATCATGATCCCAAATCCGAACTGTTCAATTTCAGGATTCGTACCATGCACCAACATAAACAATAGTGAAGTTAAGATTACCACAATCCATTTATTAGCTATCAAATTATAAAAGCCTTGAAGCAGATACCCTCGAAAAAACAACTCTTCAAAGCTTGTTTGTATAGGTAGAATGAAAACACTGATGGCTATCAATCCTATAACTGTTTCTGCTTTAAATGTGAAGATGTATACTTCAGGATTAAGAAAATATAAAACCAATTCTCCCGCAGCCATTAACATCAACCAAACGATAAATCCAAACCACAGTCTTTTTAAATCAATGCGATTATCAGCTGAAATCAGCGAAGTGAATTTCTTTTTATGCAAATATTTGACTGCCACCCAAAACGCGAAAAATGCAGCGACAAACATCAACAGCAGCATGAACAAGCCTACATTACTTGACATCCCAATCGCAGTAAAATCTGGATCTGCAAAGAAGTCGCCAATGGACAAATTGCTATCATTTGCCTCGAGGTACCGCATGACTACCATCATCATAGGTACTTGCCCAATGCTATACGCAAATAGGACGAGAAACACTGTCAATAGGTACAAGCCCCAATGATTATTTCCCTTCCGACCTTGAATAAAAAACATAGTGTCCGCTTAATAAAACTGTAAAATAGTCATAGCTTGAAAGATTAGGTAAATAATATAGTTAATATCAACTTCCCAGCAATTTTAAAAAACGCTTTAGTATCCAATAAATTAAGAAAGACACTACTGTACCGTTAGAACTGTTAACTACTGAATAAGACGATATTTGAGATATCTGTTAATTAATCATTCCCACACCCGTCAATATAAGCATGAAAGACAGCCGACTGCTCAACTTCAAAACCATTACTTAATTCAATACTGGTTGCAGCATCATATATAATATTTGCGCCAGCCTCAATCAAGTTATCGGCTTGGATATAATCAGTGACTTCGACATGATCAGTATCACCTGATTGATAGGTATTATTGATGACTTGTTGATCAAAACAACAAACATCGCCAAAGCCATCTTCATTGGCATCTAATTGATCTGGATTATAGGTCGTTATACAATTATCAATATCATCACAAACGCCATCAAGATCTGAATCGCCCGAATTATTTGGGAATTGGTATATGTAAACAGAGCCACTGTTAGGACCAGCGTCATCATCTTTAGGTGCGCCGATTAATGCAAAATCTGAATTATATAAAGTCAATGAGCTTGAATATTCATCATTATGTTCTGAGTCTTCAGGAACGATAATGTAGGTTTCGTCCCACCCGCTTTCATTTAGATCAAATAAATATGCAGATCCTTGATCGAAGGACTGGTTGTTCCCAGAAGTTCCTATCAACATTTTGTTTTCATAGATACTGATTTCAGTTCCAAATCTGGCGAATGGACTTCCAATCGAGGCAACTAATTTTTGTTTTTCAACAAATACATTACCATCATACTCGAATACATAGACAGCTCCTGCAAAATTAATTCCTTGAATGTCATCACCGATAGAACTCACCACCAATCTATTGCCGTCTAGTTCAACTTGACTACCAAACTGAGCAAAGTTTAAACATGTTGAAGCCTCTATTTTTTCGGATAAAGACCAAGTTGCCCCATTTGGTTGATAGATATAAACTGTACCACATCTGACACCATTTATCAAATCTCCAGTTGACCCAATAGCTACAACACTATTTTGATTTATTGATACATCAAAACCAAATTGACCACTATTATTTGGATCTGGTGGAATAATTGACTGAATGAGTTGATACTGATTTCCATCATAACTATAAATTCTAGTCGATCCAATATTTTGATTTTCACGGTGGCTACCAATCACAAGTAAATTTTCAAATAGATCAAATGACATCCATGATGGTATATTATTCGGAATACTTGGATCTAAATTTATAATTTGATCCTCAATCCATAGGTCTCCATCAAATCTAAAAATGTATGCTTTATTATTGGCGTTTAAACTTCTTGCACCAATAATAATGATATCCTCATAGATTTTAACCTGATTGCCAAAATTAGCCTCACTTTCAGCATCTGAAGCCTTTAATTTTTGATATTCAATCAAATTGCCATTTATTGTTTTATAAATATGCACTGCTCCACTTCGGATTCCAAAATCATCATCATTTTCTTCGGCAAGTACTACCCAATCTGCTGAAGAATCAATCGAGTTTCCAAAATTGTCAGCACCTGATTCAGTATTCAAAGTAAGTTTATCAATCTGAGTTTCAACTTCTATTCTGGCAGAAATAGTCGTATTGGTTGTATATACAGAACCATCATTTTCTGTAATTGTAACGAAGTAAGTGCCTTCGCTTAAACCAATTGCTTTTAAAGTCGTTTGGTCATTTGCAGCAGCATCCCATTGTACACTACTTATATAATTATTGGGATCAGTAATTATTGCTGTACCATTATTAGCACCGCAGATAGGTTTTGAGGTTAAAATGCATCCCCGGCATAGACTTCCTCCGCAATCAATTTCTGTCTCGTCTCCATTCAATACACCATCAGTACATGTCTCGCAAAAGTCATAAGTAGCTTGGTCATCATAATTATGTGCATCAACATCGTCACAACCAAACAATGAAGATGTCCCCTCAGGTACATATATATCAACGCAGACTTGATTGATTAGGCATACATTACGGATATAATATCCCCGAGGATCTAACAAAACGGATATTATATTATCAGATCTCCAAATATCGTATTCATCTATTGACACTTCAAAACAACTTGGTGCTGATGGTTGTTCAGAGCAATCTGATAAAACATAATTTGTAATACCTCTTAGTTTATTTGATTCATCATATATATTAAAATTAGCATTATAATTACTCACTTGACCTTGAACAGTAATACAAATTAAAATTGATTTTCCATTTTCAGATGTGAAGTCTGGGAATGCACCAGCGACGTTAACCATTGTCGTATTACCTGGACCCAAGGTCGTATTATCATCGAAAGTTTCACAACTTGAAATAGGTTCACAAGTTGACCCTCCTGAGTAGACAACATTATTTACAAATAAAGTGTCATTATTCTCAAAGCCGTCAATTCCAGTATTATTGGGGTTTTGAGTAAACAGTTTTACCAATTGAATTCCATCTAAAATTGGAAAATCAATTGTGGTAAAGTCAGTGGATCCTGAGGACACCTGTCCATTCCACGAGTGCACAAATCGACTTCCATTCTCCAGCAAAGCAACAATCTCTACAGAACTCAAAGGGCTTTCTCCAAAATTCTTTAGTGTCACATCAGCAGTTATTGTATGATCGCATGCATCAGTTTGAATAAAAATGGCATCAATAATCCCGGCATCATCCTGAGGGAAAACACTATTATTACAAGCAGAATAATTATTGACTAAAGAGATTCTATTTGTATTGATATCGGAACGCATTCTAATTTTTTGCCCCTCTGTAAAGCTGTTTCTACAGGCACCATAATCCATATAATTTGTTAACATATCTGGCTGATCACCCATGCCTCCGAGAGTAACGGATCTATATGGGTTATTCAAACTGTCATCATCCTCATCAGTTGCGCATTCGTTGTCTGGTGAATCACAATCTCCAATATAGCCACTAAATAAACCTGGAGTTACTTTTGGCGGTGTATCGCAAACCTTGTCTCCATTAACCAAACAATTGTTATTTGTGCACCCATTTAGGAAGGTATGATCGAGAGATAAATAATGGCCGATCTCATGACAAATTATAGTAGGAACAAATGTAGAACCATAGTATACAGTTGATGAACCAAGAAAATATGCATTTGCAAAAGTTAGTCTATCAGCGATAAATATGTTCATGTATTTATCAGGGTCATACTCCAAAGATTCTATATAACTTAATGTAGGATCAAAATTCTGTTCTAAATTATGATACCTTATTATACCTGTAGTGTAATTCCCATCCGGATCAGTATCGATAAGACACAATTCGATTTCTGTGTCAGCGCCATTAAATGGATTAGCGTATGTCTCAGCATCTTGGTGTTGCTGTCTGAATCGATCTGATGCTTCTTGTATTCTCATCCGAATTGTCTCATCATCTAGAGCATAATATTTTGAGCCAAGTGGCAGGCCACTATGTATAACATGGACAACGGTCGGAATTGTATAAATGTCACCTTGACTTTTTTGTACAGAATTTTCCCTTATATTTTTTACGTCATTCTGGTAGGTTATCTCAAATGCCTCTCTTTTCCTCTTGAAATCTTCATCATTCGCAATTCTTTCTTCAATGATGTTGTCTGTTCCACATTCCTGTTCAAAGGAAAACACTGATTGTGTTTGAGAATAACTATTGACTGTAGTTGATAAAAGAGCAATAAATACAGATGTGCTCAGTAGTACGGGGTTTATATGCATGCTTGTTCGTTTTAGGCAAAGCCTATTTTTAAGTAATATAGGAAAAGATTGCTTGTCGTAGAAAACTTAGGTCTGAAATATGACCAAAATCATATTCGCGTAAGTTTAAAAGTTTAGGACTTGACATTTATATTTACAACACAAAATAAACAAATCACCAAATGGCAGTTCCAAACGGCATCTACGCTCCTATCCTCACACCAGTTACTTCAAATCTAGAAATCGATATCGAATTATTGTTGGAACACGCGCAGTTTCTACTCGATAATGGAGCGACTGGTATCGCTCATTTAGGAACCACGGGCGAGGCCAATTCTTTCTCCTTTCAGCAAAAGAAAGAACTTATCAAAGCAGTTGGAGATAGTCAACTGGCTCTTGACAAAAGTATGATTGGTTCGGGATGTGCGTCTATCAAAGAAACCATTGAATTGACAAAGTACGCTATTGACCATGGGTTAACTCACAGTCTTATGCTGCCACCATTTTATTACAAATTGGTCTCTGATCATGCATTGGTAGATTACTATTCTCAGGTGATTGACTCTGTAAATGATGATCGACTTCAAATCTACATGTATCATTATCCTAAAATGAGTACAGTGCCTTTGTCGATATCAGTGATGCAGCAATTAGTAAATAAGTATCCTAAAGTTATCATTGGCATGAAAGATTCTACCGGAGATTTTGAAAGTACTAAATCTTATTTAGAAGCAATGCCGTCACATTTTCAAGTCTTTCCTGGTACTGAAAACTTGCTCGCTATTACCATGCCTATGGGTGCCGCTGGTTGTATCTCAGCGACTATGAATGTATCCACAAAACTCATCAGTCAGACATATGAGAAGTGCTTACAGAAAGAGTCGGTTGAACAGGAGCAATCATTAATTACGAGACGAAGAGCTGCTTTCGCTGGGCTGTCTTATCCTGGGGCACTAAAAGGCTATTTAGCGCATCACAATAAAGACGATAGATGGAATGGTGTCATGCCTCCAAATGAATTGTTAGATAAAGCTAAAGTGTTGGAGATTGCAAAGGTATTGGATGAGTTGATTTAGGTAATGCGCGTGAGACTTATTCCCATGCGTAAGAGGGGTCAGCAGTAAGGTAGCAAAGGTAGCAGCCGATAGGTGTTGAGTTAACTAGTGTCTTACAATAGTTTCAAATTATTGGCAGTGCAAAATCCTCCTCTATGGAGGAGTGGCAGCCGTCCACAGACGAATGACGAGGTGGTTTTATGGAGGATTGACATCAACTCCTGAAATGACGTATTGGACCACCCCACCCTGGCGGGCACCCCTCTACAGAAGGGAATCTGCACCGCTTAAAAAGGCGGGGCATTTTATTGAATTAGGTAAACTACAAGTCACGTAATGATTTCGTATGCAATGCAAAATTCTTCTCCCGTGGATTCCGTGGAGAAGTGGTCTGACAGCCTTCACCCCTTCATATAGGAATCTGTACCGCTTTAAATGGTGGGCCATTTTATTGAATTAGGTATACTGTAAGTCAGCGTATTGATTTCATATGCAATGCAAAATTCTTCTCTTGCGGATCCCGTGGAGAAGTGGTCTGTCAGCCTACGGATTTAGGTGGTAATAATTTCATTGCCTATTTAAACGCTCTCACATTCATCCAAAATCCAGCTCTCCAATAAACATCTACTTTAGAAAATCCGGCTGCTAGCAACCACTTCTTTTGATCTTCAAATCGGTTTGGGCGATCAAATGCATTGTAATGCTCCTCAAGCCAATGCCATTTTTCTATGCCGCCATGTCCAAGTATGAAGTCTTTCCATTCTTGCACCAAGATTGGGTGCTCAATATCTGTCTTATTGATGCATAAATCAGAGAATGAAAATATCCCCCCTAATTGCAACGCTTTGTAAATGCTTGAAAATAGCTGTTGTTTTTCTTGAGTATCACAGTGGTGCAGGCTGAAACCTGCAATGATGTAATCAAAGGTAGACGTAACATAAGTGTAGTCGCTAAAATAGGATTGCACTACGGTTGTATTATAGTCTTTAAATCTCTCTTTTGACATTGACAACATTTCAGCAGAGGCATCTAACAAGGTGTAATGAGCATCTGGACTTACAGGCATAACAGCTGCCGTAGAATTGCCATTACCTACACCTAGATCAAGTATTTGCTTCGGCTTAAAATCTTGAGGTAAATCAGCACCAAAACAAGACATTAGTTTTAGATAATGTGGGACGACATTTTTCATATCCTCTGTATAATTAAATGAGAATGCATCGAATTCTTTGGATATAGTATTTTGAATGTGAGATGCCATGTTGTTAGTTTACTCTACTTGTATCTACAGGCATTGCTTGAGGTTTCGGATTCGGTTTATTTTTTCGTTTTTTCATGTACTCTTCTTCCATCAACAACTTCATTGTTTCTTCTTGTTTTTTAGACTCTTCTTCAATTTTCCAATTAAAAAAGTGAAACATCGACCTCAGAAAATTTGTTTTCGCCTTATACTCATTCTCTGTCAATATGAGTGTGCTTGAATCTCCTTGATCCTTAAATTCTACCTCAGTGCTCCCCGTGAGCATGTCATTATGGTATGTGATTGCGTAACTGGAGACGGGGTCAAAATCAGTCACTGTTTCATAGGTTTTGGATGCTTTTCCTGCTTTTGCCTCCATAGTCAATACATACTCAGCACCAACTGTATTCTTCTTTCCAGATACCAATTCGTACTTTTCTATTCCTGACATCCATTCATTTTTCAGAACCTCGTCATGATAGAATTGCCAACAATAGTCAATCGGTACATTCACCTGAATTTCTGAAAAAGTTCTCTGCCCAGGACTTATCACCCCAATTACAAAAAACAAAATGGTTGCAAGAAGTAAAATTCCAATGACCGTTAATAAAGTTTTCATAATATAAAATGAAGTTCAAAAGTATGAAAAGTCATTCACATTCGGGGTTTCATGTGGCTCTGCATAAGATCAATCCATAAACTCAGCAGTCTTATCTAAAGTAAGGAGCACAGTACCTACAAAATTGTACCTTTGCGCGGATTTTCACTTCTGAGAAATATGGATAAGAATCAAATTATAGGCTTTGTACTCATCTTATTAATCGTTATTGGTTGGTCAGTTATAACAGCACCTAGCGCTGAAGAGATGGAACGACAGCAATACCTTCAGGACTCAATAAAGCAGGCTGAACTAGCCATTGAACAAACTGAACTAAATAGTGAAACAGTAGCTCCAGTAAATGTGAGTACCAAAGAGATACCTGACTCTCTATTGGTTCAACAAAGAGGGCAGGATTATGGTATTTTCGCTTCAAGTAGTGTGGGAGATGAGGAGTTCTTTGCACTTGAAAATGAGTTGATTAAGATCAAATTTTCTAGTAAAGGTGGTATTATAAAGGAAGCCTTATTAAAAGAGCACAAAAAAGTTGTCATAGCTGAAGACGGCACTGAAGTCAAAGTTGATTTAAAATTGCTTGATGACGATAAAAATAGATTTGAGTACATACTACCGATAGGTAATAAGCAAATAAGTACCATGGATCTGTTTTTCAAGGGTTCAGAGTCAGGAGGCAATACCTTGTCGTTTGTTGCTGGTGCGGGAAGTGGGTCAATTATTCAAAGCTATACCCTTCAACCAGACTCTTACAAAGTTGAATATGATGTCCAATTTTCTGGATTACAGAACAGCATCGATAGAAATACCGAAAACATACAATTACGCTGGTTAAATTATCTAGATAAACTCGAGCTTAATGACAATTTTGAGAAATTCTATTCGACCACCTACTT
>Ga0209187_1003806_pt1 | contig 12106 bp, 7 predicted proteins | sample BantaG_FD_187430 | JGI IMG/M metagenome (GOLD analysis project Ga0209187, IMG submission 187430) | Marine algal microbial communities from Bantry Bay, Ireland - BantryBay_4 metaG (SPAdes) (version 2) | ecosystem: Host-associated > Algae > Red algae > Unclassified | place: Bantry Bay, Ireland... | reverse complement strand
TCTTTTGAAATTACTTTTCGTTAGAAATTCCTTAAATAGCTAAGGCTATTCGCGAAATTTATAACTCAATCAATTTCAAAATAATCGATTCAAATTCGGACGAAACTTAAATTACAGTGTATTTAAGGTTTTGTAACGAGATTAATTGTAAGTGCTTGATTTTCAAGTCGAAGCTTCCCGAATCGAGTTCGGGACAGGCTATTTCTTTTTTCGTAGCCATCCGCGTGCCGCCGAAGCTTTTTTTAGGAGCCGAAGCCTTTCTCAGGAGCCGAAGCCTTGGCGTAGGATCTAGCGGAGGAGCAAGCTACGGGAAACATCAATAGCTGAAGGATTGGAAATCAATGACTGGCAAGCGACCCGCTAGAATAACCTTAAACAACTTCTTTACAAGAGATTTAGATTCAATCAAAAAAAGCAGCGAATGAAAAATCATTCGCTGCTTTTTTATAAACTGAACTTTACTTGTATCCTAAAAAGGACAACCTTGACAAGCATCCACTCGTGGATTGTTTTGTGGTTGTGAAACTTCTCTAGCATCCACTTCGCCTATTCGACCAAGTATTCTAAACTCAGTACGACGGTTTAGCTGGTGTTCTTGCTCGCTACACGGGATTTGGTTGGCACATTGATTTACATTATTGTTTTCACCGTATCCAACTGGAACCAAACGGTCTTTTGAAACACCGTTGTCGGTCAACCATCTTACTACAGATTCTGCACGACGTTGTGATAAGCTCTTGTTGTAAGCGAATGAACCTCTTGAATCTGTATGTGATCCAATCTCAACTACATATTCTGAATTATCTGCTAGCAGATTCAACAGATTAGTTAGCTCCGGGTAATCTTCTTCACGAATGTAAGACTGATCGAAATCATAGTAGATGTGAACCAGGTAAGCGGCAGGCTCTCCCACCTCTTTGTTACGATTGTCTGGACTAACCTCCCAATCTGGAACTTCACCACCAGTTCTAGTGTCATATAGATCTGTTGGATCTCCTCCCTCAACATATCCTGGGTCACCTGGATTAAGTCTATTTGAATCATTATTAGTTGGATCATTATTATTCGGTACAGGCTCTGTTACACCGATCATGATCGGCATCAAATTAAGTGTTGCCTGCAAAGTAGTTGCTTCCACCATATCTCTTGTACACTGATCTTTTACAGAAGCCGCTAAATAATCATTCATAGATCCTCTAACCGTATAGCAGCAATCCTCAACTAATGGGAATGTAAAACCTCCGGTAGAATCTGCAATAACAGTTTGTACTACATCTTCACAGTCGTTGGTCAACTCAATGGTTGCACCAGGTAAAGGTAGTCCGGTCTCGCTATCAAAAACAACCCCTTCCAATTCGAATTTTGATTCTGCCTCTAAAGGAATTTCAACAAAGACAGGGTCTCCGATAGAAATATCTTTGGTACAACCTTCTTCTGAATTGTCTGAGTATTCTTCCATGCTTGCCGCAAAATTACAACACTCGTTCATTTTCATATCGATGGTAACTTTACCTTCTGCATTGGTAGTAAGTGTATTACCCGTACAGTCGTTGATTACTGTCGCACCTTCAATTGGTTCTTTAGTATCTTTATCATAAACAAGAATCTCAACTGGAGAAGCCGTTTTTCTAAAGCTATAAATATCATCTCGACCTGCACCACCATCTCTGTCAGAAGAGAAGTGACCACAAGTACCTTCTTCGTTCATGGCAATACCGAAGTCATCAGAGATCGAGTTTAATGGGTAACCGATATTGGTTACAACGCCCCACTGTCCTTCACCCAAATCATCCATATAGTAAAGGTCAAGTCCTCCCAATCCGATTTGCCCATCAGATGAGAAGTACAAACGCTCTTTAGCATGGTAGTATGGAAAAACTTCGTTTCCTTCTGTGTTGACTGCAGGACCTAAGTTCATAGGTGGTCCCCAACGACCGCTTTCTTTTTCAGAAACATAAATATCCATTCCACCAAACCCACCAGGCATATCAGATGAGAAGTACAAACGAGTACCATCTGTAGTAAGTGTTGGATGTGCAACAGAATATTCGTCTGAGTTGAAAGGAAGTCCTTCTGGTTTACCCCAGTTAGAACCGCCAGTATTAGAAGCAGAGAATACTTTTAGCTTTACGATATTATCATCACTCTTACCAACTTTACCATCTGTAATGTTGTTACGAGTAAAGAAAATTTCAGATTGATCCTTGTTGAATGTAACAGCGGCATCGTGAAATTTAGTGTTTAATTTCTTACCAGAAAATTTTTCAGGATTTCCGTAATCAAAGTTACCACATCCCTCCCCTTCAGCAGGTTTAGCTTCCACGTAGTATAGTTCCAGGAAAGGGTTACCCGTCCAGGAGTGCGTACGTTTTACAGCGGTACCTTTATCTCGCTCTGAGGCGAAGACTAGGCCTTCTTTGAAGTAAACTGGTGTAAAATCATCCAGATTAGAATTGAAATCCGGATGTTCGATGTCATAGATGCCTGCGTTTTTGGTCATCAGGTCCGATTCGTAATCGCAAGCTTCTACCAGGTATTGTCCACGCATATCATCAGGAACTGTAGATATATATTTCTCGTACCATTCTTTAGCTAGGTCACATTTGCCGTTACGTTGTAAAGACTGACCGTAATAAAGGTTGTGAATTGGTTCAGCTTCAGGAAGGCGAACCACCTGACCGTACCAATATTCAGCGTTTTCAGAGTCGCTGATTTTTCTAAAGCATTCAGCAATGTTAATTTTTGCTTCAGCTATGTCATCCTTTTCAAGGATTTGATTGTAAAGCTCTATGGCGCCAATATAATTTAGCATTTCCATATTTCGCTTTGCTTTTTTCAGTTTTTGTGCTTCCGCGCCAGTTAATGCCAGGCATAAGACGAGGAAGGTAAAAACTAGTTTCTGACCATTCATATTAGATGCTTTTTGAATTTCGATTGGGGAGTTTACCACCTTTAAATTTTAATAGTTGATGCTTAAATCAGGCAATTTGACAAAACAGAAATTTAGTAACGATTCATTTTGTCCAACTGGCCTGTATTTACTTTTAATTAGAAGTAACGAGGTGTTACTAACTGCTTTGTCTTATAGTTGAACTCGTATCCTAGCATAACTTCAAATGATCCTACTGCAGGTCCCTGAAGTTTTGTTAGCGTGTAATCATATGCTGCACCGATACGTAGCCCGTTAGCCAGATAGTAAGAAGCCCAGATGTCAGCTGAGTCAAATGAACTGGTGTCATTAAATGCTTCTATAGCAGAACGGAAAGATACTCCGACCCATAAAGCTTCATAAAACAACAAGGATAAATCAATGTCAAATTCGGTAGGTGCCCCATTTTCCTGGAAGGCAGCGTCCTTGCTCAGGCTACTTAGCAAACCCGTATTTTTAACAAGAATAGATGGCTTGAAAACCAACATGTCTCCTTTCAATGGAATAGCAACACCAGTACTGAAGTAGTAGTGACGGTATTGCTTGGCCCATAAAGGAGTATCAATGGTCCCACCATCAAGACCTTCCTTTCTCAAGTCATATTCTAATAAGTGAGGTACACCAACACCTAAGTAGAATTTGTCTGTATAGTAGTAAAGACCGGCACCGAAATTAGGTAACCAGTAATTAGGTTCTGTTTCGGCATAAGCTTCATCAATCGTTATTCCGCTTTCTGTAGTTAACTTATTCCAGTCAGCTCTCCAATTCATCACACCACCTTGTATACCGATAGATAACTTTCCTTTTCCCATAGGGATACGGTAAGCATAGCTGAGGTTGGCACCCAGTGTATTGGTAGGACCTATTTTATCGTTGATGGCATTAAAACCGATGCCCACCCGATCATTTTTCATTGGCGAATGAATTGAAAAGGTTTGAGTTGTTGGAGCTCCGTCAATTCCCCACCATTGCGTACGATGTAAAAGTCCAATAGACATGTGATCCTTTGCTCCGGCATAGGCTGGATTGTAAGTCAACGTATTGAACATGTACTTGGTAAACATGGCATCTTGTTGTCCGTATGAATAGGAACCAATCAAGAGACAGAAGGATAGTAGTGTAATAATTTTTCTCATGTCATTTATTAAGTTTAATCAAGTTCTGGTTAAAACAACTTGTTTTGTAGGGTTTCTTAAAAAACCCCTTTATTTATTGCTATTTTTTAAATCAACAAAAATGATGCTAGTTTCTTTATCTATGCAGTGTTACGTCACCGGAATACTCATTTCCTTCACCATCTTCCAAATAATAGAAGTAAACACCGTCCGGAAGATTAGTTCCTTCCCATTGGCCAAACCAATTATTCTGATAGTTCGTCACTTTATGAACCTGCTCTCCCCAGCGGTTAAAAAGTAATAACTCACTATCTGGGTAACCTTCAATTCCTTGTATTACAAAGAAATCGTTGACCCCATCTCCATTAGGAGAAAATCCATCAAAAAAGGTTAGCTCGCTTACAGGGCATTCTACCGTAATAGTGACAACTGCGGTATCACATCCCATACTGTTGCAAATCACATAGGTATAAGAATCTGTATTATCACAGAAGCCATCTTCCGGCTCATACTGAATAGTACAATCATCATTGACGAATGCGGCTCCGTTTTGAGGGCCAAATCCACCATCGGATACAGGAAGTACATAAAAGGCTGTTAATGAGTTGCCGGGCACTATGTCATTTCCACAGACATTAGTGACCACTTCATTATTTAGGGAGGTACTATCAGTATCAGCTACAGCAACTGGAAGCCCCATTAAGTCATCTTCTATTACCGTAATTTCAAAATAGGTAGTATCACAGACCATAAAGTCATCACAGATATAAACACAGAACATTTCTGTTCCGAGTGCTATAGCCTCAACGTCTATACATAAAGTTAGGTCATTTGGATCAAAGATGACAGCATTTGCCCCATTAGAACCACATAAATACACCGAATCGGTTATATTCCCAGCCAATTCTGACTGATCAATACAGTATGTTTCAGCAATTCCTATTCGAAGTGTGTCAGTAATTGTCTCCGGTTGAGGCGATACAGAGCATACTATCATAAATGTAGTGTCTACGTTCCCCATATTATCAGAAATGTATATACAAGCGGTGTCTTTTCCTATATCCAGACTGTTATAGATGACACAACCAGTAGCGATGTCTACATTAAATTCAACATATTCGCCCGAATTACCAGGACATCCATTTTCTATGTTAGTTACCGTACCAGATAAACCTGATAAGTCAAAATCGCAATAAGTCACTGTTGAGTTCAGGTAAATAGTGTCGTAATAATAATCCGGTCCGTTAATAATAGAAGTGATATACATATTAGTGGTATCACAAACGCCCGTATCATCACAAACCACAATACAGGCTGTATCACTACCGTTTGCCAATCCCTGATAGCTGACACAATAGGTCGTCAGATCAATATTGAAACTTACGTTAGTGCCGGAAGCAGATGGACAAATGTTGTAAATCGTATCAGGTACTCCGGGTAAAACTGCTGTATTTATACAAAGGACATCGCCGGCAGCATTATACACCGTATCATAATACTCATGTGTTCCTACTCCACCCGGGATAGAAACATTAGCAATAATAGTAGTGGTATCACAAATTCCTAAAGAGTCGCAGAATACAAAACATCCAAAATCAGTTCCCGGACTTGATGCTACTATAACTACGCAAGAATCTCCGTTGACCAAATTCATAACCGCTGCACTTCCGGAAGCTCCAGGGCATACATTGGTTACAGATTCCAGTTCACCAGGCAGTTCACTAAAGTCAAAACATTCAACGGTGTTGTCACCCAAGAACAAATTGAGAATCAGCGTATCCGGCATGACACAGGAAACGTCGACATAAAATGTATCACTACACATTATCGCGTTATCAATAATGACCACTTCATTAAATCCCTCACTAAAACGGAGAATGGTTCCATTGGCTTCAAACGTTTGGTTGACGCCCATAATAGAAGGTGTCTGAATAGATACTACAAAAATAACCATATCCGTATATACATTACTATCCATCCCTCCTACAATCAATTCATTTGCTGGATCATGTACCCAGTTTCCACCAGGGTCAACAGAATTCATAAAAGTTACCAGCTCATCTATTGTAAAAAATGAAGGTAAAGTATACAAGTCGCCATTGATCGTCCAGTTCTGAAGTACATATTCACTGGGAGAAAAAAGAGCGGAATAGCTGTACCGGGTAATCGTATCAAAATCACAAGGTGCGATACCGCTATTATAAGCGAGGCCGTTGACAAGGGTTTGATAATTGGTAATTTCAGAGACGGGGATATCAACACATAGCTCAGCAAGAGCTGTACAATCAGAGATTTGAAGATAAGTGGTGTCCTGAATATCAAGAATGGTGTCTGTAACCATTCCAGAGTGGAAATTTGAAATAGCTTCTCCAAACAAGGAAGTCAATCCCAGTAAAAAAACTATAAGAGTTGTAAGAGTATAGCGCATAAAATTATTCTTCATGGCGTTTGTTTTTCTAGTCTAATGTTTTTTGTTAAACGCTCTGGTTCTGTTAATAAAGCATTTATAATAAATCACAATAACTGGTACAGTTGATCTATTAATGGAATATGTTATGTAATGGTTGTTATTTTCAATTGAAGCCTTTACGGAAGATATCCGCAAAACATAGTGTGGGCATGTATATGATTTATAATTTGCCAAAATCATGCCAATAAGCTAAATCATTAGCTTTCAATCAAAAACGCCTGTAAACATTGGGTATATGTGTACATTAATTTTTTGATATTTATTTTTAATAAAATACGTATAGACCTTCACATCAGTTACTAATACATGTAATTAAAATTAAACTTATAGAATTTAACACACTCATTTATTATTGATTTTCTTGAAAAAAAATATTATGCTAAAAATTGATGTGTGATTAGATATTAAGGCGATCTTCGATTTTTGTATTTTATATTGAAGAAGTAACTGTGCCACCATGAAAATTGAAAAACTAACCGTCTATCCGGTCAAATCGCTACGAGGAATCACTCTTAGCTCGGCAAAGCTTGCCAAAAGAGGTCTGGAACACGATAGACGATGGATGCTAACCGATTCAAACTACAAATTCATTAGTCAGCGTACCCATCCTGTATTGGCTTTAATTGAAGTGGCTATCCAGAATAGTAAACTCCGCTTTAGCTATCATCAAGCCAAGCCATCGGTTCTTGAAATACCTGCTTTTCCTTTGCAAAAAGAGCCATTAATAGAGACATGGGTCTTTGAGAAGAAATGTAAGGCCTTAGCCGTTAGTAAGGCAGCAGATCAATGGTTTTCTAAAATATTGGGTGGTGACTATCGACTGGTTTACATGCCTGAAGAAAGTGAACGACCTATTAACCCCAAACATGGCTCTCCAGGAGATATAGTCAGTTTTGCGGATGGTTACCCGATTCTTTTGACTGGAAAAGCTTCCCTGGCAGATCTCAATGAAAAATTGGATCAACCAGTTAATATGGATCGGTTTAGGCCAAATATAGTAATTAGCGGGGAAAAACCATTTGGCGAAGACCATTGGGAATACGTTCAAATTAATGCGCTATCCTTCCGGGGGTTAAAGCCCTGTGCCAGGTGTATCATGACTACGGTGGATCAGGATAAAGGAGTAAAATCGGGAGCTGAGCCTCTAAAGACTTTGGCTACTTATCGCAAAAAGGATAGTAAAGTGCTTTTTGGTCTGAACTTGCTTTGGGAGCATCAGAAGTGGAATGGAGATGAGGGGGAGGCGGTGATTCGGGTTGGGGATTCGGTGGAGGTTGTTAGTCGGAGGGGAAAGAATTTGGAGGCGCTGTAATTTTGAATTTTGAATAGCTCTTCTACCGGGATGGGACATTCAAAATTCAATCACTCACCCATTCAAAATTCCTCAAACAAATACATCAAGGATAATGAGCGAACAAAGAATAATACTCGCAAATCCATTGGTCGTAAAAAAGGCCAGATTTACTTTTGAAAGATCATTTGGTTTTACCAAAAGGTGCTGATAAAAAAGCAGGGAAACAAAGGCTGCTACCCCACCCCAATGTAAATAGCTGAACTCATTATACTCCAAACTAAGTTGATAGCTTGCATAGATGATCACAGCTGCACACAACAGATGTAAAAACGAAGAAAGCGCTAAAGAATTCTTTTGTCCTAAAGCTGAAGGCACAGAATGAAGATCAAGCGAACGGTCAAATTTTTGATCTTGCATGGCATAAATTATATCAAAGCCACTCACCCAAAGTAGAACGGCTACAGCATACAAAACGGGTATCCAATCAAACTTTCCGGTCACGGCAAGATAGGCTCCTATCGGTGCCAAAGACAAGCCTAAACCAAGCACAAAATGGCAAAGAGCGGTAAACCGTTTGGTATAACTATAACCTAGAATCACCAGCAATGCAATCGGAGATAAATAAAAACAAAGTGGGTTGATTAGCCAGGATACCAGGACAAATAATACTGAATTTACTACTACAAAAGTAAGTGCCGCTTTGGGACTGATTACCCCTGCAGGAACCTCTCTGGTCGCTGTACGCGGATTCTTTGCATCAATGTCTCTGTCGAGGTATCGATTGAAAGCCATGGCGGCACTTCTCGCAAAAATCATTGCCAAAATGACTAGTGCAAACAGCTTCCATTCTATACCTGTACCTATCTGTAGATTAGCAAGAAAGAAACCCAACAATGCAAAAGGCAGGGCGAAAATGGTATGACTAAACTTGACTAACGAGAGGTATGATTTCATTAGAATAATTTGTGCGTAAGGTACTAAGTACACCGTGTAATAAATTCATTTACATTTTTGAATGCTTCTTTTTTGCGATTACTTCGCCAATTTTTCTTCAAATAGCTAAGGCTATTCTCAAAAAAATTGACTCGTACTCACAAAAAATAACCTATTCAAAATGTAAAGCAACTTAATACACCGTGTACTAAGTTCTGCTACATTACAAACACCTGGAAGGGGTAGATTGTTTTTAACGAGTTGGATTAACGCGATGGATTTTTAGGAGAGTGGATATTAGATGTTGGATGTTAGATGTTAGTCACGGCCAGCTAAGGCTGGTGTGACGGATGTTGATGCTCGTCTACTGGTGAGGCTTGTAAAATAGGCAGAGCCTGTCAAGGCTGACCCCATGCCAGGACGAGCACTAACATCCTTTACGGCCTTCGTGTCGCCGAAGCCTTTCTTAGGAGCCGAAGCCTTTATCAGGAGCCGAAGCCTTGGCGTAGGATCTGGCGTAGGATCTGGCGTAGGAGCGCAAAGCGCGCGTAAAAGACACCTAACATCCACCAAAAATTTACCTTTGGAGACCAACACAAAAAACGCCTGCATGAGCAAGTCACACAGGCGTTTTTAAAGATTAAAACCTAAATACTTTTACTGCTGAGGCGCAGGTACAGGCTTAGGAGCAGCAGGCTTCTTAACCGGTGCGTTAGGATCAGGAGTAACTTCACCCTTGATCGTTAAGAAAGTTTGAGCAGGATTTGTGTTGGCTGTAATAGTTACACGCTTGCTTTGCTTTCCTTTTTTACCTTTAGAGTCAAATACAACGTCGATTTCTCCAGTTGCTCCTGGTGGAATCGGCTCTTTTGGCCAGTTAGGTACCGTACAACCACAGCTACCTTTAGCGTTGCTAATGATTAGCGGCTCAGAACCTGAGTTCGTAAACTTGTACTTGTGATTTACTTTCTCACCTGCATCGATTACACCGTAATCGAATTCAAGGCTTGGGAAAGACATAGTCGTAGTAGGGCCAGCAGGAGCTGCAGGCTCAGCAGGCTTTACAGCACCGCCTGGTGTGGCAGCAGGATTAGTTACCGCTGCGCCAGTAGTTAAACTTTCACGAGCAGCTTCACGAACGTCAGCGTCGCCACCGCCTCCAAGAAGGCCGTTAAATGCACCAAAAAGGTACGCAACAAAAAGAAGGGCAATTACCCCGAAAATACCGAATGAAATTTGCTTAGACTTTTCCATTATTTATCTGATTTTTTTTAAAAAATTAAGCGAATGAGTTTGCAAAAATAGTTTATTTTATTGACATAAGAAAGTATCTGGCTTTAGCCTTCCCCTTTTTTAAATACAGGTCTAAAAGTAGGCCAATTGAATCACTTGTGCTGTTAATGAGTATCGAACAATTGTTAATGACTTGTTAACGGTGGATTTTCGGTTTTGATGCGTGAAATAGGTTATAAGTTGTGGGAGACCGGAAAGCCCTATGGCGAAGCGAAGGGAGTTCCGGTCCTTTGGCCACCTAGCTACTCATATACGCCTCAAAATCAGCCAAGGACCTACTATTCAGGCAGGTTTCCGCAGTAAGTTGACCTTTTCGGGCGGCATATACGCCAAATCGGATATCGTGAATTCCCTCCCGGCTATGGGCATCGGGATTGATTGAAATTAGTACGCCTTTTTCCTTGGCATATGGAATCCAGGTATAATCGATGTCTAATCGATACGGATTGGCGTTTAGCTCGATAGAAACTCCGTTTGCAGCACAGGCATCAATTATTTTTGCGTGATCAATGGGATAGCCTTCACGAGACAGCAGCAGACGTCCGGTTGGGTGTCCTAATATTTTGGTGTAAGGATTTTCTATTGCTTTGAGCAAGCGGGTCGTTGCCTTCTCTTTGTCCATTTTTAAGTTGGAGTGCACTGATGCAATGATGAAGTCAAATTGCTTGAGAATACGTTCATCGTAATCGAGGCTGCCATCATTTAGAATATCTGATTCAATGCTTTTGAAAATTTTGAAATCAGTCATTTTCGCATTGAGCTGATCGATTTCTTCCCATTGTGTTTTCAGGCGATCTTCATGGAGTCCATTGGCATAAAAAGCGGCTTTGGAATGATCGGTGATCGCTATGTAGCTAAAACCTTTTTCCTGGGCATAAGTCACCATTTCTTCGAGGCTGTGAATGCCGTCACTATAGGTTGTGTGTGAGTGAATGACGCCTTTGATGTCGGAAGCTTCGATTAGTTTTTCTGGTAGTTTATTTTTTAGGGCGAGGTCAACGATAGCTGCTGTCTCACGTAATTCAGGCGCGATGAAAGGGATTTTTGCTTTAGCAAATACTTCTTTTTCATTGGCCATCCCGGTGAAGTCTTTTGATTTAGCTTTGGCTAAAAAACCCTTGATAAATTCCGGACTTGAAGTATATCGAAATTTTTTGGAGCCGAAAGATTCCATTTCGCAAACGTGTAAGGTGACGCTGGTTTCTTTGAACTCGCTCTTGTAGCTCCCCTCTCCTGTTTTTTCCGACAGGATATTCGTTTTATCGTCAAAGAGATCGTCTATATTTTTATCGGTTGCCACCAAAACTTCTACCTGATTTATAATGGGACAGTAACGGCCCATTTCGCCAACAAAATCAATGGCTTTGGGTTTTAGTTTTTTAGTTAACCAGTTGAGGTATTCCTGTGCTTTTGGTTCAATAGCTGCATAATGGGATTTACCTCTGGATTGCAAGTGATACGCTAATTTCTTGCGGAGATCTTCCTGCGTTTTGGCTCCAAAGCCTTTCAATTCTACCAGCCTGTTTTCGTTGCAGGCGTAGAGTAATTCTCCTACTGTTTCAATTTCCAGCTCTTTCCAAAGCGACATTATTTTCTTGGGACCGAAGCCTTTTATGTTTAGCATTTCGAGGATGCCCGGAGGTGTTTTTGCTTTGTATTCTTCCAGTGCTGCTAGTTGACCAGTGGAGATAATTTCCTGAATTTTTGAGAGTGCTCCTTTACCCACGCCTTTGACTGCTGCTATTTCTTTTTCGGGCATTTCGGTAAGTGGTGTCTGGAGCTTTCGGAGTTGGATGTATACGTTGGCGTAGGACTTGAAGCGGTATGGATTTTCGCCGTGGAGTTCCATTATTTTGGCCAGGGCGTTGAATTGGTTGGCTATTTCTTTGTTGGTCATAGTTGTTGGATTGTGGGGCAAAAATAGCGAATGATTTGGAATTGGAGTGGGAATTGGAACGGGAATGGGAATGGGGGGACTATTCTCTCAACGGTGTCTTTCAATCAAAACTTCAATCGAAATCAAAATCAAAAATTTCACTACTCCTTCGCCAAGGCTTCGGCGTACGGGGGCG
>Ga0209187_1003804_pt1 | contig 12117 bp, 15 predicted proteins | sample BantaG_FD_187430 | JGI IMG/M metagenome (GOLD analysis project Ga0209187, IMG submission 187430) | Marine algal microbial communities from Bantry Bay, Ireland - BantryBay_4 metaG (SPAdes) (version 2) | ecosystem: Host-associated > Algae > Red algae > Unclassified | place: Bantry Bay, Ireland... | reverse complement strand
CCCTTGCTGCAGTGCCGGCGCGGGCGCTATCGCCGCCAGCGCCGGCGGCGTCGCTGCCTGCAGCTCTCCCGCGGGCATCTGCGCCGCCGTCCTGGCCGCGTCCGCCCCGGGCACCGCCTCTCCAACTTCCTTCTCCTCCACTGGCCACTATATCGTCGTCAGAGTGCTCCTCAAGCATACCGAGCTCCCCAGGCGCAAACCACGGATCAGCTGAACCACCATCAATATCCCCCCGCAAGTGTATGGAGTCCCGCGCTCGGTCAACCACGGCGCAGCGGGCCCAAAACCGTCGTCAAGAGCACGTCTGCTTTTGCGTGATTTGGGACGAACAGATTATCTGCAAACCGCCCTGGGGCCCTGTCAGGGCTGGTTTATTCCAGAAAGGGCGCCAAAATCATCTGTTCGCCGGGATAGATGCATCTCCACTTGTAAAAAGAGAGACACAGCATAAGACGTATACACCTCACCCTTCCAGAAAGATAGAGAGGCGGAGAAGCATCTATGGCCATGGCCCTGCTAGCAGGCGCAATGTATGGAGTGAGGAACGATTCCTGTTCTCGCAAACACAAATATGCAAGGACCTCCCATGGGATGGCCTCTGAGATCCTATCAAGGGGGGTGGATCTGTTTTTTGCACAGGAATTCTGTTTCTTCAAACAAAAACACGGGCCTTCAAGAGGCTCAAAACAGGCAAAAACAGACGAGCTTTTGACAACGGCCAGAAAGAATCCACGTACGTTGAACTAAGAAACTAAACCAATCGCACATCGGCCATCACTGTGGTCTGGGTCGGTAGGCATCTGTTTCACCAATCACGTGTCGGCGGTGATGCGCGGTCAAATGTTCGACCGCGAGGCGCAAGCTATGCTGCAGGCAGGCTCGCAGCCATCGCATCTGGGGGGCTAGTGGTGCCCAGACAACGAGCCGTGGAGACACGCAGGCCCAACGAAAGCGATGTGACCGCGGTGGGGTACGCATCCAGTTGTCCAACAAAGAGGCTCCACCAATCAGACGAAGGAAACCAGTGTGATCGGGGCCCGTGTCATTTTGGTCACCAATTAGTTGTCGGGGATCAAGTGTTGTCAATTGGCGGCCGAATGCGCCTGCTCCGTTGCTGGTGTGCTTCCACAGCAACCAAAATCTCGGGCCTAGTGGTGCCCAGACGACGAGCCGGATACAACGGGGCACTAATCAAGTTACGGACCTGAGCACGGTGGTTTCTGCCAACCGTCGTTTACCCGAGATGCTCTACCATGTTCTGGTCGGCCCACGGTGCTCGTCTACGTATATGGTTTTCATGTTCTCTGACAGAAGATGTTTGGGTGCTGTCTGCCATTGATGATATGGTCGTGGTATGCCGAAGACCATCGGTACATGGCAACCTTGACAGATCATATCCACGAATGGCGGCTTTGGAATGACGGCCGGTCAAATCTGCGGCCCTGATGCGCACACAGCGTTGCTGTCACTGCCAATGACCCCGGGTGCCCGGTGGTCGATAGACGACTCGCCGTGGAGCCACGCAAGCATTTTATTGGCGACGGGAGGGCCGTTCGTGTGTCGCCCAGATGTGTGGATGTCTCCTGTGCTACTCTGAACTTCGCATGCGATTGCCACCGCACGTTTCTCCGTGCGGCCTTTCTCCGTGCGGCCCTTGAGCGCCACGTAGTGTGTTCCAGATGGCAATACAGAGTCTTTCACGGCTGTGGAGCGGCTACGTCTTTTCTGCTGCATCTGTTGGTACCAGATTCGTCCTCAACCGAAATGCATGCAGCGCATGTCGGTTCATCATCACAGCTTGTCCGACGTGTTCCCATTGTGACAAATTTCCTCCATCTCTTTACCTCCAAATTGTGACGCGTGCGCGGTCGCGGCGCGGGAAAGGGGCGCTCTCGACTGTGTTCCGAAGTCCTGGAATGGTGGAATCTTTCTTCAGTGCTTGGTTGAAATTTTGTCACGATTGACTGGCACGTTGGGCAAGCGTGCCAACAGGCCCATACAGCCTGAAACGGCCATGGAACGGCTTCCAATGCAGCCCGTGCAGGCCGATGACCCCAACGTGCCAAGAGATTGCAGGGTTTCATTTATGACATCGTCTCCTTAGGTATATTTCCCATTGCCGCTCCATCGACGCTGCGATAAAACATCGCGCTGTCGAAAACCAACCTCGATGGGGCCATCGACACCTTCATCGCAACCGTGAATGCGATGGGTGGTGGGACCAGATCTGAGACGTCGCTGTGTCATCAGTAATTTTCTGAGTTCCTTTGCGACGGCTCCGATCCGAGGTCGCGCACGTGCACGCCTGTCACGACCAATTCTCATTGGACTCTGCACGGAGTGCAGCGCGACGCCGCACAGAGTGCAGCGGCGCAGTCGTGACGCCGCTCGGTCTTGGCTCTGTGCTCGAAGGCTTGGAAACAGTTTTCCTGCTTCTTTTTGTCTTGGCCGCTCACACAGGCAAAGAAACAACTGCCATTACCTGCCCCACGCCGCTCTCCGTGTCTTTCGCCGATTGCGACGACAGCCGCCCCCTCAACGCGAAGCTCACATCGACCGTGGCCGGCAGATGCCTCCTGGTTTTAATGGCCTGCGCAACGGCCCGCGTCCGACAGAAGCCTTCTTGTGTCGCTGGCCTGGGCAACGGCCCGCATTGCGGGGCAGGTACGGACTGCCGCTACCGCCCTGCTGCAGGCGCGTCCTGCTGAAAGTGGCGTTGATGCGCGCGCGCGGCGACTGTCGCCTGCCTCACCCTCCTCCGGTAGGGTAGCGATGGGTTTGTTCGCCTCTTGGCGAAGGCCTCCCTCTCCGGCGCTGGCGCTGTCCCCAACAAAGTGCCTGCTGCTGAAAAGGTGGTGGCGACGAGTACGACGCGCATTAATGAACGCAGTTCTTTAGAGAAGGTACAAGCTCATCACACGTGCCACGAACACCTCTTGACGCCCATGGATAAAACTCATTCACAAAGTAGTTCATGGCCAGTCGGTCGGCCAGCGGAGCTCGGTAGCCAGCAGGGGCAGCCGCCAAGCCCTTTCTCGCCGCCAAGTCCTGAAAGTAGGGTACCAGATGCAGCAGCCGGCTAACCTTGCTCAGGGGCACCGCGCGTATCATGTGTCTGCCATTGGAAGAGACCGCCCACGAAATCCGATCACACTCCCGGTTCGAAAATGGGCAGCCACGCACCGCGTCCACCGCCATCATCTGGCAAACGACCGCGTAGTCATCCTCCCCGCAACGGATAATAGCACGTACCTCCCCGACGTACAGCTCCTCGCGGACACTGTCCGCTGGTGAGATAGCGCAGTCTCGTTCGCATTTATCGTCCGCTTGTTCCGTGTCCGCCAGCTCACCGCGGCCTCGATCAATCAAAAACAGGATAGCGTCGTACCACGGCGTCTCGTCGCGGAACTGCGGCGACGCACGAAGCAACTGCCTGCTCGTCGTGCCGCAGTCGAACTGGGCGGTGAACTCTACTGTCGACAATACGGGGACCTTGCCCTCCGGTGGCAACTCAAAAAGGGTACCGATGTCGGCGAGCCCGGGCCGTTGTGCGAGGATGTCCATGCTGCAGCGGGTGATATATATGGCTGTTCGCCTACAGGGCTTGCCAGCCACCACCGCCGCGGCCGCCGCCCCCCCGCCATGAAGCGGTAGTGCAACAGCCTCGCGAGTGCCTCCCAAGCCAGCGGCTGCCGCCGCACTCCTGTCAAGACCGGAGGGGGCGGACTCCCCAGCCGCGGCCGCCGACTCGTTTCGACCCGCAGGAGACACCGCCTTAGCCACGGCGGCCACCCCCTGGCCGCGATTCACCGCCGCCACCGCCACAGCCGCGAAGGCCGCCCCCCCGCCGCGACCCGCAGGGGGCACCGCCCCAGCCGCTGTCGCCGCCGCCCCGTCACGACCCGTGGGCGTCGCCGCCCCAGCCGTTAACGTAGAAGGCTCCTCATCGGCGGCGGCGACCATGTGGGTCTCACGCGTGCTCACGTGATTGGAGCGACCCGGTTTGACGGTTAATACGAACGGGCAGGTGCGCTGGGTATGCGCGTCTGCGGCGTCGTTACGGCGCCCGACCTCACGGGCTCCCTGCGCTTGGCGCACGAGCTGCCCATTTTATTTTTCGATGGCCATATTGGTGCGGTGATAAAACTTCTTGTCCCTCTTGTGTGCTTCCTCATTTGCACTCGTGTTTCCGTGCCTTAGATGCCCATGGAAGCGGATGGAATCCATCATGTGCGCCAGCTGCTTGTGCACCGCGCTAATGTGCAAGTACCCCAAAATGGGGCTCACAATGTTGAGGACGAAGTTGCAAGCCTCCTTTTGGATGGCTTTTCCCTCATCGAGGGACATGGGCGGCGGAGCCGACGAGGTTGTCCACCCAGCAATGCGAGCATAAAGGTCCGCGTACTCGGCGAACGTGATGGTCACGGCATCCTCTGTGCGCGTCTCGCCAAAGGCGGACCGGTACGCGTCCCAGTCAAATCTGAAACCGGCAGAGAGCTCCTCATCATCGTCGCGGTCGTTCCCGCAGAAGACCCTTGGACCTTTGCTGCCGCTGCCAACTGCGCTCGTGGTGCTGGCCTTCCGGTCGCCCTTTCGCGCCCGCGTGCCCTTTGCAGCGCCCTTTGGAGCACCTGCCACTTCGATTCCAGCAGCGTTGGCGGAACTGCCAGCGACCATCCTGTCTCTGGCTGGTCAAGGCCGTCCGCGACCGAAAACCCCGGCAACAGCGTACGCGAGCACGAAGACCCCCGCCCGCTGGTCAGCCCCCGTAAATGATGCTTGCTTGTCGTCCTCTGCAGCAATGTATCTGCGTGGTTTGGGGAGCAGTCATGGCGTGCACGAGAAAGAATCGGAGCCTTGGGCGTGGGCGTGTCGTAAGTATCGAAAAAGAAAAGGAGCACCGGCCTGATAGACAAGGATGGCATCAAAAGACAACCCTAGGTCTGCATTATAGGAGATCAAGCTCACCCCGGAGGCATGCGACTGTCTCTGCTACGTCGCCCTATAAACTCTATGCGGGCGTCAACGACACGGAACGATGCTGCTATTGTCTCGCACAGCGGGTAGTACCCGTCGCAGATTTACGGAAAGACGCGTACCAGCCGGTGCACGAGCAGCCGGGTGACGCCCAAGTCCAGGACCTGAAAGATACGACAGCACGCATCAGCACGCACGCAGCAAGATAGCAGAGTAGAGATGCAGACACGGAACTGCATGTCTATCAGGAAATGCCATTGTCGGACCACACCGCAACATGATTGACAGCCACAGACCAAACCGAGTATCCATAGAGACCGCGTCAACGTACATGGAGGGCGTCAAACCCAATAGTCTCGTACAGCAAGAAAGGCGCAGTCGTCATACCGGCCATGCCGGCCAGCACGGGGACGCCATTGTGGGCACTCTCCATAGCCTCAAGCTCCGCACGGCGCAAGCTCTCCCTCTGATAGCGCTTGTGAGCTGCTCCCTCCAACTGCCGCTCGTCGGTCCGAACAGCGACGCGCTCATTGGAGGTCAGCGCCTCAGGCGCTCCTGCCTCATGCGCCTGCACCAGGCAGGTCGAGCACGGATGTTGGCAGCTCCCCCCCTTAAGGCAAAGAACAGCTTTTTCCTCGGGCTGGTCGCTCATATAGAGAAAGAGGCGGGGGAATGCCACGTAGGTTTTGCCCCAATCCTTGTGCAGCACCCCCTGGTGGCTGGCCTCAATGGTCGTGCGGAAGGCCATGTAAAGGACGCGCTGGAGAATCGCGCTGCGCCTCTCTCGGCCACGGAGCTCGGCAGACGGCTCCTTTTGCTTTTGTACAAGGGGGATGTACGCAAATGGCTCTCACTCGACCTCCTGCGTGACAACGTTGACCACGCGAACACGGAGTGGGTACAGCTTGTGGGCTGTCAATACGAATACGGAGACAAAAGAGGCTCAAACAAGAGAAGGGCGTTAGAATTAGCGTCACCAGTGCACACCATTGCTGAGGAATACCATTGAGCACAGGTGCTCACCCGCATCCAACCACGCCATAAAGGCCGCCCAACCCTCGTGCAATCGGATGGGACAGCTTACCTCCGGACCACGACAGCTGGCTCGCATCTCTGTACACGTGTAGCCCAAGCACAAAGCATGCGGCATCCTTATTCTCCTCCATCAGGGCGGCCTCGCTCAATCTGAACGGGTCGCCATCCATTGGTGACTCTCGGATGTTGGTCGGTGGTGCCGGGCCCGTCTCCCCGCTCCATAGACGGACGTCCCCATGGCGCCGTAGCACATCGCGGATTACCTCCAGAACAGGTCGGAAGAAGACAATTCACTTCAACCCGTCCACGACAAGGGGGCACTTGAGCCACCCGGCGCCCAAGACCGCATCGTCTACATCGTCGTGGATATCGTCCTTAAACGCGTTGACGGACTTGAATGAGTCGCGCAGGGAGTCCTCGTGTCCGTCGTCCCTCGGCATGCCAGGTTTGGTGCCGTCCCATGTATCCAGCAGGTCCCATAGCTTCTCGATTCCCTCGAGTGAGAGCCCCCCACCGCCACACTCCAACGCAAACCGCTCGACGGCGCGCAGCCGGAAAGAGTCAAACTGGCTCGGTCGCCAACCCTTCCGCCGAGTACTGAGGGAGGAGCTGCGGTCCCAGTCCGCTTCGTCGTCGTTGATGGCCCTCATAGCCGTAGACACCGTAGTGTACATGTACTCGGGATCGGTGCACGTCGCTGAGCCGCCATGCTTCACATGGCTCCGTTTGCGGCCGTGGCGGCTGTCGGGCTCGCCGACAGCGTGGCGCAACACGGCCATAAATGACTGGCTGCGCATGAGCACGGCCTTGTCAATGTTCTTGTCCGAGTCAATCGCGGCGCCTGCAGCGGAACCATTGCATGGGGATTCGCCGCCCAGCGTCAATGGCGAGGTCTGAGTGCTCGCCCTTGATTCGTCATTGCCACTGCCTTCGACCACCGCCACGTTTACGGCCCCATCGACAGCCGCCAAGTCGCTCGTCTCGTCCCCACCGGCTGTCATGTGCCCTCCCGGCTCTTTGTCGCCCGCCGCCACGTGCGCTCCAACACAAAGTGAGGCAACATTGGATGCAGTGCCGCCACCGGTGACTCCGTCAAGGATGCCCGAGTGGCCCTCGTCGTTGACTCCACGGGAGATGTCCGCCGAGCCCAAGCCATGAGCGACCGGCTCCGCCGGTGTGCCGGTCCGGGCGTCAGCCACGGCAGGCGCGCTTGAGGCGCCAGAGCTGGTGGCAGCCGCTGCCGAGCCCGCAGCACCCTCTTCACCAGAGTTGGTCGGCCGCGTAGGAGGAGACCTCCCGGCGGCCCTGCCTCGCCCCCGCTCGCCTGCGGCATTGGAAGCTCTTAGGTGGGATACCCGGTGGGAAAAAAGGCCACCTCGAGTGGCGCACCGCGTAAAATACGTAGGACAGTCGAGAGCGTTGCCGATGGCTGGAAGCGGAGACTGCCCGTCGTTGGCACTGCCGTCCTTGGGAAGAGGAGCAACAGACACAGCGTCGGCATTGAGCTACGTCACGCAGAGGAGCGGCCGGGCACAGGTGCTTGGAAAAGCTCACGAAACGGGGAGGCGGCCGCCCGCCGTCAGGCGCGGCCACCGTAGCTCAGGAAGAGGGGAGGCAGCCGCCCGCTCTCAGGCGAGCGACCGCAGCTCAAGCAGTGGGGAGGCGGCCGCCCGCCGTCAGGCGGGCGACTGCAGCTGAAGCAGGGAGGAGGCGGCCACCGACCCTCACGTGGGCGACCGCGTCTCGAGCAGTGGCGAGCAGGGGCTTTGGAATCAGGCACTTTTGGTTGCATTAGGATATAATGCAGATCATCTGACATGCACTCTGGATTGAGTGTTTGACGAGGTCATATATCCAAAATCAGATCTTGCTGGGACGGACAGAGTCAGGATCAATATTATAGTCGGATATTCAATTAGTACGGTTTTGGATGTAGTTAGGATAGACAGATTGAATCTATTCTCTTGGATGATGGATCTGGAAGAAGACTAAAATTGAAACGAAATAAAATGAAAGGAGACATCACTCCAGGTACAGTCTTACATGTGATTTAAATACGCGTGTCTCTTCAAAAGCGTTTGTCGCGATGAACCGCCGTCAAGTACCAGTTGGTTTTTGCAATTGATAAGGGTGGTGCAGCGGTCCTCGTCAGTAGTGATCGTTGGAACTCTCGTGTGCTCACCCGGCGGTGCCCGTTCGGAATCTCGCGCGGGCCGTTGACAACAAGGCAAGCGGTTTCAGACACGGGACAGAACCGTTCGGGAGTTTTCCGGCAAGATCGCCGCTTGGCACTGCCAGAGGATGGCGGTTGAATAGGGTGGGGAGGCATCCACACGCGCCAGCACTGCGGCGCAGAATATGTGAGCCGGATCAGGCAAGGTGGAAATTCGATTTAGATTATTTTATATCCGGCCTTTGGACAGTCATTCAGGCTCAGTATATCCGGCGGTAAATGAACAGAGTACGATATGGTTACGCGGCTGCGGCATGGATTATGGATTATTAGCGAAGCTCCTCTGTGAGACGGACACGGAAAGAGCCCCTCCAGCTGTCCTAATAGGAGCGCTGATTGGTCAATCTGCCTTGATCCAGGTGGGATGCTCTCCGGGTTCCTGACCGTCCATTCTTACCTCGGAAGCGACACTTGGTCGATCTATTCTTTGATTGGTGGTTGCCGGAGGTACACCCCCTGCTGCATTCTGCAGATGTCGCTCTGTCGTATTGTGTTGGGAATGGAATTAGAATGAGAAGTGAGAGTGTGGTTTCGGCTGTTGTAGTTTTGGTCTGGAGGCTGTCCCCCCAGCTCTTGCTAGCGAGCCTCCAGCGTGGTGGTCCATTGCGAGGGCTCAGACTGGGTGGGGTGCGTGTGTGATGACGGCGATGACAGAATGTGATAAATTTACGTTTGGTTGTGGGGAGGGGGTGCTGGGGCGCCGCGGGCTGCGATGAGAGGTGAGGGGGTCGTTTGACCAGGACAGAAAGAGTCCTGGGCCAAAGCGGTTTCTCAACCAGAAGGCCGTCAGAAAAGGGGGATTGGGTGCCGGGGGACGGTCAACAACGGCCGGGAAGGACGTGGGTGGCGCCTGATAGCTTCGACGAAGAAAGCGGATCTTTGGCCAACGTGGCGACAAGAAACGTGCTTGGATGCTTCTCAATAAGTATTTATCGGTTCACATTGGCGAGTAGTTCTTGCAAAAGGCATTTGCACGAGCTTCGCTAACAGCCCCCCCTGCCGCTGGGGGGGGCTTCTATTGATTACGAGTATAATGTGCGGATATGTCTGGCTCTACTTTATCCACCTCAGGCCCTGGTGGCGAGGCGGCCACCCGCCCTCATGCGGGCGACCGGAGTTCAAGCAGTGCGGAGGCAGCAGTCCGCCGTCAGGCGGGCGACTGCGTCTCGAGCAGAGTGGAGGCGGCCGCCCGCCCTCAGGCGGGCGACCGGAGCTCACGCAGTGGGGAGGCAGCCGCCCGCCGTCAGGCGGGCGAGTGCTGGTGGGGAAGCGAAGGCAAGCGTGGGGGGGGGAGTCCACTGTGCTCACTAAGCTCGAAAACCCGCTGCATGGTGGAATACGTTTCGGTGTGTGGTGGGATCGAGCAACAAGGTCAAAAATATTATCGGGGGCCAGCAGCCACAGGTGGGGAGCGCGGGCGCCTCTAAGGCCAGGCGAGGTGTTCAAGTAGTCGACAGGCGGGCAGGTAAAGCTCATACGTCAATCGGAGGAGAAAATGGTGACCGCAGCATCATGTTGCGGCTCTGTATGATACAGAGCCTGGAAGGCAAGAGACAAGTGCCGAAAAACAGACGCGACAGCCCGCCCACCGTGGTGGACACGAAGGAGGGCGGGGGAGACGCAACTGCGGGGCACACACGTAGACCACGCTAGCACGAAAGAGCCGCGGGGACTGACATTTGATGTGTTACAGTGTATCTTGTAGTGCACCTGATGCATCGCTAGGTAGCCCCCTTTCGTCAGCAGTACAAATGGTTACACTGCGTCATCTCTGTAGTACGGGGTGCTGTCAAACTGGTTCTAGCACGCCTGGGGGGCCATTTTTTTCAGATATGTTGATATTTGTGACCGACTTGGGTGGACAGGGACGATGCTAGGACTTGACCGGGTCAGCCGCTGGTAACTGACCGCCGAGAGCGCGCGCGGTCAACACCGGCGCAGCTCGTTCTCCCGCGCGCAGCCGAGCGGGCACGTGGCCCCCGCCGCCGCCATAAAGCGTCGACGACGACCAGACCAGGACCTAACCGTTGAATTGGGCCGCCCCATTACTTTCACCGCCGACGCTTGTCCTTTCGAGGTTTGACTTGTGCTCTGATAGAGTGGATGGAGGGCACGCGGAACCTCGGCCGCCAGGAGGTCGCTGTCGACCGCTCGTACACCACCAACGTGTGACTTGCGCATGGCCCGGTGGACGAACACGCCGCTTGGCACTCTGCGTGCCTCCTTGACGAGTAGGGATCGTTTTCTTGGGGCTTGGAGAACTGCTGCTGGCTCGCGGTCCGCACGCGATTGGTAAGCTTGCTGAGCGTTGTCTGTTTGATGGGCAAACAGGGCCCCTCTGGTGCCTCGGTAAGAGGCTCTCTCCATGCCGCCTCACCCGAGATTTTGACTGATGCTCCTCAGCCCGTCGGCTGCCTTTCACACAATTTTGGTCCTCCTACTGCTCTTGACGAGTTCGCGCAGTGCTGTCTCCTTTGCCGCCTTGTTTTTGTTTTGTCAGGCTCTTCGTGGTGTCTACCTCGCGCGTGTTTCTCCACTGTACGTTATTTTCGACCGACGACGATTGAGTTCGAGCTCGCCCGTGAGGGCGACTCCTGCTCGTGTAACGACGGACAGGGGGCCGCCCCCGCGTCCAAGCCGCGACGACGCCAGAGCCCTTTATCAGGAGCGGCCTGCCGAACCGTAGCAGCCCGTCTCACTTTCGTCACGCCACTGACCGTGCCTCATCGATGTCACCCCCCCCCCTCCTACTCGCTGCCTTTCCACTTGTGCACTCATTGCTTCCTGGCTCAACCATGTCGGGCCGGGGTGGTAGAGGTGGCAAGCGCTCTCTGGAAAGCAAGGCAAGTGGACGGGCGTCGAGCGCCGCCAAGGCTGCCCACCTGGCCGGTGCTTCAATTGAGCCGACCGAGGAGGATCGTCTCGCCAAGGGTGAAATGCGCGCTACCGCCTCTGGGTCGTCTGCCTCTCATGCCGCGAAAGCAATGGCGGGCTCCGTGCCCTCCGGGGTTCTTCAACACTCGCTTGGCGTGCCGATGTCCTTAAGTGCCTCCGCTGCACCGCATGCTTCGTCCAGCGGTGCCTCGACCGGCCGGGACGGCTCCGAGGTGCCCCCCATGCTGGAGTTTACCGAGCGGCCGCCGCCGCCGCTTTTTGAGACGACGTTCTTTTCCTTCTCACCGTCTATGGCGGCGGCGGCGGGACCGCCGCCTACGATGAGCTTTGCCAACGTGCCTAGAACGATGCCTCGTACGCGTGAGAATGGCTTTCCCTTCGGCGCGGGGGCACATCTTCCGAGCATCCCTGCGTCGACGGCGCCGTTGGAGGCGTTTGGATCCTCGCAGGCGCATCCTGTCGGCTCCCTTGCTGCCATGGCGATGGCCATCAACTCGGGCGCCGGCATGACTTAGGCGTCGGCGGGTCACACCCACGCCTCAGTCGCGCGCAACCCGGTGTCGGCCTCTGCCGTGTACAACCCGGCGTTAGTGCCGGCCATGTACAACCAAGCGGCGACGGCGGCCCTGTTTAATTCAGCGTCGGCGGCGGCCGCGTACAATCCAGCGCTGGCATCCGCGGCCGGCTACAATCCTGCAGCCGGTGGTGCTTCCTTGGGCTCGGCGGCTGCGGCTTCGCCGGCTATCGGGGCCGCCTCGGGCGCGCTAAGTGCGTCGATGGCGCCGGTGGCTGCCTCGGGCGCGGCGGGTTCGTCTGTCGCGCCGGTGGCCGGCTCGGGCGCGGCAGGTGCGCCAGTGGCGCCGTCAGCTGCCGTGGGCGCGGCGAGTGCGCCGGTGGCGCCGGCGGCTGCCTCGGTCTCGGCAGGTGCGTCGGTGGCGCCTGTGCCTGCCTCGGGCGCGGCGGGTGCGGCGGGTGCG
>Ga0209187_1003800_pt1 | contig 12140 bp, 8 predicted proteins | sample BantaG_FD_187430 | JGI IMG/M metagenome (GOLD analysis project Ga0209187, IMG submission 187430) | Marine algal microbial communities from Bantry Bay, Ireland - BantryBay_4 metaG (SPAdes) (version 2) | ecosystem: Host-associated > Algae > Red algae > Unclassified | place: Bantry Bay, Ireland... | reverse complement strand
TTAACTTCGGAGAAGTTGAAGATTACACCGTAGATATCACGGATAGCCCACAAAATTATGTTCCCTTAGAATTGCGTAATGATGCAGGATTATCCTCCGGTCCGGCAATAAGGATATCACCCAATCCTGCTACAGATTTTATCAATGTCGGTCTTCAAGGTGCTCGTGAGGGCGGTTCTGTCCAACTCATTGATTTATCAGGGAGAATACTATGGCAGGAAGCTGTGGGAGTTGAGATAGACAACCTACAAATACCGACCGATTACCTTCCGGCAGGTATTTATTTTATACGATTAAACTTCGGTAACAGTACCTATGCCACCGAGCGTTTTATCAAACTTTCTAAATAAGATTTAGTAAAAGAAATTAAATAAATTGTTTCAAAATGCGCCGTAATTTTTACTTCTAAAGAATTCAAAAAATCGTTGCATAGCCATAGCTACGGAACTATTTTTTGTGTTTTTTAGAAGGGAAAAGAACAAGCATAATGGGGCAAGTTATTTATTTTCTTTCACTAAGTATAAGCACATTGCAAACTTACATTCTTGATTTGATATATCTTGCTTTTTAGGCTTTAAGTAGTGAGACAAAAATATCCTTACTTTTTGACGGTTTCTTTTTCCGCTATTTTTCCCTACAAAAATCCTTACGTAGCGTAGGCTATGTGCGGTTTTTGTAAGAAAAAATATCGAAAAAATAACCACGTCAAAATTGTAAGCCTATTTTTGTCCCACTACTTATATGTAAGTTCTCAATGAATGAATTTTGAAAGAATGAATGAATCAAGAGGTTTTAATCTTGTGATTTTTAGATAATATTTACTGGTTTTAGTAAAAAAGATTCATTTCCCAAAATAGCTTCGGGATTTCGTTTTACTCAACATTCAATTTTTGATTCTTTGACAATTTTTGCAAAAAAAAACTCGTCCTTCCTCCAATGTGGTTTTAACCCATTGCTGTTCAGTTACTTATTACAATGGGCTAAAGCCACATTGGAGGAAAATGCAAAAAATGTCAAAGAACCCAATTTTCATTGAAAATTACTTAAAAAGTCACCTGTCGTCCACCGAATAAAAAATACACTATTATGAAAGTTTACGATACTAAAAACATCCGAAACATTGTGCTGCTGGGACATGCGTCCAGCGGCAAAACTACCCTTGCTGAAACGATGTTATTTGAAGGTGGAGTCATCTCAAGACGCGGTACAGTGCAAGAAAAAAACACAGTTTCTGACCATTATTTAATCGAAAAAGAAAGGGGCAACTCTGTCTTTGCATCGCTGATGCACGTAGATTGGAGAGGAAACAAAATCAATATTATAGATACGCCGGGCTACGATGATTTTGTGGGCGAAGTGGTGTCTGGATTGAAAGTAGCGGATACAGCAGTGATTGTATTGAACGCGCAGCAAGGCGTGGAAGTCGGTACCGAATTAATATGGGAATATACCGAAAAAATGCAAACGCCTGTTGTTTTTGTGGTGAATCAGCTCGACCATGAAAAAGCGAATTATGAGCAGACACTGGAGCAGGCACGCAAGCGATTTGGGAATAAAGTAGTGCCAATGCAGTACCCAATCAATATAGGTGAAGGTTTTGATACTATCGTAGATATACTAAAAATGACGATGTATAAATTTCCGGCGGATGGCGGAAAACCAGAAAAAATGCCGATACCGGACAACGAAAAAGCCAAGGCAGAAGAAATGCACCAGCAACTCGTAGAAGCCGTAGCGGAGTATGACGAAGATTTGATGGAGGCATTTTTTGAGAAAGGCTCACTCACGGAAGAAGAGCTGACCAAAGGCATGAAACTTTCGATGCTCAATCATCAAATTTTCCCCTTGTTTTGCACGTCTGCCACTAAAAATATGGGCAGTGGGCGCATAATGGGCTTTCTGAATGACATCGCTCCTGCGCCGATTGACCGACCTGTTATGCTCACGAACGGGGACGAATTGGCTTGTGATTCGAGCGCTGATGCAGTTGTATTTTTCTATAAAACGCTTTCAGAACCGCGCTTGGGAGAGGTGTCGTACTTTAAGGTATATTCGGGTACAATAAGTGTTGGCGATGAATTATATAACGAACGTAGTTCGGTTGCTGAACGATTGAGCCAAATAAATGTTGTAAATGGTAAGCAACGCGATAAAGCCGAAACACTGAAAGCAGGAGACATCGGCGCGATTGTAAAATTGAAAGATACGAAAAGCAATGATACGCTCGCCAAAAAAGGCAGCGGACTTGTTGTAGAGCCGATTGACTATCCTGCGCCGCGCATACGTATTGGAATTGGTGTCAGTAATGCGAAGGATGTGGAGAAAATGATGGATGGCTTGAGGCAAATCAACAAAGAAGACCCAACAGTAATCGTAGAACAATCAAAGGAATTGAGACAGATTATATTGAGTACGCAAGGCGAATTGCACCTCAATATTATCAAATATCGACTCGAAAAATTGTATAATTTGCAACTAGAATTTGAGAAACCACGTATACCGTATCGGGAAACACTGACGAAAATGACAAATGCTTCTTATCGCCACAAAAAGCAAAGTGGTGGTTCGGGACAATTTGCAGAAGTGCATATGCGAGTAGAACCATACACAGAAGGTATGCCCGAACCCGATGGATTAAACGTGCGCTCTAAGCAGAATGTTGAACTCAAATGGGGCGGTACGCTTGCTTTCTATTGGTGTATTGTAGGTGGTTCGATTGATGCCAAATATCAAAATGCTATCATCAAAGGCATCACCAATACAATGGAAAACGGACCAATGACCGGCTCCTATGTACGTGATGTGCGTGTATGTGTATACGATGGCAAAATGCACGCCGTAGACTCCAACGATATGGCTTTTCAACTCGCTGCTACGCAGTGTTTCAAGCAAGCGTTTAGAGAATGTGGACCAGTTATTCTCGAACCTATTTACGATATCGAAATCCTCACACCGGGTGATGTAATGGGAGACATTATGGGCGACCTACAATCTCGAAATGCTACTATTATGGGCATGGACGCAGAAAGGCATTACCAAAAGATAAGTGCAAAAGCGCCGCTTCGGGATTTATATAAATATTCTTCTACACTCCGTGCACTTTCAAAAGGACGCTCAAAACACACACGCGCCTTTGCTGATTACCAATCTGTACCAAGAGAGGTTCAAGAAAAATTGGTCGCAGAACACAGTAGAGAAGCGGTTGAAGCGTAAACTTGAAATATTGAGCGGATTTGAAGCTCAAACAATCTATTATTGGCCTGCCCTGTCGAGTCATCTGACTTGGTGGGGCTTTTTTTTGCGGGCTGACGGGTTGACGAATTTTTTGCTTCGCGATAATACAATAACACATGTTCAATTTAAAGGTATCTCGTTCGGGCTTGTGGTCTGTGACTATATGGTTGTCTCACTACTTATGCTGCCGTTTTCTTTTATAGTGAGCATCCGATTTGTTGCCTATTCTCCAATGGAACATGTTACATTGGGTAGTTTCAACTGATAGATGAAATGACTTTTTCTGCAAAATTAAAGATTTGTTATACACACATCAACTATCTACCACCGACTAATAACAATATTTTTCATATCTTTGATGACAATAAAAGTCATTATATGCCAAATCAAGTCATTCCATACAGCCGTTTCACCAATTTCGATACTGACCTTTTTACTGCAGGTAAACACTATCGTTTGTACGAAAAATTTGGCAGTCACATCGTCGAAGTGGATGGCATATCGGGTGTTTATTTTGCGGTATATGCCCCGGCTGCGCGAAAAGTTGAGGTCATTGGCAACTTTAATTATTGGAACGGTCAGGCACATGATTTGAATGTGCGTTGGGATGGTTCGGGAATTTGGGAAGGCTTTATTCCAGGGATTGTTAAGGGCGAATTATACAAATATCGCATCTATTCCAACCACGATGCTGAGGTGCGCGACAAGGCAGACCCCTATGCCCGAAAATACGAAATGCCACCAAAAACGGCAAGCATCGTATGGGCGGACGACTACGCATGGGCAGATAAAAAATGGTTGGATAATCGACACATTCACAATCATTTAGATGCGCCGATGTCGGTCTATGAGCTGCATTTGGGGAGTTGGAAAAAGCGTGAGCATCGTTCGCTACACTACACCGAACTCGCGGATGAACTCGTCGAATATCTCCAAGAAATGCACTACACACACGTAGAGTTTTTACCAGTCATGGAACATCCGTACTACCCGTCGTGGGGATATTTGTGTACAGGATTTTTCGCACCTACGGCGCGTTATGGCATGCCCGATGAATTTAAGTTTTTGGTGGATAAATTGCATCAGGCGGGTATCGGTGTGCTGCTGGATTGGGTGCCGGCACATTTTCCTGCGGACGAACACGCACTCGCCAATTTTGATGGTTCAAAACTCTACGAACATCCTGATTTGCAAAAGGGATTTCACCCGGATTGGAATAGTTTGATTTTTAATTATGAACGTCCGCAAGTTCGGTCTTTTTTGATTTCTTCGGCGCATTTTTGGTGCGACCAATTTCATGCTGATGGGCTTCGTGTAGATGCAGTGGCTTCAATGCTCTACCTCGATTATTCGCGCGAAGCAGGGGAGTGGACACCCAACGAACAAGGCGGGAATGAAAACTTCGCGGCAATTGATTTTTTGAAGGAATTGAATGTATCGATTTATCGTGATTTTCCTCACATTCAGATGATTGCGGAAGAATCGACAGCGTTTAATGGTGTTACACGCCCCGTAGATTTGGGTGGTTTGGGCTTCGGATTGAAGTGGATGATGGGCTGGATGAATGATACGCTCGAATATTTTAAATACGAACCCGTACATCGAAAATATCATCACGGAGATATTAGCCGCAGCCTTACGTATGCTTTTTCGGAACAATATGTGTTGCCGCTTTCACACGATGAAGTCGTACACGGAAAAAAATCGTTAATCTATAAAATGCCCGGCGATGAATGGCAGAAATTTGCTAATTTGCGCCTTATGTATACGTATATGTATACGCATCCGGGGCAAAAATTGCTGTTTATGGGCTGCGAGTTCGGACAGACCGCGGAGTGGAATGTCGATGAATCGCTGCAATGGCATTTATTGGAATTTGAACCACATAAAGGCGTTCAAAAACTCACGCAATCGCTCAATAAAATCTACAAAAAATACCCTGCACTTTACGAATTAAATTATGTTCTCGCAGGTTTTAAATGGATTGATTATAGCGATGGTGAAAATTCGGTTTTGGCGTACATTCGCAGGTCGAAAAACGATGCCTTGATAGTCGTTCTAAATTTTTCGCCTATCGTGCGACATGATTATCGGATTGGTGTGCCGGATTTCGCTACGTATGAAGAAATTTTTAATAGCGATAATAAAACATTCTGGGGAAGTGGCGTGGAAAATGTACCCACAAAATCCGAAAATATCCCTGCACACGGGCAGCCGTATTCGATTCTCTTGACTTTGCCGCCTTTGGCAGGGATCATAATGAGTAAATCTTAGGAATGAGGCATAATATAGAATTAGAATGGAGGGTTTAAGTAGTGAGACAAAAATATCCTTACTCCCTTTGACTTTCCTTTTTAAGGTTTCAAGTTCGCTCTCCGACAATCTTCTTGCTTCTGCATTTATTGAAACCCTGTTCCTAAGTGAAAGAAATTAAATAAGATGTCCCATAATTAATATGTTCGCCAAATTCAAAATTATAAATCGAACGCGAGTAATTTATTTATTTTTATTTTTGTAAATGATTTTATTTTAGATAAATATAAATTTATTTTTAATTAACTTGTAGTCAAAAAACGCTTAACATCTAATTTGGCGAACATATCATTACTTACAACTACACTTATAATTATTATCCAAATCAATAACCGTTATCAACTTAACATTCCTATCACAATCGGCGATAACGGCGCGAACGGTTTGTCCATCCCTTGATTTTCCTTCGATAGCATATTTAGGACAAGGCGAGGCATTGGGTTGACTTTTGCGGTTATTGATACGACCATGCGTTAAGATTTCATTGACCTCAAAAGCATCTATCTCACGACAGTCCATGCGACAGCGTGCATGTTTCGTCAAAACCAATTTTTTGCCATTATAACGCACCTCATCTACATCATAATAATCAGATATTTTGGGCGGTATCAAGTTCTTGCGTTCGCCATTATAATTATTGGGAGAACTATCCGTCCCTATATAAAAGAAACTACCAACAGCGATCACGAGCAAAACAATAAAACTAAGAATACTCGAAGCACTAAACAGACTATGAGACTTTTTTGACATAATATATAATGAGTAAATGAATGTCCCGACAATTATCGGGATGAATGAATAGGTTACTGTTTGTCAATTATTTAATTCAATTGAGTGTATCACAAATCAGTGATGTTATCAAGGTACTTTAGTACCGACTCCGTTTTTAGTAAGGCCTGAATAGCAACCGATTAAGGTACGTTATCACCGCCCCCGTTGCTGCGTACAAACGGTATCGGTGCTACGCACCCTACTGACCTTTGGGTTTAACTCTTCTACAAATGGGGACGTTAGGGAAGACGAAAAAAATAATCTACCCGTCTGAATTGTTCTTTTTTTTATATGTTTCACTTAGCCAAACATATAAAAAAAATAACTTCTTCATTTGGGGTAGATTATTTTCTTCCTCTTCCCTTATTAACGCATCTTTAATTTGACCACCGATTTGTGACACACTCAATTCAATTTACAGAAGCGCAACTTCGTTAATGTTTCTCTAAACTACTACAAAATTAACACAAAACAGCCAAAACACTTGCCAAATCTCTAATTCATCTTGCAATAAGTTGATTAATAGTTATATCTTTAATATTTTTACCAAAGCAACCGTTTGAATGAAGTGGATGTCATAATATAATAAATTAGTAAATGAACGTGAAACAGAACGCGAATTTACACGGATTGAACGAATAGCGCAGATTTTTTTGATAGCGAGAAATGCTATTTAACGAAAAAAATCACTCATTCAAAATTCAAATCACTCACTCAAAATTCATCATATAATGTGTTATACAAAACACTCGCTAATAGTTATTTTACTATTTTTTTTATATATAAATATCAATTCAAAGACGATTTCCAATGAAATTTGGGATTCGGAATTTGGAATTTGCTACTTAGAATTTGGTACTTCCAAAGAAGGTTGTATTAAAGGAGATTGCGACAATGGCTACGGCATATATGTCTATCCGAATGGAGATATTTATGATGGCGAATGGCTCAATAATCAGCGGCAGGGAAAAGGAACAATGAGCTACGAAGGCAAGGCACAAGGCGATATATACGATGGAGAGTGGTCTGAAAACCTACGACACGGACAAGGCATTTATTCATGGAAAAACGGTAGTATATATGAGGGCAATTGGGAAGCCAACAAAAAAAGCGGTAGAGGAAAACTGTACAAAACCAACGGTGAATGGTACGATGGCGAATGGCGTGCCAACATCAAGGAAGGCAAAGGCACTTATAAATTCAATAAAACCGACAAGTGGGCAGCACACACCTACTCAGGACAGTGGAAAAATAACAAACCTTGCTGCTCCGGAACATACAAATACATGGATGGTACAACTTTCGTAAAAGATAAAGAAGCAGAAAGTACAGGTTGCAGAATGGGCGACTGTCAGAACGGTTACGGAGAGTATCATTATGCCAAAGACCGCCGCTACGAGGGCGGTTGGCGCAATGGACGCTTTGATGGCGAAGGCACGTTTTTCTACGAAACGGGCGAAAAATATGTCGGCACATGGCTTGCCAATAAACGCGACGGCGAAGGGCAGTTTTATAACAAAACAGGCAACCTGGTATACGACGGCAATTGGAAAGGCGACGTGCAAAGTGGTTACGGAATTTACCATTATCAAAATGATACACGCTACGCCGGACAGTGGGAAAACGGCGAAAGAGAAGGCAAAGGACGCTTCACAATACCCAAAACAGGTTATTATGAAGGCGAATTTTCTTTAGATAGATTCAACGGGCAAGGTACGTTTCATTATGCCAACAGGTCGCGCTACGAAGGCGGTTGGCAAGACAATCGCAAGCACGGCGAAGGTATAGAATACGACCCCGATGGAGAGGTTTATCGAAAAGGCATTTGGTTTAATGGCGAATTTGTAGAATAACTAATAACGAAAATTTGTGATGAAAAACGGGGTTTGGCGAGATGAATATATGTTGCATACCTTCATGTGCGATGCCGAGCGCAAGGCGCGACTAACGGCTATTTGCCACTGTATGCAAGAATCTGCAGGGCGTCATGCAGCCCAATTTCAGTTGGGTTACGAGGGGATGCAAGCCAATAATCAAGCGTGGGTACTCAATCGACTGCGTGTACAAATGAGCGATTATCCCGACTGGAAAAGCACGCTACGCATCGAAACTTGGGTGCAAATGATGCGTGGACCTTTTTCGCAGCGTTATTTTTTATTAAAAAATGGAGCGGGAGAAATCATCGGTTCGGCAAATACCTTTTGGGTCGTCATACATACCACCACACATAAGCCCCAACGCCTCAAAAATAAAATCGAAATCCCTATCATCGACGAAGTATCACCTTGCGGCGCAGCCGAAAAAATTATCCTACCTGATGGGCTACAAATAATTGATAATCATAAAGTTAAACAAAGCGACCTCGACCTACTTCATCACGTCAATAATGTCAAATATCTCGAATGGGTATTGGATACCCAAAGCCAAAGCGAAGCCATACGCCCTCGACAAATTGACCTTAATTTCGTTGGCGAAACCCACCTCAATGACACTATAGAAATACACAAAATTACTTCAGATAATCAACAATTTTACCAACTAAAAAGCAGCGAAAAAGAAATTTGCAAAGGTGTTTTGACAGGTTGACGAGTTGATGGATTTACGATAGTATTTTTCGCTACGCGAAAAATTCGTCAACCCGTCAACTCATTAATAAAAAGTTAGATATTGTTTTTTTTTAATAAAAAGCGAAAAAAACGTTTGCACTGAACAAAAAAATGATTACATTTGTAATATTGAAGTAAAAAACCTCATCATACACAACACTATATTATGCACACCAAAGTCAAATCGCTTCTACTTGCATTTCTCTTTGTTTTGAGTCTTGCATCTTTTTTGTACATCAATTTCTGCCCATCTGCTCAAATTGTAGACGCAACCAATCTACCTCGGATATTGAGTGCAGAATCAACTGATTACAATGCTATAATTCCTGAACTGGAAATACTGGAATGGTTCATTGATAAAGTTACGCCGATTATCAGGTAATTTTATCAGTCCATAGTCCATATTTTTCACTAAAAAACCTCTCTGATTTTCATGTCTATATTTTTCGTTGGGCGGTCATTTTTTGTTTCCGTAGCAGCGATTTTATCCAATACATCTAAGCCGGCTATCACCATTCCAAACACCGTATATTCTTTGTCGAGTTGGGGTGCGCCACCTGTTTTAAGGTATGCTTCGCGCTGCTCGGGCGTATAGCGAAAGCCTCGTTCCTGCTCTATTTTAGCCAACCTTTCTTCCGTACAATTACTCCCATGCACGATATAAAACTGCGAACCCGATGAGGCTTTTGCCGCATTATTGTCTCGTGCCGCTGCGAGCGCACCACGTACATGCACACGCCGCGGCGAAAACTCCGCCGGAACAGTATAGCCCGGACCACCGCTACCAATACGTTTGCTCTGTGATGCCTTGCGCGAACCGGGGTCGCCACCCTGCACCATAAAACCCGGAATAACCCGATGAAACAAGACGCCATCGTAGTACTCTTGACTGATTAATTTCAAAAAATTGTCGCGGTGTTCTGGCGTATCATCAAACAAAACGATAGTCATATCTCCAAACGTTGTCTCCAATTTCACCATACAATCCTGCGGGGCGCGTACCGCGATATATTTCTGATAAACAGTCGCTCGCGCTCCTTTTTCAGCCTTTAAGGTCACCAAATAATTACCCGAATTTTCATACTGATGAATTGGCGCAATAGTATCAGAACCATTACCATCACCAAAATCCCATTCGTAACTTTCTGCTCCCGTAGAAGTGTTTTTAAATTCGATAGTAGCAGGAGCTTCATAAGTCGAATTTAGATGAGTAAATGAAGCCTTCGGAACACCACAAGCACTCAATAGAATGATGAATAATAAAACGGCAAACGGTAGACGGCAAACAGTGGACGGTAGACGGTAAACTTCTTTCTTAAACATTTCTAATTTCTAATTTAAAATAACTTTTTGGAATCAATGTCTTTGCCAAACGATAAAGACATTATTATAATTTGTGTAAATTTGCGCCGCAAGTTCGCTAAAAAATTGAACTCATTTAGGGGGATTTGGGAGATAGGTAATTGGGTGAATGGGTACTATTCAATTTCCTAATCACCGAATTTCCCAATTCCCTATCCACCCAATCAACCAATTACCATGTTTACACGAAAAAATTTGAATTTTATTGCTGTTTTGTTGATTCTTTTATGTTGTTTTTCCTGCAAAAACGATACTAAACCCAAAGCTACACCCATTACGATAGAAATACCTACTTTTAATGCAGATATGGCGTATCGTTATATTGAAAAACAAGTGTCTTTTGGACCGCGCGTTCCCAATACAATGGCGCATGATTCCTGTGCCGAATGGCTCAAACGCGAGTTTCACGAAGTCGGCGCACGACTCATCATACAACATGCCGATCTCAAAGCCTACACTGGCGAAATCCTTAAAGCACAGAACTTTATCGCAGTTTATAATCCCGAAGCTAAGCGCAGAGTGATGCTCGCGGCACACTGGGATTCGCGCCACATGGCAGAGTGGGATGCTGATGCTAATAAGCGAATGCAACCCATTTTGGGTGCAGACGACGGTGCAAGCGGCGTAGGCGTACTCCTCGAAATCGCCCGCAATCTCGATGTACACAAAATCGAAGGACTTGGTGTAGACATCATTCTTTTTGACGCAGAAGACATCGGTCAGCCACGCGGTGGCGGCGGTTTTCCCGAACAGGAAAATACTTGGTGCCTCGGTTCGCAGCATTGGTCGCGCAATAAACATGAACCAGACTACCGCCCAATGTACGGTATTTTGCTCGATATGGTCGGATCGAAAAACGCACGTTTCCCACGCGAAGACGTTTCCATGAAATACGCACCCGATGTCGTCAATAAAGTGTGGACAGAAGCACAAAAGGCAGGATACAGCAGCTATTTTGACTTCGGAAAAGCACCCGGCGTCACCGACGATCATCTCTACGTCAACCAAATTGCTAAAATACCCATGATAGACATCATCAATCGCCCAGTCACTAGCGAAACAGGCTTCGGACATTATTGGCACACCCACCAAGATGACCTTAGCATAATCGACAAAAAAACCCTCCAAGCCGTCGGACAAACGGTCTTGAACGTCTTATATAAAGAAGCCGCAGGAGCATTATAGCATTACTTCGGATGATAAACCCGCACAGCATTCTTATAAACGGTAGCTTTGTCCAATGAAATATCTTTAGTTTGTTTATTCACTAACAGCTCCATTTGGTCATCATAATGCGGACTTCCGGGCTTCCAACTATTACCGAAAAGGTTGACCGTTTTTAGCAATTCCAAACCATCTTCGCCGAAGCCTGCGTAGATGATGAAAGTGTCGCCATGCTTCATTTTCACTTTATCTTTACCGTGTTTAGTAAGGTGACAATTGGCGAGTGTATTTGTGCTGCCGTACATCGGAAGTTCTTTGTCGCCACGCACGAGCTTTTGAACATCGCCAAGCGGTACTTCGAGTGTACCATAGTTTTTCAATAGAAAATCGCGAGCAGCCCGTAGTACTTTTTCGTATTCTTTTTCGGGAATAATATTGTCGTAAAGTGCGAAGTTGTCCAATAAAAATTTCTGCATATACATGGTCGTGATTGCCATGAGGGTGGCTTGCTTATTTTCGATATTCATGCGTCTGTCCCATTTTTTTAATACTTTATCTACTCCTAGCAAATCAGTATATTTCGATGGAATTTCAAAGAGCATATCAAGGTTTGTGGCATTTCTGAAACTAATATCCGTAGGATGATAACCTTCATCGTCGCGAATGGCTTTGATGTCCTCAAAACTTACT
>Ga0209187_1003799_pt1 | contig 12142 bp, 6 predicted proteins | sample BantaG_FD_187430 | JGI IMG/M metagenome (GOLD analysis project Ga0209187, IMG submission 187430) | Marine algal microbial communities from Bantry Bay, Ireland - BantryBay_4 metaG (SPAdes) (version 2) | ecosystem: Host-associated > Algae > Red algae > Unclassified | place: Bantry Bay, Ireland... | reverse complement strand
CGGCGGTATGCTGTCGGCTGCATTTTCCAAAAACAAAAAACGGTCGGTCAGTTTGGCAGTAAAATACTCCTCGCCGAGCGTCCAATGCAAGGCATCACTTTTGGGCGACCAATGCAGGTTGATGCCCGCATCTTTTGCCACTTGCTGAAGCGGTACGGCTTTGGTGTCTTTGCTCAATTCAAACGCCTTGCCCGTCTGCGGCATGGCAGCGACATAGACCTTAAACAACTCCGTAAATGCCACCCATTTATTGTCAGGACTTGGCGTAAAATCACGCGCGTATTTCGCCGTAAACAGCGTTTTTTCTTCCGTTTTGTCAATGTTGATTTGCTTATATTTTTTGTCTAATCCGCCGCCTGTTTGATAGAAGATTTTTTTACCTGTTTTATCAAAAATAGGAAACGAACCGCCTTCCGTAATTTGTTTGGCTGCACCGCCGTTGGCGGAAACGATGTAAATGCCCGGATGCTTCGTATGCGTGTAACCCATGTGACCGTTGCCCTTTGCTTTTTTATAGACAACCATTTGACCATCAGGTGAATAGGTAGGCGTTTGGTAGAAGCCTTTGGCACTCGTCAGCTTGGTGGGCTTTGCTCTTCCGGCTAATGATAATTTATGTATCGCGCCATGATTTTCATCGTTCCAAGTCGCGTAAACGATGCTTTTTCCATCGGGAGAAAAGGCGGGTTCGTACTCGAAATCTGTTCCATCGGTGAGGCGTTTTGGTTTGCCATTCGGCAACTCTTTTTTCCATAAATAACCCACCGCATTGAAGATGAGCGCCTTGCCATCGGGCGATGTACGGGCTTGTCGGATGACATTGACCGTAAATTTGTCGGAGTCCACTTTTTGGTCAAAACGGACGGTTTCGGCGAGTTGGTGTTTGGCATTTACTGTAAAGGGAATTTCCGTAGCTTTCGCGCTGGCGACATTCACTTTCCAGATTTTTCCTTTGCCCCAAATGACGATATTTTGATTGTCGGGTGTCCAATCGTAGCCCGTATAAACGCCAAAAATCGCCCATGCTTCCTGTTGGTCTTTGCTCAATCCATCGAAGAGGGGCCACTCTTCGCCCGTCTCCAAATCGTGTATAAAAAGCACCGTTTCTGTCCGCACTCGACGCACAAAAGCCAACTTCGACCCATCAGGCGATACCTGCGGACGACTCGCCCCACCGGGACCCGAAATGATGGTCTTCGTTTCCCCTTTTTCACGGTCAAATCGCTTGATGACATAGATTTGTTTGTTCGGGTCTTTATTGTATTTGAAATAACCGCCTTCGTACATATCTTCGCTGTAATACACGTACCTGCCATCAGGCGAAACGGCGGGTTCGTTGAGGTCTTGCTGGTCATTTTTGCGCTTAGTGAGTTGCAGTCCCGCACCGCCGGATTTGTGATACATCCACAATTCACCCGCACCCAATGAGCGACCCGAAGTGAAGTGTTTGCGTGCCACAAGGTACTCACCATCAGGCATCCATATCGGATTATTGAGCAATCGAAACTCCTCTTTCGTGACCTGTTTGGCATCCGACCCATCGCGCTTGGCTACCCAAATATTGTCCGCACCACCCGCATCGCTCGTAAAGCAAATCTGTTGACCGTCAGGGCTGTATTGCGGTTGCACTTCATAAGCAATGCCCGTCCGCACAGGCGTAGCCGCACCGCCCGACATCGGCACAGTGTATATATCGCCCAATAAATCAAAGACGATTTCCGAGCCATTCGGATGTACATCCAAGTTCATCCATGTGCCTTCATCTACGCTAAATTCTACGGTGCGCCAGTTGCCGGGTGGGTTGTTGACATCCCATTTTTCTTTTTCTTGAGAAAAAGAGTTTAGAGTGAAGAGTAGGAGAGTGAAGAGTAGGAGTATGTGTTTATTTTTCATGCTTTTGTATTTATTTTTGTAAATGTCGTAAAACGATTTTGTAAATCGTTCTTTGTACGTGGGGAACGACTTGCAAAATCGTTTTACGGTGTTCAAAGTTAGGAAAAAATGATTGGAGGTGTGTGGATTTGCTTGTATTTTCTGTTCAATTCGCCGCCTGTTTGATAGAAGATTTTTTTGTGGTAAAAGTTTTAATTTAAAAAATCACAAAAATATTTTTATATCGAAGAAAAACACTTATCTTTATCGCATATAAATAAAACACTAATTAATAATCCGTTCTAATCCGTTCTAATCCGTTCTAATCCGTTCTAATCCGTTCTAATCCGTTCTAATCCGTTCTAATCCGTTCTAATCCAAAAGGGATTAAAACTAAAAACGGGGATTGATTTACACTTGAAAAACGGCAAACAAGGATACAGACAACGGGAGTTACTACTACAAGCCAATAACATTTCGATACCACAATGCTAAAAGTATGACACATAATACGTCATGCTAATAGGATTTGTATATTTATTTCTTAACACATAAACCATATTAATAATGGAGAAAAATTCCTATGCCCGTCCGCCACCTCAAATAGACAGACGAATACCTACAAAAAAATACCGTGCCTTTCTCATGGAACGAGAATGACACGGCGAAACAAAACAACGCAGTTCGCTTTAGCAAACTGCAATTACTTTATTAATAATAAAATTATTATGACAAAATTAGCAAAAATTATGCTAATCGCGCTGACTTTGGGCGCATTTGGGATTTATTTGACTTCTTGTAATAAATCTGACAGTATTTTGGAAACGGTCGCAGATAGTAATGTTGACCAAAAATTTACCGTGGAAAACGGTATGCTCGTATTTGAAAGTCGAGAAGATATGGACTTAACTCTTGTAGAATTACGCTCACTGTCAATAGAAGACTTTAATCAATGGGAAGTGCAAACAGGTGTAAGCACTATTTATGGTGCCTTCAATGCCGTAATAGCGGCAGAAGATGCCATAAGTGATTACTATGAGAGTCTTCCCTTAGACGAACAAAAAAAATACAGAGATATGCCTGAGGTTAACTCCGAGATATATAAAGAGATGATGGACAGAGGAGTCATCAAAATCATAAAGGATAATGACGGTACAAGCTACTTCGGTTATGCTGTGATTGATCCATCTATGGCATCGATACTCAACTTAGATGGATTCGTAAAGATGGAAAATAAGATTTATCAATACACAAATGAGGGTTTCAAAATTATCTTGGATGGGGATTTTGCAAAAATTCTACAGTTAAATGCTATCAAAGACACTCATATTGACGATACATTTGTTGTTTCTATAGTAGATAAAAATACAATTAACGAAAAAGCTATGGAGCATAATTGGACTGTGAATAACAATTGGACATCAGATGGAAATAGAAGGCGATTCAAAGTATGGCTTGATGGTCAGTCATATCCACAATATGGTTTGATAGATACTGATTGTGCGAAATATCTGCGGGTAGTTCATACAGTACGAACCGAAGCACAAAAGAAAAACTTTTGGGGTAAATGGAGATATACTTCAAGTTACTCTCCTTCATTTTCTTTTACGAATCAATGGTGGTATCAGTACTCACTTTATGACGGCAATCTCTGCGGATTGACTTCTACGTTTTTCACTAATAATATTCCTTCATATAGTTGTACGGGAAATCCTAACTACCCTTGTCCGACATCACCACATTCTGCCTCTTATCCTTCTACCAATAACGGATTTTTCAACCAGACACCTCACGGTCTTTGGTCGGCAGATGGTGACTGGCCCGAAGGTTACGGTTACTTTTCAAATGCCTTTTTTATGGATGGTATCCTAACTTCAACGTATAACGGCACATCGTTTGACTTTGAATATGAAGAATAAGCGACCAGATATTTTCGTTATATAAATAAATAGACCAACTGACCGGAATCTTTAGGATTCCGGTCAGTCATTTCTCCTAAATTGATACGAATGAAAACAATCAAAGCGCATTATATTCTTCTTATTGTCTCACTATTTATCTGTCTGACAGCTTGTGTAAAAGAAATCACGCTACAAAATGGAACTGATGTCCAACTTCCTGTTATGAACGGCATATTCTCCGTTGGTGGCTATCCTTCTGTTTTTCGATTAACCTATACTGCCAATCCACTTTCAGAACAAATCAACACACCCGAAGATGCACAGGTATTTTTTTGGCAAGATGGTGAATTAGTTGCAGAAACATCACCTGATGAAGACGGATATTGCGCGATACCTGACCTATTAGTACAGACAAGTAGCGTACTCTCGGCGATGGCAGTATTCCCCGAAGGAGACACACTCGTCGCAACTGATAGCATACCGACTCGCTCTTTTGTCTATAATGATGGCACCTTTGGCAGCGCAGGGTTTGTGGATGAACATGGTGACAATGTCAATCGGCTTAGTGTACAGTTTACAGACCCACCCAATCAAAAAAATTACTATGAGTTATTTGTATTTAGCTGGAATGATTTTTCTCTTGCAGACTCTTTTTATATCAGAGTTCGTGCTTTCCCTTATCAACCCAACACGATACTGAGTAATGAAGGTGATCAAGACTTTCAGCCTTGGACAATGTACTTCTCTGATGAATTATTTGATGGTGAATCTGTAAATTTTGAGCAAAACTTTATAAGCACTGCAATCCGTACTATTCCGATGTTAGGTAAGCCCTTTGGTCTTGAAGAAGACGGCACTTATTTACTCTTTAGAAATGTGAGCAAAGCCTATTATCAATCGCAGAAAAGCTGGACACGTCACCGCTATACGCAGCGAGTGGGCGAAGGTATTGCAGATGTTAGTGATGCGATTTTAGAGGATTTTCAACGGGTCATTTTCGCTCCCGAACCTACGCCCATGTACTCAAATGTAGAAGGTGGACTTGGAGTTTTTGCGGGTATAAACACTCAAATTATCAAATTAGATTAATGAATAAACGAACACATTTTACCCTATTTTTTTGCTTATTTTTTTTCTGTCAAATTCAAGCCCAAAAAATAACACTTGCCGGTTACGTACAGGACAGCATAAGCGGAGAACGACTCATTGGGGCTACTTTGCATACCGTACCTGATTATGCCTCATCTACGATTACCAATGAATTTGGTTTTTTTAGCTTGGAAATTAATCAAGGAAAAATAAATCGTGTAAAGGTCAATTATCTGGGCTACGAAAGCCGATTATTTGAGCTTTCACCAAGCCAAGATACAACACTTGTGTTCGAATTGCCGCCTTCTCAAAACGAGCTTTCTACGGTTGAAGTAAAAGCACAAAATTACGCATTACCCAAAACAAGCGGAACAATCGTGCAAATCACTCCAAAAGAAATCAAACAAATCTCGCGATTACTCGGAGAAACGGACGCACTACGGGCGTTCCAATTGATGCCCGGCATACAAGGCGGTTCGGAAGGTTCGAGTGCTTTGCATGTCAGAGGTGGTTCGCCCGACCAAAACCTTATACTGTTGGATGATGTACCGCTTTATTTTGCCAATCATATCGGCGGATTTGTTTCTGTGATTGATGCAGATGCGATTAACTCTATTCGCTTGTATAAAGGTGGGTTTCCGGCGCGTTTTGCGGGGCGTTTATCGTCTGTTGTTGATGTGAGGTTGAAAGATGGTGGTTTTGATAAGTGGAAAAAACAATTTTCGTTGGGCGTACTTTCCTCAAAAATCAGTTTTTCAGGTCCCATAAAAAAAGATAAAGTTTCGGCATTGGTCACGCTTCGCCGTAGCAATCTTGACTTACTGACACGCATTGCCTCTTTGATGAATTCCGGTGGAGAATTTTCGGCAGGTTTTTATTTTTACGACGGTACGGCAAAGATTAATTACAAAATATCCGAGCGTGACAGAGTTTATTTGAGTTTTTATGCCGGTCAGGATAGGCTTTTTATCAAACAAAATTCCGAGGACGAATTTCAAGGAGAACAATATACGCTTAAAAGCCGGATAGGAAATAATTGGGGAAATATAGCCGGTGCCATTCGTTGGAATCATCTTTACGGAGAACGTTTTTTTGCCAATTATATCCTTTCTTATTCTCGCTTCAATTATTCTAAAGGATTGGATGTAAATCGAACTGTGGAAAATACCGATACACCACCTCAAAAGAATATAGCTGATTTGACCTCCGGTATTCAAGACTTCAGCCTGAAACTCCACCACGAATTTCACGGCAAATCTATCTATCGTTTTGGTCTGACAGCCGATACGCCGAGATTTCGGCAGCCCGGCATTTACCTGTTTCAACAAAGACCAGACGAGGAAAATATCGAGCAATCCGAAGGCGGCAAGATAAGGCAATCCTCAACATTGGGAGCTTACATCGAAGTAGAACCCGAACTTGGCAAAAAACTGACCATGAACATCGGCTTGCATACCGCTTTATTTTTTACCGATAAAAAAGTACTCCCCTCACTACAACCCCGATTTGTAGCCAATTATGCGATAAATGAAAACTTTAGTATCAATACGACTTACTCTCGTATGGTGCAGAATCTTCATTTGCTGTCCAATTCGGGTGCAGGCCTGCCTACCGACCTGTGGCTACCCGCTACCGACAGGGTGCGCCCTACCATTGCAGACCAAGTAAGTATAGGCACACAGTGGAACACCAACGGATTCTCTTTTGAGTTTGATGCTTTTTATAAAAAAATGTACGGACAGATTGATTTCAGGCAAGGTGCATCTTTTTTTACCGGAGGCGAAGATTGGCAGGATAATGTAGAAATTGACGGAAAAGGCACTGTCTATGGCACAGAATTTCTCCTCAAAAAAAATACAGGAAAGTTTAACGGTTGGTTGGCATACACATGGTCAAAAAATACTCGTATTTTCGATAATTTAAATTCAGGAAGGGCTTTTCCTTATAAATTTGACCGACCTCATGTGCTTGACATCGTGGCAATATGGCAACCCGGCCCTAAAGTTTCGATGAGTGCAACGTGGACTTTGGAGAGTGGTCAGGCTATTACACTTGCAGATGCTCAATACGCACTGGAGACCTTTGATTTGTACGATAGCTCACAAAATCAATTAAATTTCGAACCTCATAATCAATTAAATTTCGGACCTCATAATGCCCAATTATTTGACCAACGCAATAATTATCGCATGCCTACTTATCATCGCTTGGATGTTAATTTTAATTTCACAAGAAAGGGAACGAGAAAAGGTAAATCACAAACCAGAATAACGACATTGGGCGTGTATAATTTGTACAATAAACACAATCCATATTTTATTTTTTATGATAGAAATGAACAGGGAGATACTAGCCTACATCAGTTTACTTTATTTCCTATATTACCTTACATTTCTTATGAATTAAAATTTTAAACCGTTTCCAAAGCTACGTTCTCTAATGTATTTGAGCAATACATTTGTATCAAAAAGGTAATTCATTCGGTTGGTTTAATCCAGCATTGCCAAGAGTTCTTCAGTAGATTGTGGCACATCAAAATCCCCCAAAATTTCATTCATTTCCTCCAAGTCAATCCCCGTATAATTTTGCTCCTTTACCAATTTTTCCACATCAATATCTTCTTCAATTTGAATCGTATTGAGGTAGTGTTCTGCCTCGTCCTGTTCGGGGAGTAGGCTGATGACTTTCGCGCTAATTTCGTCAATCATCGCTTCATCATTGACCGACATGATAATCCGCAGAATATTATTTTTCTTTGTGTCTAAATTTACTCCCATACATTATTTATTTTTTGCTAAAATAATCATTTTTGATATAAAAAACAAACTACGTAGAAGATTACGCTATAAACGATTTGCAAAATCGTTTTACGTTGACCGTAGCATAATGCCTCCGGCTTGTGCCGCGTTAGCTCGACAATTTCGTACAGTACGCAGGCGCAAGCCGGAGGCGTTACGCTACAGTGTTCGTTGGTCAAAGTTAGGAAAACGATTTGTAGTACCACTGACAAAACCAACAGATATAACCGATAGAGTTGTTACAGTTTCTGCAAAATATTACCTTGCGTCCTAATAAAACTATTATCAGACGAAAGGTCATCAATTATGCAATCAAAAAAAGTACAATTCACCAGTGAACACGGCTGTCAGCTTTCCGGTAGATTAGAATTTCCGGTAGATAGCAAAATACACGCCTACGCAGTGTTCGCGCATGTATTTACGGGCAATAAAAACCTAACCGCAACACGCTACATCTCCCGATGCCTCACCCAAAATGGTATTGCAGTATTGCGCTTTGACTTTACGGGATTGGGCGATAGTGAGGGCGATTTTGCCGATACCAATTTCACTTCAAATGTAGAAGACATCCTCGCTGCGGCAGAATTTTTAACCGAAAACTACGAAGCACCCAAGCTACTCGTCGGGCATTCGCTTGGTGGTGCGGCGGTCATTTTTGCGGCATCGCAATTGCCGTATATCCAAGCCATAGCCACTGTCGGTACACCTTCCGAGCCCGAACACGTCACGCACCTTATCCAAGACAGTATCGAAACCATCGAAGCCACCGGAAAAGCCAAAGTCAATATCGGCGGCAGGGTATTCACCATTAAAAAACAATTTCTGGACGACCTCAATAACAAAAACATGCACGGCGTATTACGCGAACTTCGCAAGCCACTGCTCGTCATGCACTCTCCGCAAGATACCATCGTTGCCGTTGAAAATGCCGCTGAAATATACCGTGCCGCGCGCCACCCCAAAAGTTTCGTTTCGCTAAACGGCGCAGACCACATGCTGACCAATAAAACAGACGCCCACTACGTCGGCAATCTCGTGGGGACGTGGCTCAGCCGCTACATCGACATCCCCAAGCCCGATGCCTTAAAAACAGACAAACAAGTAGTCGCACGACTCGATAATACAGGCTACACCACCGAAATAAAAGCAGGCAGACACGCCCTACTCGCCGATGAACCGGAAGATGTCGGAGGCAATGACTTTGGTCCTTCGCCTTATGAATTGCTGTCGGCTTCGCTCGCTTCGTGCAAGGCGATGACCATGCACATGTACGCCCGCCGAAAAAAATGGGACTTGCAAGAAGCACAGGTACATATCAGCCATAGCCGCCGTTATGCCGAAGATTGTACCGACTGTGAAAATGCCGATAAACGCATCGAACATTTTGACTGCACCATAGAACTTGAAGGCAATCTGACAGAAGAACAACGCCAACGGATTCTTGAAATCTCGAAACGATGCCCTGTCCATAAGACACTACAAAGTACAGTGAAAATTGAGTCGAAATTGACGTAATTACTTTGATTAGGGAAAAGGAAGAAAGTAAGGGAAGAGGAAGAAAATAATCTATCCCAAATGAAGCCGTTATTTTTTTATATGTTTGGCTAAATTTGACGCGCATAGCTGGGCTACGTAAGGAAAATTTAGTGAAACATATAAGAAAAAGAACAATTCAGACGGGTAGATTATTTTTTTCGTCTTCCCTAACCTACCCATCGAATTATTCTTTTTTCATCCCTCAAAATGACTCTTCCCTAAAAAACTCCTTAAATACAGTAAATATTCGCGTCATTTTGGGTCAATTTCTTTCACTAAACGTCAAAAACGATAAGAAATTTATGGTTCTTTGACAAATCCAGTGAAGTGAATGAAAATTAGGGCGTATCCCCCTCCTTATCAGTCGGGGGTCGGGCTATCCGGCACTCTCTCCACTCCGCTATCGCTACATTAGGGAAGAGGAAGAAAATAATCTACCCCAAATGAAGAAGCCGAGCTACGTAAGGAAGATTTAGTGAAACATATAAGAAAAAGAACAATTCAGACGGGTAGATTATTTTTTTCGTCTTCCCTTACGTTCAAACAACACCTACTATCCCTTACGCAAGGAACGAACAATCGCGAGGCAGAAAAACGAACAATCACGGGATTTGTCAAAGAACCAAATTTATTAAACAATAGACTTTATTTAGGAATATTTTGTATACATGGAATTTTGTATTTTTTCGATAATCGAGCCTCATTTTGAGCTGCATACCCTACGGTACGGAGTGAAAAATAGGAGAAGAGTATCGGAAAAAGACAATGTTAGCTGCATACAAAATATTTCTAAATAAAGTCTAATGTACTAGGTAAGTAGTGGGACAAAAATAGGCTTACAATTTTGACGTGGTTATTTTTTCGATATTTTTTCTTACAAAAACCGCAAATAGCCTACGTTACGTAAGGATTTTTGTAGGGAAAAATAGCGGAAAAAGAAACCGTCAAAAAGTAAGGATATTTTTGTCTCACTACTTAGTGTCCGCTCGGAAACCCCAAACTAATTGACAGTCAATATATTATGAGGTTTTTGAGAAAATAATCTCAGCTTTGATGTTAATAACTCGATAGTTATTAACATTTTATCAACATTGTTTTAATTTATTGATAATGAGTTGTTTATGGCTCGATATTTACACCCGATTAATCGAATTCAGCAATATTAGTGCTTAGAGAGCTTTAAAATCATTGACAAATTTGTTGTTTTTTGAAGCATAATTTCGTAATAACTTATTGACTAAAAGAAAGTTATGAGTATTCGGGCAGACACTACTTAAAAACGATTCATCTTTTTATCAACTTACGAACACGTATGCCCGAATTCGTGGTAATACTCGCGATATAAATTCCTGCAGCGAAACTTGAAGTGTTGACATTTAGATTGCGCGTATTGACTTGGCGTCTGAGTACGGGTTTACCTTGTATATCAAATATTTCGACTAAAGTAATCTCCGTGTTTTCAGAATCAATCGTCCATTGATTTCGTGTCGGATTGGGGAATATATACAGTCCTTCGGCTTCGGGGTCATTGGTCGAAATGATGAGTTCGCCAAATTTTACATCATCAAAATAATACGTTTGTTCGCCTGCCGCTGCGCCATCTGTTCCGAAATTGAAGAAGATGGATGCCATATTATACGTCCAACCCATTGACAAACCGACGCTCAATGATTCCGTTCCGGGAGCTTGATTGCTGAAATCAAACTCTAAAACCTCCCAACCGGCGACGCTTGTATTGGTTTGCGTTTCGCAAGTGTGCGTTGGATCTGTCCAGTCCTCAACTTTGAGGCGTATAGGCGTTCCGGCTGCAGGCGACCATACCTTTACCGTCATTTTAGAATCGGATAAAGACAAAGGGATATTGCTTGCAAAACCCGCTGGCGTACCAATAGTCGTACCTGCCGAAGCCCCTGCATTAGTGTCTTTGACCACCTTTATGACTGTGTTATCTGCATTGGTAGGGTCAGTCACCAAGCTAGACGCACTGCCCTCAAAATCAGTTACCGCATAATTGACCTCTGTACCTTCAAAATCTACGGGCAAATCGATTTGCGCTCCCCCAAATAGTTGTTCAACATCGTCAAAAAGAAAGGTAGAATTGAGCGAACCATCACCCACATTACCAAAATCAAACATAAAAACAACGAAATTGAAATCGGTAGGTGTACCCGTAAAATCCCAAGTCAAGGTTTCCCATTCGTTGGTGGTTGTGGTCTGGGCATCCCTTTCGGCAGCACCTGCACCTTCCAATTTAAATTTGACCGTAGTGCCAATCGGTGCAGTGGTAAAAACTTTCATCGAAATTATATTTGAAGTGCTAAAGTCAAGGTTATCAGCTAATTGTATTTTACTTCCTGACCAAATCGTACCGCCATCTCTGACGATTTGAGCCACCATAGTACTGGTATTGACGCCATTGGCTTGCGGATTGGGAATGACGGTTGCCGTACCGCCATCAAAATCTACAAAGTCAGTAGTGACAATTGAGGTTTCAAAATCTATGGGCAGCATTTGAGCGTCAAGCGTCGAAACCGCAAATATTAAGAGGAGTAAAGCGATATTTTTCATGCTATTTTTGTTTTGAAAATATATTAAAAATGACGCAATATACGGAATGTAATTTTGAATAAATGAATTTTGAATGACGTAAAATGCTAGGTAAGTAGTGAGACAAAAATAGGCTTACAATTTTGACGTGGTTATTTTTTCGATAGTTTTTCTTACAAAAACCGCGCATAGCCAACGTTATGTAAGAGTTTTTGTAAGGAAAAATAGCGGAAAAAGAAACCGTCAAAAAGTAAGGATATTTTTGTCTCACTACTTAGTACACTGTTTCACAAATTTATTTACTTTTTTGAGTATTTCTTTTAAAATGACTCTTCACCAAAAAATCCTTAAATACAGTGAGTATTCGCGTCATTTTTGATTCGATTCATTTCAAAATAA
>Ga0209187_1003797_pt1 | contig 12148 bp, 9 predicted proteins | sample BantaG_FD_187430 | JGI IMG/M metagenome (GOLD analysis project Ga0209187, IMG submission 187430) | Marine algal microbial communities from Bantry Bay, Ireland - BantryBay_4 metaG (SPAdes) (version 2) | ecosystem: Host-associated > Algae > Red algae > Unclassified | place: Bantry Bay, Ireland... | reverse complement strand
CCTTCAGCCATTCAAAATTTCTCCTGTCCATGGTGTCGATTTAATATTTAACCAACTTTAAAAGTTGAAGTGGTTTAATAAACATGCGCTTAAGGCACGACGGTCTGACTTTTGACAAGGAAGCTAGCCAAAAGTCACTTTAAAAGTTTACGATAAGTCGCCGCCATAACATCCTGAGAAGAGCCAAAACGATACATATTGAACACCGTCAAGTTGGCAATCTGAACGCGGAAATAGCCATTGTGTTCATATTTCCGGGCAGAGACAATGACGTTTTTAGGGATGATTTTGAAGGGATATTTTTCACGAGCACGTTTGATTAAATCGTACTCTTCCATGATTTTAAAATCGGGGCGATAGCCATCCAGTTCGTCAAAAAGTTCGCGGGTGATGAAGAGCGTTTGATCACCGCCACGACACCACATTTTATCAAAGCGGGTGAAGTAAGCATTTACTTTTAGCACCAAGCGGTCAGAGTCAAACTGGAAGCGAAAACAACCGATAGGGAATCCTTCTTTCACGGCGGAAATAATGTCCTGCAGGTAGGAGGCAGGCGGACGTGTGTCGGCATGCACAAAGTAAAGCAGCTCTCCGGTGGCGTGGCTGGCGCCAAAATTCATTTGGGTTGCCCGCCCGGGTTTGGAATGTAAAACGGTGGCACCAGCTTCTGCTGCCAGTTGGCAAGTATTGTCGGTGCTCCCTCCGTCTACAACGAAAAGTTCTTTTAGGTAAGAACCGCCGTTATCTTTTAGTAGTTTGACTACTTCGCGGATGTTATGGGCTTCGTTGAATGTTATGATGATGATGGAGGTTTGCATGTATTTTTGATGATCTTATCGTTTTTAAATTGCAGCTGTTTTAGTGACTCTATTCAGGAATTTGAGGTGGAGGTTAGAGGTTTGTCACGACCAGCTGAAGCTGGCGTGACGGATGTTGGTGCTCGTCTACCGGTGAGCACGACGCTGTGCTCCTGGTACAATAAAGATAAGTAGTGTCACTAAATTTTCTCCCTAACACAGGCGTACCAACATCCTTTACGGCGCAAAGCGCAGGTAAAAAAACATCTAACATCCTCCAAGCCCCGCTTATCAGGCGCATCAAAACGCTTCGCCAAAAGTAAAATAAAATCCGCTTCCTTTTCTACCAAATCCGTAATCAATTCGCAGATGTAATTTTTCTTTTGGGTCAATTAAAAAACGGCCCCCTGCTCCGATAGAGTACTGTATATCTGAAAAACCAAAATCTTCAACATCATCTGCTATGCGACCCAGGCCGCCAAAGACTACTGCCCCAAATCGCCAAAACAATGGGAAGCGATATTCACTTTGTATAGCGATCAGATGGTTGTCGCGGAAGCGGCCTTCAAAATTACCCCGCATCTTTTTGGGACCACCCAATAAAGCCATTTGATTGAAGGGTACCTCTCCAAATGAAAATTCAGAATACCAGTTAAACCCCAATATATGACGCTCTTTTATTTTTACAAAAGTAGAAGCATCTAAAATGATTTTAGAGTAATCGAAATCACTTCCCAAAATGGTTCCGTTACGAAAGAGTACAAGCTCTGCAAAACTCCCCTTGTCGGGGTAAAAAATATTATTTCTATTATCATAATTGAAAATTAGTCCTGCCCCGGAAAGAAAACCGCCATTGGAGCCTGGTACCGTTCCTGCAATCAAAGCGCCCTCGGGATCATATTTCTGAATATCAAAATCATCCATCCAATACCGGACACCAGCATAAAATTTGGGTTTGATGAGATAGAGCGCATTTAAGCGTAAGCGGGGGAACTTGACTTCATAGATCTCTCTTATTTCATTCGTTTTGTCATTACCAATCCCCGAAAATTCATAGGTGTATAGATAGTAACCCAATTCACCGTAATATTTGTAGCGTTCGTCTTTGCGATACAGCTCAAAAGGCAAAAACAACAAATACTGCTTGTTAAGGGTGTAAGCGACACCGAGTTGGAGCTGAGAAGGACGTGATTCGGGGTTTTCCCCCTTGAATCGAAAAGACAGGCTTCCCAAGCCCCCAAATCCCCAATTTGTCTCTGGTGTAAAGAAAACTGCGGGCAGGCCAATCAAGGTGTAAGGCTTTGATTTAGAGGAGTCTACGGCTATGGAGTCTGGAGGAGTGGCTGAGACAAGGCAACAGCTTAGGATTAGTAGTATTGTGGTTAAAATTTTTAGCATTTTATTTTGTTGTAGGGTTGGGGGCGGCGGAATTTTGAATGATTCAATTTTGAATGGGCCTTCTAACTTGGATCGCTAACGCGATCTGAATGGGATGGGACACACATCTAACGGATTGAACGGATAGGGACGGATTTTTTCTGCGACCGTAAAAACAAACGCGCTATAGGGAAATCCGTCCTAATCCGTTCAATCCGTCAAATCCGTGTCCCATCCCGATCGCTCTAGCGATCCACGTTATAGGGGATTATTCAAAATTGAATCATTCAAAATTCAAAGTTCCCCACCACCACTGTTACTTTTCTCCCCAAATCCATTATGTATACGAAACGGTCTTTATGGCGATTAGCTATTCAAATTACTTTCTTTCAACAGGGGCCATTTTCATGAAACTCGTTGAGGAAAGTAATTTTTTAGCTCAAAGAAGCGAAAAATTTAAAAAAGGACATACCTATGCAGTCAAATCTCCAGTTAAATCGTACCATTACTAATAAAAAAGTAGTGTTAATGGATCAACCACATAAGGCTGTGTCAGAGCATGATATGCAAAGCGAATGGCAGCAAATTCAAGCTGCTCAGGCAGACCCTTCTCTATTCCGTCCTTTGTATGACCGATATTACGAAACTATTTTCCGTTTTATCCACAGACGAACCGACCAAGAAAGTCTGACGGCAGACATCTGCTCACAAGTTTTCCTTAAGGCCATTCAAAAAGTGAAAAAGTACCAATATAAAGGGGTACCCTTCTCGGCATGGCTATACCGGATTGCTAGTAATGAAGTGGCGCAGCATTTCCGCAATGTTCACAAAAACCGGATCGTTTCCGCTCAGGATCATCAACTAAACGACATTATTGATGAGGTTGTAGAACAAAAAGACGATCAACTTCAGGGAATGCTGCTTCAAGCGCTTGACCAACTCAAAGACAAAGACTTAGAACTCATAGAACTGCGATTTTTTGAACAAAGACCGTTTAAGGAAATTGCAGACATACTCGACATTACCGAAAGTAATGCCAAAGTAAGGACCTACAGAATTCTAGAACGATTAAAAAAGACCTTAACCAAAACAAATAATACCTTAAAATAGCATCGCTTTAGACCAATTATTTTATTAACTAATTAAAGCTATTCAAGTTAAACTTCCAGCGTATGAAAAAGAACAATTACAATTGGAATTTAAATCCGGACAATCTTTCTCCCGAGGAGATTGCCAAACATAAGGACTTTGATGCCTTGCTAAATCAGGTTACCCCAACTGCTGAGCAAACGCCTCAAAGAGCTCCTCTCACTCGTCGCTTTTATTATATCGGTGGTGCCGTTGCAGCAGCTTTAATCGGCCTCCTCTTTTACACCACTGGTTTCGGAACGGAAACAGCGCCTGTCGTCTCTTTTGACGACTACGCTGCGGAACTACCTTACGTCAATCCTCCTATTGATAACATTCAAAAAGCTTTCAATAGTCAAAGTATTGATGTCAACAAAGGCGGTGTATACGAATACGATAATGGTTCAAAAGTAACGGTTCCTGCTGGTGCCTTTACAGATCGTTATGGAAACCTTGCGGTGGGGCAAGTGGATATCAAGTACAAGGAGTACCACGATTATGTCGACTTCTTTTTGTCAGGTATTCCACTGGAATACGATTCGGCCGGCACCAAATACTTTCTTGAGTCTGCTGGTATGATTGAAATTTATGCCGAGCAAAACGGCGAGCGTTTAGAAATGACTCCAGGCAAAGAATTAGATGTAGAACTAGTGTCAACCATCAACATGAAAAAAGGCGGTCCGATTCCTTCCTTCAATATTTACAGCCTTGACACGGAAGCCCGCAACTGGGTTTACGAAGGGATTGACCGTATTAATTTGGCCGAAGAGCCAGCTTCCAATCTATTAAGTGATGAAGAAGTGGAAATCGAACAGGAAAAGAAAACTCAACTCAAAGGCCTTGAGCGAAAGGAACAACAACAATTAGCCGTTATTGAGAACAGTTTACCTAAACCTGCGAAGCCATTCAAGCCCATGAAAAAGAATGGTACCGACCTGGCTTTTAATTTTGACATTGCCGCTGACAAAATTAAATACGGCAACGATGTACCTACGGAAGCACAAGCTGGTATTCGTAGCGCAGAGCGGGACCTCATGAAATTGAAGCAAGAATATGGCAACACGGTTTGGCAAGTGGCTCCGGACAACGGGCCTTACGAGAAGCAGGCTGTTGCTGGCATTACCTGGGATGACATGATCATGCGCCACCTTCAAAATCAGGATTACGAATTGAAGTTGATCAAGGGCGACCAAAGTGTACTACTAAAAGTCAACCCGGTTTTGAACGGCACAGATTATGAGGCAGCTTTGGCCAAATTCAACGAGGAGCAAGCTGTTTATTTGAATAAAATAGCAGCGCGTACCGCTTCTCTGAATCAGAAAAAAGCCGTTTTGAAGGCAGAAATCGATGCAGAAAGAGCGATTCTGGACCAGGAATTTGAGGACAGACTAGCCAGTCTACGAGCTAATGGCCAGGCACACAGAGCCACAGATGAGCTGATTCAGGTAAAGGTGATCAATAGTTTTACTGCCACTTCTTTGGGTATCTGGAACTGTGACCGTCCAATTCCACCTTCCATTTACACCTTAAATAGTGACTTTAAAGGCAAGGATAATTCTAAATTTGATGGAAATATTGCTTATCTTGTCAACAAGCAACGAAATTCTGTAGCTCGTTTCTACACCCAGAAGGGTACTCGACTCCAGTTTAACCAGGATTCAGACAACCTACTCTGGTTGGTGACGGATGAAAACAAATTTGCAATATATCCGCCAGAAGAATTTAAGAAAATCAATACCAAAAACGGAGATCATACGTTTGTAATGAACGTAGACAATCGCAAGATAGAAACGGAGGATGATATTCGGGCGGTTTTGAACTTTTAAAAACGACTATTGACTGTTAACCGTTGGCCATTAACTTCCCTCTAACGTACATTATCGGGAAGCGATCAAAGTGAACAGTTGTTTCAAAAAAATAATAAGGAAAGGCCTATTTGGCTTTTTAAAAATAGTAAGTTTCCTTTCTCTCAACGTTCCTGCACTTTTGTGAGTGTAGGGACTTTTTTTTTGCCTTCTTAGGTGGGGATTGAACGGCCTCCGTCGGCCAGAGCCTTTGGCGGCGGACGATAAGGACGGATTTTTTTTCGTGAGGCGGTGAAGGCAAACGTATAAAACAAAACACCCGTCAACGATATGCTATCGTTAGCGGGTGCTCACGTCCACAGAAAAAATCCGTGTAAATCCGTTCAATCCGTGTCCCATCTCATCAAAGTAGCGTCTTAAAGCGAGGGCGTTTAGGGCTAACATCCCCCAACCGAGCCTTCTTACTAGCCTCAAAAGAACTAAAGTTGCCTTCAAAAAATACCACCTGTCCGTCATCTTCATAAGACAAAATATGTGTTGCCAAACGGTCAATAAACCAGCGGTCGTGAGAAATCAACAACACACAACCCGCAAAATTTTCAATGGCTTCTTCGAGTGCGCGTAGCGTGTTCACATCAATGTCGTTGGTAGGCTCATCCAGTAGTAAAACGTTGCCACCTTCTTTTAAGGTGATCGCCAGATGCAGTCGGTTTCTTTCTCCACCGGAGAGGACGCCTACTTTCTTTTGTTGATCACCACCGGCGAAGTTGAAGCGGCTGAGGTAGGCGCGGGCGTTGACTTCTGTGTTGCCGATGGTAATGAAGTCGAGACCTTGACTTACTACTTCGTAAATTGTTTTTTCTGGTAAAAGATCTTTGTGCGACTGATCGACGTAAGCGACTTGCACCGTGCTACCTATGTCGATACTTCCGCTATCTGGTTTTTCCTCCCCCATGATCATACGGAAGAGAGTAGACTTCCCTACCCCGTTGGGTCCGATGATACCGACGACGGCATTTTTAGGAACGGAGAAGCTTACATCGTCGAGCAAAATTCGTTTGTCAAAACCTTTGGTGACCCCATTTATATCGATGACCTGATCACCGAGCCTTGGTCCTGGAGGAATAAACAATTCGAGTTTGGCTTCTTTTTCTTTTACTTCGGCGCCGCTCATGGCATCATAGGCGTTCAGACGTGCCTTACCTTTGGAGGCACGGCCTTTCGGCGAAAGCCTGGACCATTCCAATTCTCGTTTTAATATTTTTTGACGTTTTGATTCTGTTTTTTCTTCGTTGGCCAATCGATCTGATTTTTGCTCCAACCAGGAAGAGTAATTTCCTTCCCATGGAATTCCCTCTCCGCGATCGAGTTCGAGAATCCAACCGGCTACATTATCGAGGAAATATCTATCGTGCGTGACGGCGATGACCGTTCCCGGAAAAGATTTTAGGAATTGTTCCAGCCAGTGCACCGATTCTGCATCCAGGTGGTTGGTAGGTTCATCCAATAGCAGGATATCGGGTTTGCTTAAAAGCAAACGGCAAAGGGCTACTCTTCTTCGTTCACCACCGGAGAGTACGCTAACTTTTGCATCATCGGGCGGGCAACGGAGGGAGTCCATCGCCAATTCTAAGGTGTGGTCGAGTTCCCAGGCGTTGAGCTGATCCATTTGCTCGAGGAGTTCGCCTTGCTCTTCGATGATTTTCATCATGGCTTCGTCGCTCATTGGTTCGGCGAGTTTGGCGGAGCAGGCTTCGTAGGCCGTGACGACATCAACGATGTGTTGGACACCTTCCTGTACCACTTCTTTTACCGTTTTGGATTCATCCAGTTCTGGTTCCTGTGCCAGGTAACCGATTTTGTATTCTTTATCAAAAGTTACTTTTCCCTGAAAGTTGGTGTCGAGTCCTGCGATAATTTTGAGGAGGCTTGACTTACCGGAACCGTTGAGACCGAGTACGCCGATCTTGGCACCGTAGTAAAAGGAGAGCCATATATTTTTTAATACTGTTTTTTGGGGTGGATAAATTTTGGTGACGCCTTCCATGGCGAAGATTACTTTTTTGTCAGACATGTATGTTTAATTTTAGTGTGGTTTGGTTTGCTTGTGTTCGGCTACAAAAATAGGAATATTGTGGGATTTTTTGGACTTTTTTTTTGTCTGGCGTGATTGTCCGTTATCGCGACGGAACATGGATCTAACGGCTTCCGTGCTCCTATGCTGAAGCTTCGGCGAAAGCGTTCAGCCAAAGCCTATGGCGACGGACGATTGAATGGATTAGGATGGATTTCACTCGTATACTAGCCGATTGTATTTAAAAGATGAGTCGGGTTGCGATGTGAATCCCCTGCATCCGGGGGTATTTATTTAAGTGTGTCTGATGGTTTTTAAATCAACATCAAAAATTCAATCAAAAGCCCCTACTCCTTCGCCAGATCCTTCGCCAAGGCTTCGGCTCCTGAGAAAGGCTTCGGCGCACACGTCGACCATGATCCTCCTATTCAACTGACAATCTGTTTGTTATGAGCGGAGCTTTTCCAATCGCCCCCGTACGCCGAAGCCTTGGCGAAGGAGTAGTGAAATTTTTGATTTTGATTTCGATTGAAGTTTTGATTGAAAAACACCGTTTACAGAACAGTCCCCTGCATTCTACTATCTTCTACTCCTGCAAATCCTAACTCTGACAGTGGCGACTTATCCGGGGCGTCTAAGACGTTTACTAAAATTTTAAAGTATAGGTGCATAGGAAAAACCTACCGCTTTTTAACACAAAATCCCTTACCTTTACCCTCAAATTAAAATCCACAAAATGAAATACTTATTCAACTGCCTTTTAGCCTTTACCCTTTTATTTTCTTGCGGAACCGATAAAGAAAAAAATATCGATACTTCTCCAGTTCTCGAAAACAAAACCAACACCACAACAAACAATACGACAAAAGCTCCTGATAATAATAATCCTGCAACCCAGCGTCAGGTAATCGATTCGGATACTTACGGAGGGCAGTTAGTCCGCCTGTCCCGAATCTATCTCAAATACAGCAACAATGCCAGATCAAAAACTGATGAAATAAGAAGCGCGCTGACTAAGGTAACCCACAAGGACTTAGCTAAAGTAAAGGATTTCGTTTTTGAATCAACTCAAAAAAGTGACAAACTGCTTTCCAAGCGGTTTTTGCAAAAACCTTCTAAAGAAGAACTCATTTCATTTTACAAACTTCGATTCATCAATTGGAATTCAATGAGTAGGGAACCTTTGTCAGAAAAAGTATTAGAACAACTGGATATCACAACAGTCACATACGACAATATGCTTACGGCTTATTACAGATTACTAATGTTTCCCCTGGTGACCAACATGAAAATACCAGATACCTACCAAAAAATAGATATTAACCCAAACCAACTACGCCTGAAAAACGAAAAAGAAAGAGGAATATTTTTTTACTCTATTGCTGAAAAATTTGCCATAAAATACAATCAACTTGTTCGACGAAATAATATAGGCTGCAACGAGGCAAAAAAGGTAATTCAGACATTCCCAACCTTCAATGGCCAAAACCTATTCGAAGTCAAACTCTACCAATTCGAAGAATTTAATTTTACACTAAGTAACAACTACTCCAGCGTTGGTTTTTTGAAACATCAGGAAGCCATCTACAACAAAGCACGACTGGAGCATGAAAAATGCAAATAAGTTGTTATACACTTTATGAAAATAATTCGCTATTACCATTTCACTCCCATTCCGTATGGTACTTCTTCCCTGAGGGATGCGGCCTAAATAACTGTCCGGGTACGAAGCGATTAAAGAGAGATAAAGCCATCTCTTTTGCTTCGCGAAAAAGTGCCTGTCGGGCTGGTGCTCCGCCAGATGGGCTTACCGATCTTTTAAACACAGTCGTCTGTTTTCCCCGATCGAGGGAAATTGCCATTGCGATTGCCATTTACAAAATATTATCCCGAACCATCTGAATCGCAATAGCAATCAATAGTATTCCAAAAATCTTACGTAGCGTAGCAGATACTTGAGTCGACATTTTTTTGGTAATCCAATCCGACGATCTCAAAATGATATAGACAATCACCAGGTTGATCACAATCCCTGCCACTATCGCCATATTGTCAAATTCAGCTTTCAATGAAATGATAGTAGTCAAAGTACCCGCTCCCGCTAACAGCGGAAATGCAATCGGTACAATACTTCCCGAACCACCCTGCTCATGCGTATCTCTAAAAAATCGAATCCCCAAAATCATCTCCAAACCAATAAAGAAAATAATTAAAGCTCCTGCCAATGCAAAGGAAGATACATCAATACCGAAGATACCCAATATGGTAGCCCCAAAAAATAAAAAAGCAAACATGATGATTGCTGCCGAACCAGTGGCCGTCAAAGGGTGTATATCCACCCCTTCCTTTTTCATGTTCACTATGATCGGAATGTTACCAATGATGTCGATCACTGAAAACAAAATCACGCTTACGGATAAAATTGCTGTTAAGTTCATGAGAATTTTTTACTTAGTTTTTAATTAAAGAAGTGTTTAAATTTATTTGCCACATTTGTTAACTTTTCATTAATTCAATCGTTTTAAATATGACCGCAAATTATGCCATAAAAACATTAAATGACGTGTTTTGGTTTTAATTATGTCAACTTCCAAATTTTTACCTTATTTTTATGTCAATATTACAATGTAACCAAAAATATATCATGAATAATAATCAACTTGATCCGATAGACACCCTCATCCTCAAAGAGTTGACAGCCGATGCCCGGATGCCCTTCACTCAATTGTCCAAAAAACTCAAAGTTTCCAACACTTTAATCCACCAAAGAATCAAAAAAATGAAGGATGCCGGCATCATCGTCAATGCCACCATACACCTCGACCCCTGGAAACTGGGCTACCAAACCTCAGCCTACACCCAGATCATGCTCGCCGATGCCAAACATCATCGCGAAGTAGAAGAAAAATTAAGTAAAATTCCAGAAGTGGTGGAATGCGTCAACATCTCCGGACGCTACGCACTACTCATCAAAATATTCGCTTTCAACAACCGCCATCTTAGAGACATCATCTATGAAAAAATCCATCCTATTAAAGGTGTAGAAGGAACCAACTCTACTATTTCTTTTGAATCTGCATTTGTTCGGAATGTTCCTTTGGGTTGAGGGTGGAGTCAAAGTGGCCTTCTAACGCAATGGGACACAGCTATTCGCAGATGGAACAGGTTGGGACAGATTTTTCTCACTCACGCTAAGTACACGGTGTATTAAGTTGCTTTACATTTTGAATAGGTTATTTTTTGTGCGTACGAGTCAATTTTTTTGAGAATAGGCTTGCTTATTAAAAAAAGCTACTGCTCACTAAACATGGGCAGTAGCTTGTGGGAAGCCGTATCTGGGACTGAATCCCAAACAAGCTTCTACTCTTCTTTTATTTTTCGTAACTGTTCAGTCAGACCGAAGACGGGAGACCGAAAGCCTGCCCCGAAATCTCGGGGCAGGCTTTCCGTCTTCGGTCTTCCGTCTTAAAGCAGGTACTGCTGAACAGTTACTATTTTTCTTAAAATCTTGCCACAGCGGAAATATTCAATAACAAACCGATGAATTTTGAATTTTGTTTGTTCAAAAAACATAGTCCTTCATTTCTAATAAACCACCACCCGACGAACCAAAGACCCACCATCCCCATACATCCGCAAAATATAAGTCCCCGCGACAGCACCCCGAATATTAACATCCATCCGAACCTCAGTACCCGACACACGCTGTGCAAAAATCTTCTGCCCCGTCACACTATAAATTGCCACATCCAACTCTTCCCAATTCGCAAAATCTGCCGCCAACTGGAAATAGCCATCAGAAGGATTCGGATACAAATTAAAGGAAGTCAAAGACTCAATATCATCAACCGCTGTCGTACCGAGTGTTACTGTCTGCATACCAGTACAACCATTCGCATCCGTCACTATTACGGAATAAGTCCCTACAGTCAATCCATCAATTACCACTGTCTGAGCCCCGGAACTCCAATCATAACTATAAGGTAAAGTACCACCTGAAGCAAGGGCTCCTGCCGTTCCGTTAGATCCACTATCCGCTGGTGTCGTCACAATATCAACCAAAAGCTCAGCAGGTTCGTTTACCTCGATGATCGATATAAAACTACAGCCTGCATCATCAATAATAAGCACCGAATAAGTGCCGGCTCCAATGCCAATTAAGTCCTGCGTAGTTGCGCCATTCGACCATTGATACGTATAGGGTGGTGTTCCCAGCAACATAACCAAATCAATACCGCCATCTTCTTCTCCAAAACAAGAAATAGGATCGGTATCATAATCAATAATAATTCCTTCTGAATTTACTTGAACCTGTACCTGGTCCGCTGTAGTACATCCCATTGCATCAGTCACCGTAACAGAATAAACGCCCGCAGTTAGACCTCCAATAAAGTTAAGCGTTTCCCCATTGCTCCACAGATAAGTAAACGGTGACGTTCCGCCGCTTGCAAAGACTTGTGCAGATGCATTTCCACCACAAGCACCATCAGTACCCTGTACAGTTGTTACCATTTCCTGAGCTTGTTCTACAACTGTTGATCCAGTCAACTCACAGCCAATAGCATCTGTTATCGTTACATTATAAAAGCCCGGTGTCAAACCAACTATTGTGGCAGTCGTTCCACCATTGTCCCAGCTATAAGAATAAGGCGCTACTCCACCACTCGCATCCGCAGTGGCTGTTCCATCATTGGTATCAAAACAAGAAGTCCCTTCTGCACTAACATTCAGTCCAATGCCTGCACAATCAACATTGCCACTCAAAACTATTGTGATCATTGATTCTGTACAACCATTGGCATCGGTTGCCGTTACAGAATAAGCTCCCGGAGCTAGTCCGGCTATCATTGCTCCGGTATCGCCATTGTCCCATTCGTACGTATAACCTGGTGTTCCGCCAGATGCCGAAGCACTAGCCGTTCCATCATTTGCACCAGCAGAAGTTTCATCCGTTGAAGTTGCAGTGA
>Ga0209187_1003796_pt1 | contig 12153 bp, 18 predicted proteins | sample BantaG_FD_187430 | JGI IMG/M metagenome (GOLD analysis project Ga0209187, IMG submission 187430) | Marine algal microbial communities from Bantry Bay, Ireland - BantryBay_4 metaG (SPAdes) (version 2) | ecosystem: Host-associated > Algae > Red algae > Unclassified | place: Bantry Bay, Ireland... | reverse complement strand
GCGAGAGCCTCACCAGAGCGTACGTTCCGGCCGGCAGGCGTAGTCTATGGTATCCTACTTTGCATCATGTTTTGCACTTCGAGCGCTCTCAGTGCTCCAGTGGGCGGCTGGGGCACTCGGTGACGGTGTCGACACCTCCTGTCCTTGGTGGTCCTCATTCATGCCTACGCGAGAGCCTCACCAGAGCGTACGTTCCGGCCGGCAGGCGTAGTCTATGGTATCCTACTTTGCATCATGTTTTGCACTTCGAGCGCTCTGAGTACTTGCGTGGCTGAGTTTTAGTATGATGATGGTTCATGGGGTACATGTCCAGGTGGATTGCTGTGAAAGCTTTGTTGTTGTAGGATCGCGTAAGGTGGCTGTACAGGCGGCCAATTTGGTACGGTGCGCGGAACAATCAGTAGCGAGATGAGGTCGTCTGGTTACCACATTATACTTTGAATATGGTAAGAGACGTTTGGTACAAGTTGAGTACCGTACGTGATTGTGCGGCTATGTTGCTTGGACAAGTTCACCACAGTGGCACATCTGGAACCCGCCAATTGTTTTCTTGCCCGTCCCCACACTCCCACAGTGCCTCCAGCTGCTCTTGCTGGCGTTGGATGCTGGCGAAGTCTTGCCATGGAACTTTGGTCTGGGGTCCGCGGCGCCGCGCGGTGCGATGTCGGTGGGTCGGTTGCGGTGCCCGCACCGGCACCCACCGTCCCACGCAGCTTCCGATGTCGCGCTCGGGCTTGCCGAACGTCTCGTTGCCGCTGAAGGTGCGTACAAACTCGAAGGCGACGTCGCTTGCTCGACGCTGATCAGCTCTCCTGGCACACCTGTTCTCTTTTGCTCTTCCTGGAGTATGCCGTCATGCGCCTCGCCATCGAGACACGTCCCCGCACCCCTCCCCGCACACTACTCTCCGAGACTGGAGCGGAAGGATCGACTGGCATTGACGGCGGCCAGTATGAAGGCTCCAAGGCCGACGCAAACGCGGAGTAGGATGCAGCTGCGGCAGCGGCGGACGCGGCCGGCAGGGCAGCATCGTTCGTGCTGGACGTGCTGGACGGCTGATCGGACGCTAGAGCGCTCCGCTGGGTTCCAAGACGCACGTGTGAAGGTCACTCGTCGTCAGATTGGTGAGTGGACCCACGGCCGGCATGCACGAATACCATCACCTTTAACAGAGTAAAGATGCAGAGGAGAAGAGCCGTGCCAGTCCCGTGCGTCAAAGTGCCAACAATAGATACCAGACACCGCAGGGCAATCGGCCCCAGCCATTCCACTCGCAGCGTAGACTGCCACGACCACGAGACGCCTGGTGCGACCGTCCCTCAAGAAACTGTCGCTCGTGGCTAGGGGTGAAAAATGCAATGATGAAGTAAAGCAATAACGAACGACGACAGTCATTGTGACAGCACACACAAGAATGCGAGGCGCACACAGGGCCACAGAGCACCATGCCGCCTCAAACCCATACATAAAGGCACAGACGACCTCTCCCCATACTCGTGCTCAATCGGCCCTTGCCACCATCCAGTGCACCCCACGTCGTGACTACCAAACAACTCAAATAGACCGGTCGTCAGGCATCGGGTGGCCATGAAAGTGATAAGCCGAACGCAGCACCGTGTGGACTTGGGAAAGGAGCATGAGGGACGCCCCCGCGCCCCCACCCATCCCACACTTGGAAGAGGCATCAAGGACGGCGGCGGCAAACCAAGGGGCCAACCGTCGCTGGCTGGCAGGTGGGTGCCACTTAGCCACACCGCTGGCAAAGAGGTTGACGAAGGCCGGAGTGAGCCCGTCAGTTTTTGAAAAGACGGAACAGAGGGTGGCAGCTGCCACCGGCTCCATGGGCAAGCCCCAGCGGTGGAACTCAGACGTCCATGTAGCGACAAGCAAGTCCGCCTCGTCAAGCCGCGCGCGCTTCCGATCAGGGGATCGCTGCCGCGGCACATTGCCCGATGGTCGACCGCGTGCCGGTTTCCGGACTTTAGACGAGGAAGAGGCGTTGCGGGTGTCAGACGTAGATGGTGCATAGGCGGCAGCCTCCACGGACGGCTTCTTCAACTCCAGTGGTAACGTCGGCGATGCCGGCTCGGAAGCGCCGTGAGATTGGTCCTTGGCGACGTCCTCGAGCAGGTGGTCAATCCCACAAGCACCGTCGCCTTCCACCTCGGACTTGGTGGTAGTAGACTGAGGAAGCGCGGCGGCGGCGACCGAGGGTCCATCAGGGACATGCCAGGGCTTGGATAACCCCTTGGTCAGTTGGCCGCCAGAAGGTGCAACCGCCAGCGCCCCGAAATCCGCAACGCCGATGCCCGGCTTGGGATTGGTAGCAGAAATGGGGCGCGGCCGCAGGCCAGAGCGACGTGAGGGAGCTATGCCATCGCGCGGTGCAGAAACCGGCTGCGCAAGCGCGCCCGCCCCCATCGCGTACGGGAGACCGCTGGCCTTGTGCTGCCCGTGGACGACCTCGTCGCATGCGCCACGCTCCCGCTCCATCAGCGCCGCACAAACATTCCGCAGGCCGACGCGTGTCTGGAGCTGGAAGACCGACTGCCACGCGCTCCTGCCGACGACTCCCGAGCGCATCAACAAGGAGCGATCCTCAGAGCGGCACTGGAAGAAAGAGCGGAAAAAAGACAGTGCGTAAAGACCACAGTCGTGCGCGTTGCGCTGTTGGGGCACAGTAGGCGTCGATATAGCAAGGCAAGACGCAACCCACCCCGGCGGAAGTCGTCCGACGTTATCCCCAACAAGCCCACGCCGCATGCACTCAAAGTGCAACCAATCAACGATCGCAGACCTCACACGCGAATACGGGGGCAGGCCACGCATGGAGTTGAAGAAAGCGAGAGCAGCCGCTGGCTTGCTCGTGTGTGTGGCACCACCATTGGCAGTAACTCCCAATGCCCTCTGCAGACGCTGGACCCCCGAAACAACAGCAATCGACCAATGCCCCCCCTCACAGAAGAAGAACACCCATGTCGAGAAAGAGAAAACGTCCACCGCCTGGGTCATGGCGGTCACACGAGTCGGCCCCCCCTCACGCAAAAGCGTATACCACACACTACAAAAGACAAGGCAGTCGGCGGAGTCCTTCGGGGAGAGCTCCTCCTGCCAGAAGTAGCGAGCAACGGCGTCGACTAAGCCGTCGCGCATGTCCGTGTCGTCTGCGAGGCTCATCCAGTCCGACAGGTTGACCGCAATTGGACCACCTGGCCCGTGGTCGTACGTGAACATGACACGACCAGCTTCTGAACGGCCATCTTGCGAAGACGGGAGCCGGTCAAGGTCCACATTGTTGCCGTCAACGACCACAGCTCCGGCACGTAGGCGATGAGCGCTGCGTGTCCGCATGGTGAGTTGCACGTTGGTTGCAGGCCAACAGACCCTCCGCGACAGCCACCCTTGGAGCTGGGGACGAACACAGCAAGATGGGGGTCTTGCATGAGATAGGTCGGCGAGACCTCACGACAGCGAAGCAATCTGCAGCTCAATGCACACGGTTGGTTCTTCATCCGAGATGGTGTCAACTTTCGTCGACCCTTTATTGGTACCATTAGACGAAGGGCCTGTTACGAGATTGTATATTCCGTATCTTTTCGTTTTCTAGTCACGTGTTTACGAGATACCGCACTGTACCCAGAAGTCCAAAATTCGAGGCAAAGTGACTGACTATATAATTGTGCTCGCGGCGGAATTGCTGTTTTTTTTTGATTGGCAGTAGCGACGCGAGTGGCTCATCATGCCAGAAACGACAGTGTCTACAAATACTATACGCAGGAGTCTAGCACTTACGGCCCAGAACACTGCCCAATATTTTCTGTACTTTATTGAGCCAGCCAGAACGCATGAAGAGCACTGTCCGTAGCAAAGCTGTAGGACTAACACCGTGTGGAACGCACGTGCGCCGTGACATTGCCGATTGGAGCTGGCCAAGGCCTCGTCGCGCTCCGTAGCCTATTAGGTAAACAGAGAGATGGCCAAAGAACAAAGGATGCTGCATGGCTGTTCTCCAGTCACTGACGAGTCCCTGAAAACTTGTACATGACACGAGCAACATGAATGCTGTTCTCGTGTGAGCGCGCACCGTATGGTAGTTCGCGCGGGCTGTCGAGCAACCAGGGGGGCCGGGATGGTGCGAGGAGCGCCATGCACTATAAAGCGCACATCAGGGGATGGCACATCAGACTCGGAAGAAGCTGTGGCGACACCTTATCTACAAGCTGGCGTGCCGGGACATAGGTATTGAGAGACTGACGGTGCACACGCGGGACCGGACTCTCTGACAAGGTGGTGCCTCCTTTGACGGGCTTTTAAGGTTCAAGAGTAGTGGGCGCAACATTGCTACAATCGTTGAGGATGTGGATTACTTGTGCTATGCTCTTGTTGGCTGCCCCTTGAAGTACAGGGCGCTCGCCAGCGAGTAGAGACCCGGAAGGGCAGGTCTTGCCTGTGATATGTGGCGCCGACAGGGAATGGTATGTCCATGACGGGCACGTAGTCCATGCTGAGCTCCAGGTGTCTCGTACTATCCGAGACTATAAGCGACGACAAGATTCTGGACATACGGACTCTGAGGTACTGCCACAGATCGGGGAAGGGCAGGAAGCACCCGAGGGGGCGCAGAGCACACGTCGGTCACAATGGTAAATGACATCTCTCCATATGTCTGCAGCGAGAATGCCGATGCTTGCCACCATGGGACTGGATTCTGATAGTGCCTCGGTGATGTAACAGGATAAGACGGCGCTGTATGGAGCCCCGACATCGACAGGCGTCTTTCAACAGAATGAGTGAGTCCCCTGGGCGTCGGGCACCGAAAGACAGGCCTGAGGTCTGCAGCAGTCCGCAAGTACAGACAAACATCGAGAAATTTCTGACAGTAGTGGAACAGAATACGCGAAAGCCGCTGCAGTAGACGGCGCGGCCTAAGATGCTCGCTATCTCACGCATCAAAAATCCTCTCAAACGTGTCTCGCGCCGGCGCTTCCTACACCAAGAAAGACACCAAATGCGTCAGGGCTCGGTCACACATCAATGTCGTACCGGAAAGCATGTGGCCAGCAGCGACTCAACGTCGCCCGTAGCATGGGACACAAGTAGTGACAGATGCGGCCGTCAGCGCTCCACGCCAGAGATGGCCGCAAGACTGTCGTCGCGGCAAGTCACCAGGGTGGTTCATAAACTCGAAAAAAATGCTCCTCCTCCGCTCCTCTGCTCCTCTGCTCTGGCGGTTGCGCAGGCCCCGAGCGGGGTTGTTGTCAGGCAGCCCCGCTCGAGAGCCACAAGGGGGTTCTCTTCGTGGCCCATGACCGCTGAGAACGCTCCCGAAAATCCGCGTTTGGAATAGTTAATTCTACTGCCGTTCAACAAGGCCATGAAATACTCGATCTATCAGGGCATGAAGTACTCAGGACATGGGACTGGACCGCCATTCAGGACGCTGCACACTGCATGCAAAACATCTCACGCACCACCACGTACCTCTGCATCCGTATCCCGCCCAGTTTCAATAGATGGAAGGCCCCGGCACTCAGGTTATCCCTGCACGGTCTACGACGCAGAATCGACTGAGACGCCACTAGATCTTACCTCGCTCCTGGGGCTGCTCAGGCAGCGGCAGACACCCGCAGTCCAAACTACACTCTTTGATGCATCACGTAGCGTCAAGACAGGCGCAGCTTCAGTAAGTTCAAGCGTTGTTGTGCTGCTCCTTGTGGCCACAAGGAGCGTGGCTGTGGCGGTTTTCACGCAGGCGAGGTACATTCCAACTGGTTTCGAGTTAGAAGTGTTTTTTCTTGCCAATGTTGAACATAACTACCATTCTCGATTCGATTTGTTGCGAGAGTCTGGCACGAATGCCTGCAAGTTTTGACCTGGATCATCTGTCAGTGCCGTTAAACTGTGGAAGCCTGACGTTGAGCCACGTTACTAAGGGTTGGACTGGCGGAGCGGAGGAGCGGAGGAACGGAGTTTGTGAACCAACCTACCATCTGAGAGCCACGTCGGGGCTGACTTTCTCATCAGAGCCATCTCACTGGGCAACCGCTGATGAGGTGCCCACCCCGTCTGTGCCTGACGTTTCCGTATCGTTGCAGAATGTCCAGAGCGAGCCGCGGAGTGTTGTCAAGGATCAGCATCCTATTCCGCTTTACAGTTAGATGGCAGAACAATGTGGTCCACGCCATCTCGTTGTGGGGTGTCCGCAGTGACAGCTGTCCATATCCTGACAAATCCAGCCGCTGTGATGGCGCCATGATGGCGGACAAGATTGTCAAGATATTGGCAGCTGTCACCACGGATACCCCGCCACGAGATGGCGTGGACCACGGTTTTCTGCCATCTGACTGTAAAGCGGAACATGACGTGCACAGTCAGCTGTTTTCGAGGAGCCCGTGCGCCGCACCGCAGGAGAGAGTGGCCTGGCCATCGAGGTCAGCAGTCACTTCCTCGTTCGAAAGACAATACAGAGAAACTGTCCGGGTCTTCGAGGTCGCCTACTCGGCGTCATTTGTCGAGACTGTGTATCAGACTGTGACGATGTCCAACAAGGTGATGCGAGGTGCGTTCCATAATTTCCCATCGTCACAGGCGACATGTGCAGCGCAGCAAGCTCCGTTGTGCGCCCCGTTTTCAGTACCTCCTTTGTCGCTGTTGCGCCCCAATATTGGCAAAAGTTGATACAGATCGACCTGCCGGAATTAGTTTGGAGCTACATCGGTCATGAAACGGAGTAGTTTACGATCCGATTTCCACAACTGCTGGAGCTCTCTCGGGGATAAAGCGATCTTCGGCCTTCGTTGCAGCTGTACAGTGATCATGCAGGCCAGTATCCTGGCCACAGATCTGCCGACAGGAGAGATTTCGCGTACGGCGCTAGCTCGACAGCTTGTACCACACGCACACGTCATGGCAGCATCCGCACTATCACATCTCTCGCAATCTGCGCTGCTCTTCCGGCTCACGTTTCAGGCCTGAGTGACAGGATCGCCACAGAGACGCTCTACCCGAAGTCTGCAACAGGGAAACGCTACTGGAAAAGATGGCGAGTATGCTAGCCAGCGGCCTGTCTTGGCCGGCAGAGCGAACCTTCCCAACGCGAACAGAGCAAAGGTGGTTCTTATGGTCCCTAACAGCTCGACGTCGCGCGTCCTGGCACCCAGCCTCGCCCTCAAGTACATCGGCCGGCAGGCTGACGCACTGCTGTCGCGCACGTGAGCCGCTTCAGGCCCACCCAAGATTGGCGACCGACCAGTGGCGCCGTCGCCGGTGGCCGCCGGCATCGTGAACGGCGGGCAGCGTCACTGCCGCATTCGGCGCTTCGACGAGTGATGCAGCGCAACAGGGCAGAAAAAGCACGGACTGTGCGCGCGACGCCGCGTGAGGGTGGACACATCAGGGCCGACAGCGGTTACATTGGGTGACGGCGGACGCCGCGCCGGATGCGGCCACCGAGAATGCTGAAAGCTAGTCGATTGCGCGCGCGCGCCGTGGGCGTCAGCCTTCGCCAGAGAAGCGCCCAAAATCAGGCGGCCCGCGGCGGCGGGTCCGCCTTTGGCGGGCGTTGGCGGCCTTGCTTGCAGCTAGACAAAGGTTGGCCGCACGCGGCGAGCAGCAAGGGGTTCGAGGGTGGTCCCCCCCCCCAACCCCGAGTTTCGCCCGTGCGCGAGCAGGTGGCCGTGCCGCTGACAGTGGCGGCGGAGCAAAACCTGGATCCAGTGCCCGCGGCGGCCGCGGCCGTGCGGCCACGCAGCGGCGGCACGGTCGTCGGTGGTGGTCGACGCGGCCAACTCCCACGTAGTTGGTTGGCCGACGGCGGGCGGCGGCCCTGTTAGAAGCTCTTTGCCCCGCGCCGGTCGCGTCCGTCGTGCCCGTCGCGTCGCACCCGCAGGGTCAGTGTCGAGTGTCTAGTCCAACGTAAAGCTTGTTCTCTTCTCTCCGCGCCCGAGGCTAGCCCTCGGACGCAATCTACTTGTACACCTCTAGACGGTGCTCGCCCCTCCCTCGGCACTCGCCCGCAGTCGGGCCTTCCAGCCTGCACGCGCCGCGGCCCTCGCCCGCGGCCGTCGGGAAGGTGACCCGCCGCCGCTCCGCCCTGCGCCTCGGCTCCCTCCAGCCAACCGCTCGGGTCCCGGCGGCCCTTCACTCATTCCGCTCACCTCTCCTTGTCCACTCAGTCGACCGCCTCAGGCGCGCCCTCCTGGGTGAAGCGCACCCACCGTGCAAACCGCCGCCCGGCCGTCGGGCCAGACGGTGGCGCGTGGCAGGAGGTGCGGCCGGCTGTGGAGAGCACGAGAAAGCCCGCTCGCAACTCCCCACCGCTGCCTAAGTGCCGAGGCCGCGGGGGGACCACCGTGTAGTTGCTCCCCGCGTCCCAACAGGCCCTGTGCGCGGAGGCCGCCGCCACCGTTGCAGCCGCCGCCATGCCGTGGTGCAGCCGCGGAAGAAACGAACGCAGCTTTCCAAGAGCGGAGAAGCGGGCGATACGGGGAACGGGGCGGGCGCGTCGATGGCCGACGACTCAGCGCGCTCTGCAGTCCTGTAGTCGGCACCATCCGGTGGCGTGAGTCGTCCCGGCCCTACACGCTCTCAGAAGCCGGGCAGCGTTGGACAGCGTTCTCGACCTCGCTACCCTTCGACCGCCACCGCCCGCCCGCCCCGAGAGATGTATCCGAATGGCGACTTCTCCATCGTGTGGCCGCCCGCGTGACTGCCGCCGCTGCCGCCTCCGTGGCACCGCATCCGCGCCCACGAAGGCAGAGCGCGAGGACCAGGTACCCGTAGTGAGGCGCAGCAGCTTCGCCGCGGGCGTCGGCACCTCCACTTGGCGGCCGCAACGGCCGCTGGCGCAGCGCGGACGGGTAGCACCCGCAAGCCCTCTGCAGCATTCGGTGGACTTGGGTGCCGCTTAGCACCCTCCCGCGACCATCAAACGGCCGCAGCGGGTGCGCCGTCTGCTGAGGACGGTGCCGTCATCGCGGGAGCCGCCTTCGTCGCAGCCATTGTCGTGGTGGCGTCGGCGGCGTGCTGCCGCGGCTGGCGGCGGCGGCGCGACGGGTAGCAGCGGATGTGGCGGCCTGGGGGGGCGTTGCCGTCGCGGCGGTTGACGCAGCGGTGGCGGCGGCGTCGGTTGCGGAGCACTGCCGCAGCGGCTGGGGGCGCCGCGGATTGTGGTGGCGGGGGCCGTAATGCCAGTGGCGGCGGTTGTTTTGCCCGTGCCCGTCGCAGTCAACCTAAACTGGCGGGCTTGTTGAACTGGTGATGTTCAGCTCCCCAGGCCAGTCACACCGGTCATGTGGCGTAGTTGGTTTTTGACCTTTCAACAGGGCTGGCACGTCGCCTTGTCGGCGTCCCAGTCGCGCTGCTGGCGCAACACAGCGAAAGGGTGACCAGCGTCCCACGCTGCAGCAAGGTTGCTGCTGATGCTGTCACCGCTGCGCTGGCCGTTGTGGCGCCGACGAGCGGCCGCTTGCCCCCCATCAGCGGAGGTGTAGGGGAGGCGCCGTGCAACTGCCGCGGTGGAAAGTGGTGGCGGTCAGTGTGCGGCTGCCAACCCGCACGCCGGGCTGCCCGCGCCTTTACGTGTGAGACTCTTTGTGGTTGGGCGGCAGGGAAGCCTGCGAAGCGACGGCCGCTGCATTAGTTGGTGACCGCTGCCGACCCTCTGTGCAGAATTCGTGCTCGCCACAGCTAGTAGGCCGCGTGCTCTGCGAGGACGGGTGGTCGGACGGACGGACAGTTGTATACGACATGCTGGCACCCTGCCGGCGGCAAGCGGCGACGTCGGCTGCTACCTCAGCCTCCTGGCCGCCCTGTGTTACTCGGCAGCTGGTGACGCGACAGCCTCCAGGCCGCCCTGTGTTGCGTGGTAGCTTGTGGCTCGACTCTACGCGAATGTGGGCACAGGGCGTGGGGGTAGATCCTAACGAGTCTGTTGGGGGGAGGATCCAGCCGAGGTTACAAAGCTGTACTTGACAGGATGGTAAAAATCCTATGTGTGTGCTCATTTCGTCTGCCGGGCTGTGGCATGCCAAGTGCTACGCGCTTGAAGATGCCGCCGGCCTTGTCCCCTCTGTGCCACAACTCCCCCTGTAGCGCACTTGCTGTGCAGGGTATTGCTGTTACATGAAAATTTGCCGACCTGGATAGCAAAACTCCCGGAGCAGGCCATAATTTCAGTGATGCTCTGCCGGTTATTGGCCATGTCATTGGCCAAGACTGCTGTTTCTGGCGCAATTACTATGTTCATATCGACAAAAGTTTCTCTAGAAAGATTTTCCAGCTCACAAGCTCGAGCTGTGTGGTGGGGTTTTCAAATCCAGCTGAGGAACTTGGCTGTACTCGGCACGATGGCCAAAACCACCTGTGTGTGTCACTTCTGTGCGCGTCCTTTCATCTTTCGAGCAGATGGACCAAGGCTTCCAGGCAGGCGCTGCAAGTACAGAACTGCCACCAACGTCGTATTTTTGCTGCCCTCATACGAAGTGTCGGACCAGCCTAGGAACTGGACTGTACTGGCACCCTTGCTCAAAACACACCTGTGTGTTTCACACTTTCAAAAGTCGACTCAGCGCGTCTGCCTTCTCACCAAGTTTCGCGCTTCCCCGCAGATCGAGCAAGCCAGCTCTGTGGGTGACCCCCGTTCGCGGCAGCGTCCGTCACCGCCCCCCTCCCCCCGCCACACACGAGGCCCTGCGCAACTGCGCGTCTTACCCCCGCCCCGTCCTTTTGCTCCGTCGATGCCGTAGCGATGGACGTCGCGGCGGCGGCTGTCGCGGCGGCGGCGGTGGCGGCCGCGACATCTCGAGTCGGGGCGTGCCTGCCCGCCGCCCCCACCCCGTTTAGGATGGGCAGGCGACCGGCGGCGCAGTCTCTCTGGTGGCGCCTGAACACACGGGCGGCGAATGGTGTCGGCGCTGTCGCCAAACGACTCGGCAGCGAGCCCCCCGCGGCGCGGCGGACCGAGCGGGGACTGCCCGTCCCGGCGCCGCCGACGCTGGGGCGGGAGGTGCCCTCAGAGGCGGCGGCACGGGGCGGCGGCGGCGGCCGCCGGCACCGCCCCCCCGTCTGGCACACATCGATCGGATGCTCCGTCGGCGTCGGCCGCCGCCGAGGGCGCGACGTCGGCGTCGGCCGCCGCCGAGGGCGCGACGTCGGCGTCGGGCCCGGCGCGCGTCGAGCGCCACCCGCATGGCTGCGAAACCATGCTGCGCCTTCTGGCACTTTTCGAGCAGTCGGAGTGAGGGATTTTCGAAAGAACGGCAAAGGTCACACACACACAACGGCGAGATACGGCTTTTCTCTGAATTTTAGCCGACTCGAACAGGAACAGGACTGGTCCCGAATGTGATCTGATTGGTACACGTCATTTTTCTGGCGCGCCCATTGGCCAAGGCGGCCGTTTCTGCCGTTGTTGTTCTTGTTCGCATCGGCCAAATTCCAGCAAACAGCACTAGCGTTCGAGCAAGTACGCACGAGAGGGCACGACCTGTTCCGCCAGGACCCCCCTCTGCGCGCGTTCCGCCGCCACCGTCGCCTCCACCCGCGTCACCAGCCGCGCGGGGAGGCGGCCCCCCCATCAGCTTCGTCCCGTCGGTGCGCCCCCCCCCCGCTGCGCACGCCCTCGCCCGCAACGCCTGCGCCGCATCAGCCTGCGCCGCATCAGCCGGCGACGCGAACAGCGGCGGTCCAGTCACCCCCACAGCCGCGCGCGGCTCGGCGCTCCCCCCCTCCCCCCCCGCCTGCCGCTACCCCACCAACCCACGCCGGCGTGGCGACGCAGCCGGGTGCCGCGAGAGCAAGTAGCCGCGCCGTGGCCACCGCCACATGCCGACGTGGCAGAAACACTCCCTGTCCCTACCTCCCCCCCCCCCGCGGCCGCCGTGGCGGTGGCAGGCACCGGGGAGGCGGGGTGAGCTTCCCCTCCCCCGCATCGGGCCGTCGTCTCGTGACGCGGCCGACTGCCGCGGCGGTGGCGGCGGCGGCGGCGCGCCCGTGGCGGGCCGCCACGGCGGTCGGCGCGTGGCGGCGCCGGCAGTGGGGTGGCTGGGGCGTGCGACTGTGGACGCGGCAGACGGCGGGCGGGGTGCGCGTTGGCGGGGCGAGTGGCATCGGCTGAGACGCGTATGGTGGGGGTTGTGGGTGGGGGGGGGGGGC
>Ga0209187_1003793_pt1 | contig 12160 bp, 7 predicted proteins | sample BantaG_FD_187430 | JGI IMG/M metagenome (GOLD analysis project Ga0209187, IMG submission 187430) | Marine algal microbial communities from Bantry Bay, Ireland - BantryBay_4 metaG (SPAdes) (version 2) | ecosystem: Host-associated > Algae > Red algae > Unclassified | place: Bantry Bay, Ireland... | reverse complement strand
CAGGAAACTATAGGATCACCATATACAACACGATCCTTAAAGAATTATGGTCAGAATCCTATAATATCGCAGAAGATGATACAGTAGATCTGGACTTCAGTTATTTACAGAAGGGTTCTTATTATTACTCCATCGAGAACGGATCAGGAGATCGAATCTTGATCAAAAAATTAAATATCATAAAGCCGTAGTAACTTCTCGAGAACGGCTTCTTTCTCGGCATTAAGTTATCTGGATGTCCTTATAATTATCATTAGAACCATGCATCTATTCTAAATAGGGGTATTCAGAAGTAAAGCATAAACACATTTTCTATAGATGCAAAGCTTACTTGCACTCGCCGTGCGGGCCTTACTGCCCGCCCGTACTCAGTGGTACGGTTCCTTCTTTATCATAGATTGAATACGTTTACTCTGAATTATTACCTCGCTTTTAAGGGGGTTTGGCAATAAACAGGGTAACGAATCTAATCTAGATAAAAAGCAACCTAAAAGGTATTTGACAGAATTAAATTATACCCAAGTATTTGTACAGATTTTGACCTAAAAGTTGCTAAAGTCATATAAGATTGACCAACAGTTCTCTTACTTCTGAATTTATTTACTACTACTGAACATGCCTAAATAACTACCTGCTGTACATATAGCACAGTGCCACACTTATATATTTATATTTTACCAATATTCAGTCCTTAGTGGGACAGCAAATGATATTCATCCATATATTAAAATGGTGCCTTAGATATAAAATATCTGAAGTATCACAAGACGATCTTAACCTTCGTACCGTGAGTATGACATATGTTTTAATATACCAAATGGAAAGCAGTTTGGGACTTTTATTGCAATGATATTTTTGTAGCTATCAAGGCGAAAAACGCAGTGAATGCGGGTATTCACGAGTATTTTTATCGCTAAGAGCTGCCAAAAGATCAAGTAATAATGTCCCAAATCGGTTTCTTTTTGGTATAAGATGGTTTTCATGACTATACAATTATACAGGTATTATCTTATACCGATAGCTATCGGTAGGAAAATAGATCGAGTATAATACCCGAAAGAAATAGGTTTTCTGGTTTAAAAGGCCCAATCCCAGTTTCTCTTAAGTTTAGATAGAGATCTTATTTTAATTTTTGAATTCAATCATGCATTGCAACCTTAGACATTGCTTTCTCGTCTTTTCAAAGTCACTAAAATTTTTAAGACAGCATCTGTCGTTGCTGTCTATATAACAGGTAGTTTTAGGAATGTCTATAAGCAGATATTCTGGATAATGGGTGGGATATTTCGATATTCTGCCCATATTTATTCTATGGAAATGCTACAGATTCCCAGCCCTTTAGAAAGATTTATACTAAAGGGTTATGATACATCTATCAGCTGCTGGGTCAAAAGAGACGATTTCATCCATCCGCTGATATCAGGAAATAAATGGCGTAAATTAGTCTATCCGCTCAAAGAAATAATCAGAACAGGTCGATCTGGAGTCATCACTTTTGGTGGAGCGTTTTCTAATCATATCGTCGCTACAGCAGTAGCCTGTCAATATTTAGATCTGCCATGCGTCGGTATCATCAGAGGAGAAGCAGCAGCAGCTAAGAATCCCTCTCTGAGCCTAGCGAGCAAAGCAGGGATGAAGCTTCACTTTGTAGACCGTGGAAGCTATAGGCTTAAAGCTGCAGCAGAAAGTATACATACCATCATGAGCGAGTATGATAATTATGAAGTCTTAGCGGAAGGCGGTAAGCATAGCTTGGCATTGGAGGGTGTGGGTGAGATTGTCGCTGAGATTAACATGGAAATGACTGATACACCTGATTATATCATCACTGCAGTAGGTACAGGGACGACATTCGCTGGACTGAGTCAGGCATTTAGTGGGGAATTAATTGGAATCAATGTATTGAAAAATAGGGGTGTAGAGAAAGAAATAACAGATCTACTTGGTACTGATCAATTACCACAAGACCATTGTATTTTACATGATTATCACTTTGGTGGCTATGCAAAGTATACTGATGATTTGATTGATTTCATGCATGTCTTTTATAATGAGAGTGGTATTAAGACCGACGTGGTCTATACTTCTAAATTATTTTTCGCATTTCAGGATTTAGTTAGAAAAGACCATTTTAAATCGAAGTCCAAAATTGTGATTTATCATTCTGGGGGTGAGCAAGGAAATGCGGGGATGAATTATCGGTTTCCGGGATTGGTGAATTTTTGAATCATTATTAATTCAGAGTCATGACAAATGCTGAATTACTATTCAGGAGAAAAATTGAGTTTGGGATTTTAGGTATAGGACTTGTCATGATTAGCCTGTCTTCTTGCGCTCATCAGATCATAGAGTTGGACTACTGTAAAATGATTTCTGAAGAACAGTCTTATGTGAATAGTGACAAGTCAGTTATGCAAAGGTATTTATCTGGTCAGAAGGCAAGACATCAAATATTTGAACGAATTTCAAATTGTTATTGATTAAAACAAGTTAAGATGGACTCCATATAGGCTTATATACTTACGATTCAGATTCATGCAAATATTGGGCTGTTACCATGACAATGATTCATATTGCACAATCAAAACCTGAACTAATTTTCAGTAAGGAATATGGTGATATATTTTAAATAGAAATGGATAAAGGTAATCTGGACAAAAAATATTAGAGGAATCATCTGACCTGACTGCTGCTACAATGGAATTATGTTATGAATTATAGCCCGATATGGTTCTTGCAGTTGCCCTATAGGGCTAAGACCCCAATTTATTTGAAGAGGCAAATTTTGTCAATTGTAATAGAAATCCTGGTACTTCAAAACAATAGACTGATCTTAATAGAGCAATTATTGGAAATACTTATAAAGCAGTAGCTATACTTTTGCGGATCATTAAAAGGACTAAGCAGTTTCTTTCGATATCTTTTTCTTACGCTTTTTGAAGAACTTCCCATCCACCACTAAGAGACCAAATGATTCACAATCTTCTTTTGTCTGCTTAGCATGATGGGCACCATGAGCCCTGAGAATACCTCGAGAATACTTAGAGTCAAGCTGCCTAAACCACTTGAAGCGTTGATGAATATAGACATCATGTATGAGGAAATAAATCAAGCCATATATGGAAATACCGATTCCGACAAACAAAAGAAAATCATAGCTGCCACCAAAACTTCCAAACAAATAACATAGAAAACTGGGCACTGCAAAAATCAGAAAAAACCGATCATTTTTCTCAAAGAAACCTTCATTCTCATGAGGCTTATGGTGATCTTCATGCCATGACCAGAGCAGGCCGTGCATCAAAAACTTATGTGCAAACCAAGCGACGAATTCCATCATCACTACAGTGAAGATCACGATGAAAATATTGATTACTATTGGACTCATATATTTTAAATGACAAATGACTGATATTCAGCAATCAAGATGTATGAACGATCTCTTGAGTGCCGCTTATCATGTCCGTCATAGACGGATCAAATACTTGAATAATAACTGTTTTATCGCTAAAAAGTTCTAATCCAAATATACTCTATTTTCTGTTTTTAGATGACTATCCTGAATGACTTCTTCTGATCTCATGAGTGGAATCTCGATATAGAAGTCTGTGCCTATGTTCTCTTCTGTCTCGAAATATATCTTACCATTGAATGTCTCAAGCATGGTAGCGGATATGGCGAGGCCTAATCCTGTCCCTGAGCTTTTAGTGGTGAAGTTGGGCGTGAATACCTTGTCCCTCATGGAAGGCGGTATGCCTGTACCATTGTCTGATACTTTTATGATGGCTCTGCTCTTTGCCGTATATAGCCTTAGATTGATGCGGCCCCTTTTCTGCTCGGGAATGGCTTGCATGGCATTCTTTAGCAGATTATTCAGGATTCTGATCAGATGATTCTTATCGGCGAATACAATGACATCGTCAATCGGCTCTTCAAGCATGATATCCATATCATCCCGCTTCCTGAATAAATCATGGATGGCTTCTACGACTTCATTCAGGATGACTTTCTCATTATTTCCTTTGGGTAGTGTCCCGAAGTTAGAGAATTCATTAGCAATCTGTGTCAGATTATCTATCTGCTCTATCAGCGTACTAGATATTCTTTTAATTAGCTCATGAGGATCGGCATCTGCCATTCCTACAGCGCGCTGCAGATACTGTATGCTGAGCTTCATTGGAGTCAGTGGATTTTTGATTTCATGCGCGACTTGCTTAGCCATCTCTCGCCATGCACTATCTCTCTCGGACTGAGCGATCATCTTAGTGCTATCCTCGAGCTTGCTGATCATGAGGTTATATTCTTTTACTAATGCACCTAGCTCATCTTCACTATTGTAATCGAGGGGTTCATTACGCTTACCCAGTTTCAGTTGTCTCATTCGTTCTCCTATTGCACTGATGGGATCAGTGATCGGTTTAGATATGAATATGGCTATCGCACCAGCTATGATGAATAAAAAGACATAGATATTGATTAAAGTACCGATAAAGTCACTGACGTAGGACACGCTATTAGACTGGCTGTCAGCGATGATCTTTATATATACAGGAGAATCATCTACTACAGCCAGCTGAGCGGTCATAGATTGATAACTCATATTTTCTATCTGAAATCGAGAAAAGTTCTGAAGTGTGTCTGCTGCGTGGAGCTTTTCATCGAGCTCCAGAGCTTTATAGTTAGATGCGATGATTTCAGATGATTCATTGATCAGGTATATATCTATCTCCTCAGAGTGATGGAGGTCATTTATGGTGTTTTGTAGTTCATTGTAGTTGAAGTTATCTTTCTGAAACATTTTGGTCGCCAAGTCTAATTTTCTTTCAAGGGCGACTCGAGCATATTGATTCGAGATTTGATTGAAGTAGTATATCGTGATAAATCCTATCAGGATAAATGATGAAACGATCAGCATGATAATGGTCAGCTGAATCTTATTTTGTAGTGATCCAGTGAAGAAATTTGTATTGAAAGACTTAGGTAAGAATTGTCTAATTCGATTCGCAGTCAAGAGAATCAGGGAGCTTAATATCAATAAAACAAAGATGTAAGAAAATAGGGATATAGGCTTAATCAGATCCACGACATTATGAATAGAAAGCGAGCTGAATCCTTGTGGATAGGGACTGCTAATAAATTTCTTTCCTCCACTTATGTAGCTGGTTCCATCAGTATGAAATGTTTCTGGATATCCACTCAGTAATGCTCCGTAAGCTTTATTATCTCGATAGAGCTGATAGTCATCGAATAAGAACTTATCACCATTGGTGCTGAACTCGATGTAAAACTGAAATGGACTGCCAGGATGATCATCATTCTCTAGTTCATATTTATAATAAGTGCTTGTAGTAAATGGATCGTAGATGACCTGTTCACCGATTAGAATACCGCGACCCACCTTTACTTTCATTTCATTGAGCAGATATTCTGAGTCTTCTATTAATGACTCTCCTTTATTATCAAAACAGTAGAAGTGATGGTAATCAGCTTTAAGCTCTTGCTGGATAGGCTTTATTTCATCAGCATAAAAGGCCTCAATATCGAATGATGCTATTTTAGAAGGATATGATATAGTACTTATTTGTTGAAGATCGAGCTGGTCTACTTTAAGTTTTGTCGTTCTCGCTTTAGAGCTGTATACAGTGGATGGTAACTGGTATGCCTTTGTCAGGTCTTCCTTGATTTCTTTATCCTGCTGATTGATGACTCGATTAAAGACGAGTAGTGAAAGAAATGCTCCTAAAATGATCATCCACCAGATGCACCATGTCAGTGATAACTTCTTAGTTTCAATGAATAAATCAAAGAAAAGAGTATAAGATATCAGTGCGATGATACTTGGTACGATAGGAAGGTCAATAAAGTATATCAGGGGAGAAATAGTCAGCAGCGCAAGACTGACATACTTAACTCGCAGCTTATTATCGGGCGTGATACTGACAAGCTTCTGATATAGTTTAAGCTGAATACCAAATATAAGTACGAAGACTAAAACAAGTGCTATGAGTAGTAATATACCAATGACATCAGTGGCAAAGACTCGCTCTATTTTGATGTGATCATATAGGGGGACTTGGATAACAGAGATCAGCAGCGCTAAAGCACCGAGTAGAGAATAATAGGCTAATGCATAACTGTATGCCTTCATATAGAATGTAATAAATTCAAATTTAAGCATTTACATATTAAATATTAGTATAATATGTAATCAATTCAAATAATTGATTTTTCCTTTGTAATTTTGTGATGTATTCAGACTCTATCGCTCTGATGAAGTGTCAGAGAGGAAAGTCCGGACAGTGTAGAGCACCATGCCATCTAACGGATGGGGTCCGCCAGCTGGCGGATACAGAAAGTGTCACAGAAAGCTATACCGCTCTGCTTCATTGCAGAGTAAGGGTGAAAATGTGAGGTAAGAGCTCACGCGTTTCGATAGTAATATCGAGATGGGATAAACCTCATGGACTGAAATGCCACGTATATTTAGAGTAAGACTTGCTCGGTCGAAGGATGTTCGCATCCTGTCTAAAGGGGTAGGCAGCTAGACCTTAACTGCGAAGTTGAGGCCAGATAAATGATAGGGATTTGCCTTCGGGTGAATAACAGAATCCGGCTTACGCGAATACATTTTTAAAATAGAAGTTAAAAATAACTTCTATAAATAAAGAGGCATCCCTGATTCAGGAATGCCTCTTTTGATTTTAATTTGTATGTGTGCTTGCAGCTTCTGACTATCTGACGAAGACAGGCTCTTTGAATACTTCGCCTTCGATATTGATAATCGCATTGTAAGTACCTGGTTTTAATTGAGTCAGGTCGAAGCTTTTAGTTATCTTATTCTGACCTTTGTATTCTTTAGTATACACCAGATTAGACTGAGCATCATAGATTTCAATATCAGCATCTTTCTCTAATAATAATAGATTGATACTCCAGTGATTATCCGTCTGCGAACATACTGGCTTGAACGTAATGATCTCATCAGTTAAAGTAGCTGTTTTACCATCGATTCTCACTGTTTGCTTAGTGACTTTGAAGTCTTCATAGACTTCTAAAGTATATTTTCCTGATGGAAGGTTTTTTAGATTATACTTTCGTCTTTGAGCATCTTGAGAGTTAAGCGCTTCTTCTATCAGTATATGTCCTTCCATATCTTTAAGAATGACATCGACAGGTGCATTTGTAGCTTGATCGAAATTTACGGTAATTACTTTTTCTACGATATTAGTATTTACTGGATTCGCATCTACGGCGAATAAAGAACCAATTGTTGAACAGATGATTCCGATTAATAATAATGTGTTTCTCATAAACGATATTTTTAAATTGGGTAATAAATATTAAAGCACAAAGCTAAATGGATCCATTATGAGCGGCTACATTACGATTGACCAATATATGTTCTATATTACCCAATAAATATTTAATTTGTAATATATGTGTTAATATAGACCATGTAGTATGTATACTACAGAATTATATTTGCCATTATCATCATTATGTCCGCGTAAACAGAATATTAAATTAGTGTTAATGATTCGGTTTTGACACTTTATTGGCTTTTCATGGATGATATTTATTCATCAGATAGTAGACATTATGGCTTAACACAAAAAAAAAAGGCATTCTTTCATAAAGAATGCCTCATACTGTTACCAGTTTTATTAGGTTATTGATAATAAGAATTATTTCACATGGACTACTTCGGTAAATAACTCTCCGCCGATATTGAATACTGCTACATATCTACCTGTCTGCAAGTTAGCCAGGTTATAGCTTTTAGCAATATTTTTAGATTCAGAAAAATCTTCTTTATAAATAAGATGTGATTCTGAATCATAAATAGATATGTCAGCATCTTTATTTAAGAGCAAAAGATTTACATTCCAGAGATTGTCTTTCTGAGAACATACCGGTTTGTAAGTGATGTCTTCATCACTGATCATTGCTGAGTTACTATCAACTATGATCGACTGCTTTGTTACCTTGAAGCCCTCATAGATTTCTAAAATATACCTTCCTGATGGAAGATTTTTCAGATTGTACTTTCTTCCGATAGCTTCGTTTATAGCGAAGGATTCTTCTAAAAGACGATACCCATAAAGATCTTTCAAAACCACATCGACTTGTGAATTTAGAGATCGGTTAAAACTAACTGTAATTATTTTTCCTGTGACGGTAGATTTCTCTGGATTACTACCCTTAGCTAATAAGGACAGAATAGAGAAACATAAAATTCCAATTAATAATGCCGTTTTTTTCATCATTTTATAATTTAAATGGTTGAATAAATTCTCACAACAAAGCTAAGGCAGGTGGTAGGTGATAACAAGATGTAGATTGTCTTATAAATGTCCATATTTACCCTAATAATGAATAAAAATACCATTCATAGGTAAAATAGCATCTGTTCATGATTTAACCAATATAATATTTGCTTTAAAATCATATTTCAGGTACTTCAGAAGTGTCTAATGACAGAAATATGAGGTCTGAAGTCGTATATAGTCAAGGCTCTAAGTTCATTAAGCTGATAGAATCACCCATTCACTTTAATTTTTAATTTTCACCTATCTTTAAATATGGATCATCATAAGGGAATGCCTAATTCTTCAGATAAGATTGAGCGTCCTAAGCCAAAGGAAGTCCATTACTATTTCGAGAATGGACTGTTAGTCATGACTGAAGCTTTTCATCTGGAAAGAGGGTATTGTTGTGGAAGTAGATGTAAGCATTGCCCTTTTGATCATGTAGATGTTAAACCCTGATGATCATCACAGACCAATTAGATAGAGTACTTAATATAAATAAACCATGCACGAAAATCGTTTCACTTGTGCCATCTATTTCAGAATTATTGGTTGATTTAGGATTAGAAGATCAGCTGGTCGGTGTCACAAAGTTCTGTGTCCATCCACAGTCATTGAAAGAGTCAAAAACCATCATCGGAGGAACTAAGAACATTAAATTGGAAAAGATAAAAGCACTTAAGCCTGATCTAATCATTGCGAATAAAGAGGAGAATGAAAAGGATCAAATCAACTCACTATTTGATCTATGCCCTGTCTATCTGTCTGATATTTCTACCATTAATGATACGCTGAAGTTTATTGATGATATCAGCATGCTGTGCGGGTGTCAGTCTGATGCTCTCTATGTGAAAATCCAGATCGATGACACGAAGCCCAGCTGCCTATTTAAAGGGGAGAAGGTCTTATACCTCATATGGAAGGACCCCTATATGACGGTAGGCGGCGATACTTATATTAATTACATCTTGAATCAGCTAGGCTTAGAGAATGTCTATCAAGACCAGGATAGGTATCCTCAGCTGACTATTGATGAATTAAAGCAGCGCGATATAGACTATATATTTCTGTCTTCAGAACCATTTCCATTTTCTGCTAAGCATATGGGTGAGTTGCAAGTGAAGCTTCCCAAGATCAAAGCGGTGCTTGTGGATGGCGAAGCCTTTTCTTGGTATGGAAGTAGACTGATTCACATGAAGGGGTATTTTGAATCGCTGCACGACTCATTGATGAAGGGCTCATGATAATTAACTGCGGTCAAGAAAGAGACCCCCATTCTTGGTCTTGGCTCTCATAATCGTATATTCAGATTATAACTGTCAGCCTCATGGAGCAAATCAAACCGTACAAATCCAAACACAAAATAAGAGTCCTGACTTCGGGCTCTCTCTTCGATGGGCATGATGTAGCCATTAATATCATGAGGCGTATCATACAGCGCTCTGGAGCTGAAGTGATTCACTTAGGGCATAACAGGCCGGTGCATGAGATCGTAGATGCTGCCATTCAGGAGGATGTCCAGTCTATCGCGATCACATCATATCAGGGTGGGCATAATGAATTCTTTAAATACACGTATGATTTATTAAAAGAGAAAGGTGCGGGACATATTAAAATTTTTGGTGGTGGTGGTGGGACCATCCTACCATCTGAAATAGAAGCACTTCATGACTATGGCATCACCAGAATATACTCTCCCGATGATGGCCGATCTATGGGGCTTCAGGGCATGATAAATGATCTATTGGAACAGAGCGATTATGCAGTGGGTCAGGATCTTAATGGAGAACTAGCTAAGGTGTCAGATCAGATTGATTCTGCCATAGCCAGAACCATCTCTGCTGCAGAAAACTATCCTGAGCAAAATAAAGCTTGGCTCAAAGAATTAGAAAAGGAAAGTCAAGCCAGTCCGATAAAAGTACTTGGTATCACTGGTACGGGAGGTGCAGGTAAGTCCAGTCTGGTAGACGAAATAGTGCTAAGATACTTGGCCAAATATCCAGAAAAAACCTTAGGGATCATATCCGTAGATCCATCTAAACGGAAGACAGGTGGCGCTCTCTTAGGGGATAGGATCAGGATGAATGCGATATCCAGTGATCGTGTGTACATGAGATCACTAGCCACTCGGCAGTATAATCTTGCCCTATCTAAGGATATAGATCATGCCATCTCCATTTTGAAAAAAGCTCAGTTTGACCTCATCATTATAGAGACATCAGGCATAGGTCAGTCAGATAGTGAAATCGTAGATCACGCAGACTACTCGGTGTATGTGATGACGCCAGAGTTTGGCGCTGCATCCCAGTTAGAAAAAATAGACATGATCGATTTTGCAGATTTGATCATCGTTAATAAGTTTGATAAGAGAGGATCTCTAGATGCACTCCGCGCAGTGAAGAAGCAGTACCAGCGTAACAATGATCTATGGGAAACCGATTTAGAGGAGATGCCCGTGTATGGCACCATCGCATCACAGTTTAATGATCCAGGCGTTCATGTGGTTTTTGAGAAATTAACCAAGCATTTATTTGATGAGAAAGAAGAGGCAGGGGACCATACTCTTATTCAGAGTGAGAAGCAGTACATTATCCCACCAGCCAGAGTCCGGTATTTATCAGAGATCACTGATACCATCAGAAAGTATAATGCTCAGCAAGACAAACAGTCTCAGATCGCCAGCCAGCTGTATAGTGTGACTATGGCAATGGAACTCACCAAGGAAGAGCAAAGTATTTCAGAATTAGAAAAAATCAAAACAGCACTACAGCAGCAGCTGACGAAAGAAAATATAGATATCATCAGCTCATGGGATGCTGTGAAGGCTGCCTACCAGCAGGAGTTTTTTACGTATCAGGTCAGAGGTAAAGATATCAAGGTAGAGAATTATACCAGATCTTTATCCCAATCTAAGATACCGAAGGTCGTCCTGCCTAGGTACAGGGACTGGGGCGAGATCGTAGAGTGGTGTGCTCAGGAGAATGTGCCTGGATCATTTCCTTTCACTTCAGGTGTTTTCCCATTCAAGCGTAAAGGGGAAGACCCGACCAGAATGTTTGCTGGTGAGGGTGGACCTGAACGGACGAATAAACGCTTTCATTATCTATCTCAAGATATGCCTGCTAAGCGACTCTCTACCGCATTTGACTCTGTGACGCTGTATGGGCAAGACCCCGACCATCGACCAGATATCTATGGAAAAGTTGGTAATTCTGGAGTCAATATCAGCTCGCTTAATGATGCTAAGAAATTATACTCTGGATTTGATCTGTGCCGCTCATCGACTTCAGTATCCATGACCATCAATGGTCCCGCTGCCATCATCTGCTCTTTCTTTATGAATGCAGCCATCGATCAGCAGTGTGAGCTATATATCATAGAAAACGGTCTGGAATCTAAAGTAGAGCAAAAATTCAAAGAAGTATATGACGATAAAGGCCTGAAAAGGCCAGCTTATGAAGGTGAACTACCAGAAGGCAATGACGGCTTAGGATTACTTTTATTAGGACTGACAGGAGATCAAGTCTTAGACAATGAAGTGTACAAAAACCTGAAAGCAAAAGCACTCCAGTCAGTCAGAGGTACAGTCCAAGCAGACATATTAAAGGAAGATCAGGCACAGAATACGTGTATCTTTTCTACAGAGTTCTCTCTTAAGCTGATGGGAGATGTGCAGCAGTACTTCATAGATCAGGGTATTAGAAATTTTTATTCTGTATCCATATCTGGCTATCACATAGCGGAAGCTGGGGCTAATCCGATCTCACAGCTGGCATTTACCCTATCTAATGGGTTCACATTCATAGAGTATTATCTATCCAGAGGTATGGCGATAGATGACTTTGCGCCTA
>Ga0209187_1003792_pt1 | contig 12163 bp, 2 predicted proteins | sample BantaG_FD_187430 | JGI IMG/M metagenome (GOLD analysis project Ga0209187, IMG submission 187430) | Marine algal microbial communities from Bantry Bay, Ireland - BantryBay_4 metaG (SPAdes) (version 2) | ecosystem: Host-associated > Algae > Red algae > Unclassified | place: Bantry Bay, Ireland... | reverse complement strand
GACGAAGATGATCATGACCCAGAAGTCTTTGACATCACCCCTCCAGGGACCTTCGACCTTGCGTTGACCAAGCAGTTGGCATCCGCTGGCCCATTCAGCGCTGGTGACCCAATCAGCTTTGTGATCACCGTAACCAACCAGGGAACCGTCGATGCTCAGAACATTGGAGTTGTAGATTACATCCCAGCTGGCTTGACCCTCGTGCCAAGCAATGGCTGGACTGAGCCGACCACGGGTGTTGCAACCAACACCGTAACGAGCCTCGCGGCTGGTGCCGGAACCACCCTGACAATCGACTTCACGATTGATGCGGGAGCAACGGGCTCGATCACCAACTTCGCGGAAATCGCAGAAGCACAAGACCCTGACGGAAACCCAGGCGATGACATTGACTCGACGCCAGACACGAGCGACGACAATGACGGAACACCTTCCGACGATGTGACGGACAACACAAACGGCGACGAAGATGATCATGACCCAGAAGTCTTTGACATCACCCCTCCAGGGACCTTCGACCTTGCGTTGACCAAGTCGCTTTCATCTACACCTCCGCTCGCGGCTGGTGATCCTGTCAGCTTCAACATTACCGTAACGAATCAAGGAACCGTGGCTGCTCAAAATATCATGGTTGTGGATTATGTCCCAGCTGGCCTCAGCTTAATTCCGCTCAATGGTTGGACCGAACTTGTCACGGGTATCGCAAGCAATGTGATCGCAGGACCGATTGCTCCTGGCGCTTCCGAGACCCTCGAAATCTTCTTCACGATTGATGCTGGTGCAACGGGCTCGATCACCAACTTTGCGGAAATCGCAAGTGCAGAAGATCCTGATGGAAACCCAGGCGATGACGTTGACTCGACTCCAGACATGACGGACGACAATGACGGAACGCCTAGCGATGATGTAACCGACAACACAAACGACGACGAAGATGATCATGACCCCGAAGTCTTTGATATTACCCCTCCAGGCACCTTCGACCTCGCGTTGACCAAACAGTTGATCGGTACCGGACCATTCACCCCAGGTGGATCGGTGCAGTTCCTCGTCACCGTAACCAATCAAGGCACAGTTGATGCGCAAAATATCAGTGTTGTGGATAATTTCCCTGGCGATCTTACCCTCGTTCTAAGCAACGGATGGTCCGAGCCTACAACTGGTCTTGCCAGCAATACAATCGCGAGCCTGGCTTCTGGCCAAGGCACGAGCCTGATTATCGACTTCCTCATCAATACCGATGCATCGGGAACCTTCACCAACTTTGCAGAGATTGCTTACGCGGAAGACCCTGACGGAAATCCTGGCGATGATATCGATTCTGATCCAGACTCGGATCCTAATAATGATGGAACCTCAACCGATGACGTAACTGACAACACCAATGATGATGAAGATGACCATGATCCTGAAGTGTTTGAAGTCACGCCTCCAGGTGTGTTCGACCTCGCGTTGACGAAGCAACTCGTTTCAACCGGGCCGTTTAATCCTGGTGATACAATCGAGTACGCGATCACGGTGATCAACCAAGGAACCGTCGATGCGCAGAACATCTCTGTGGTCGACTATATCCCTGCCGGACTGACTCTTGTATCTGGCTTCAATGGCTGGACCGAGCCGACTTCTGGTATTGCCAGCAATGTAATTGCCGGACCTATCTCCACGACATTCACCCTCAACATTCGCTTCACGATCGATGCGTCTGCGGCTGGGCCTTTAGTCAACTTCGCGGAAATCGCAGCCGCAGAAGACCCAGACGGAAATCCTGGCGATGATGTCGACTCTAACCCCGATACCGATCCTGAAAATGATGGGACTCCATCGGATGATGTTACGGACAACACGAACGGCGACGAAGATGACCATGATCCTGAAACACTTTGGGTCGGTCCAATGTTTACTGTGACCAAAACTTTGGTTAGTCCAGTTGGTGATGTTCAAGTTGGCGACACCTTGGTCTTCCAATTGACGGTTGTGAATCTAACCGACATGGTTCTCGATCCGGTTCAACTCGTTGATGCCTTTGACCCTGCCTACTTAGCTTACATGAGCGCGACCACCCCGGCATCAGTCATTGATCCAGCTGGTTTAATTGTTTGGGACAATGTTGGACCAATCGCTGGGCTTGATAGCTTCTCGGTTAATGCATCCTTCCTCGCCTTGCAGACCACTGCTGGCGGCGAAACGGTGAATCAAGCCGTAGGAACCTATCCACCTGAGCCACCGGTCACCAACTCGGTTCCGGTTGAAATCAATCCAGCCTGGACCATCACCAAAACGGTGATCACTCCGGCCAACGGATTCGCGCAAATCGGTGACATGATCACCTACCGCATCACGGTTCAGAACATCAGTGATAATGCATTGAGTAACTTCACCGTGACCGATGTCTTCGACCCAGTCTACCTGAGCTTCATGAGCGCTACCGTCACCCCAGTCGTGGGTGCGGGTACTCTCACATGGACCGGCATCAGCATTCCTGCCATGGGACAATTCGACGTCGATGTGACCTTCGCGGCACTGGCCGACACAGACGAGCCAACCTTGAACTTGGCGATCGCAGAACGTCCAATGGAGCCACCAGTAACCAACGAAGTGCCGGTAGAAATCGGTCGTCTCTTCGCGGTAACCAAAACCCTGTTGAGCCCTGTGAACCCACAGGTCGGTGATACCTTGGTCTTCGAGCTCGCGGTCGAAAACCTTACCGACATGCCACTCGATCCGTTCACCTTGGTGGACCTCTATGATCCTGCTTACCTGCAATACATCACCGCTGCTGCGACGCCAGACTCGCTTGGCACGGGTTCAGTGACCTGGGACAACATTGGTCCTATCGTAGGCCTCGGTACCTTCTCGGTCACCGTAGACTTCGAAGCGTTGCAGATCTCAGATCCTGAGACCTTCAACTCCGTGGTTGGATCCACCCCAGGTGAGCCACCCGTAACCAACACAATTCCGGTTGAAATCGATGCCGCCTGGACCTTGGTGAAAACCTTGACGAACCCAAGCGACGGTACAGCTGAAATTGGTGATACGGTTACCTACAACTTGTCGGTTGAAAACATCTCGTCCAACCCGATTGACGGTATCTCCATCAGCGATCTCTACGACGATGCGGTACTTACCTTCATCGGCGCGACCATCGCACCAACCACAGAGGTTGCACCGAGTTTGAGCTGGACGCTTCCAACCCTTCCTGCTGGTGGAATCTTCAGCGTGGACGTGAGCTTCGAAACAATTGCCGGAACAGATCCGGTGACCATCAATACTGCCATCGGCGAACGTCCAGGTGAGCCACCGGTTACCAACTCAGTGCCTCTTGTGGTTGATCCGGTGTTTGACCTTGCGTTGATCAAGCAACTCTCGCCTGATCAGCAGGTACCCGTCTACGCAGGCGACCTCCTCGTCTACTGGATTACGGTCACCAATGAAGGAAATGTTGCCGCCTACGATATCGGCCTCCAAGATACCATTCCATCTGGATTGATCTTCGACGCCTCCGGTTCTACCGGTTGGACCATCGCTGGAAACATCGCCACCTACACCGTGGCAGGACCGCTTGCTCCTGGCGCCGCCATCAATGTGCCGATCGCCTTCACCATCAGTGCGGAGGCAACTTCCTCCTTGGCCAACACCGCGGAAATTACCTCTGCTACGGATGAGCCGGGTGGAGACCCTGTGCCAGACGTTGACTCGACTCCAGACGGAGACCCGAACAACGACCAGCCTGAAGAGGACGATCACGACACCGAAGATGTACCATTCGCGATATTCGACCTCGCATTGGTTAAAACCCTCGCAACGGGCAGTAGCCCAACCCCTGGCCCAGGTGACACGGTAACCTTTACCATCGTTGTCTTAAACCAAGGTACGGTAGCCGCCACGAACGTGGTTGTCACCGAGCACATTCCAGCAGGCCTCACCCTTGTGAGTTCCGGTTGGAGCGTGTCCGGCACCACCGCTACCATGATGCTTGGGGTCGATGTTCCTGCCAACTCGGCGGTCGAAATCGATGTAACCTTCACGGTTGATGCCGACGCTTCAGGCTCAATTCAAAACGTCGCAGAAATCTCAAGTGCGGAAGATCCAGACGGGAATACCCCAGATGACATCGACTCAATTGGTGATGACGATCCGTCAAACGACAACGTCGTTGATAATGCGATGAACAACCCTGACGACGAAGATGACCATGATATTGAAACCATCACGGTTGTTGACCAGCCGGTCATGGATCTCGCATTGATCAAGACCTTGACCACGGACGGACCGCTCTACGCCGGTGATACGGTAACCTTCACCTTCTCTGTCATCAATCAAGGTAGCCTTGATGCCTACAATGTTGGCTTGGTCGACTACATCCCAACTGGGCTGACCCTTGCGGATTCAACCTGGGCCATGTCTGGCACCACCGCCACGAAAACCATTGCCGGTCCTGTCGGAGTTGGATCCACCCTGACTGAAACCATCAGCTTCACCATCGACGCTGGCTTCTCCGGAAGCTTAGTCAATGGATCTGAAATCACCGGTGCTCAAGACGAAAACGGAACCCCTGTCCCTGACAATGATGGTGACTTCGACAATGACCCATCCAACGATCCAGACGGAACCGACGGCGTGGTTGACGGCACCAATGGTGACGAAGACAATGAAGACGTGGAAACCATCGATGTCTTGCCTAACTTCGACCTCGCGCTGCTTAAGAGCTTGGCTGATGGTCAATCGACTGAAGTGGCTCCAGGTGATGATATTACCTTCAACGTAACCATCTTCAACCAAGGTGATATTGATGCCTACGACATTCAAGTCGTCGACTACATCCCAGCTGGGTTGATTCTCAATGATTCTGATTGGGCTCCATTTGGCGATGGTGACGCAATCATCACCTATGCTGGCCCACTCGCGCCAAATGCGAACGTAGACATTCCGATCACCCTGACGGTCGTTAGCGGAGATGGTGACACCGTGAATATCGCGGAAATCCTTCTCGGATCCGATTCGCCAGGTGGTGCACCTGTCTTGGATACCGACTCCGAGCCGGATTCCAACAGCGGCAATGACAACAACATCGACGGAGAAATTGATAATCCAAATGATGAAGACGACAGTGACCCTGTAACCTTCACCGTGATTAGCGTCTCTTTAGGCGATTACGTTTGGCAAGACAACGACCTCGATGGCATTCAAGATGCTGACGAACCTGGTGTTGGCGGCGTTCGGGTTGTTCTCCTCGATGTGAACGGCAACTACGTCAGTGAAACCGTCACTCTAGGCGACGGATCCTACTCCTTCGACGGCCTTGCGCCGGGAACCTATTCGGTTCAGTTCGATACCTCCACCTTGAGTGGGGAGTGGAGTTCCACCCTCGTCAATGCAGGTTCTGATGATACCTTAGACTCTGATGCTGGCCCAGATGGACTGAGCCCGCAGACGACCTTGACCAATAATGGCGACCGAGATTCGACGCTTGATTTCGGCATCATTCCTCTGGGAACCGTTAGCGGTACGATTTGGGAAGACATGGACAACGATGGCATCATCAGCGATCTGTCAATGTTCGCTCTGGAAGGTATCGAGGTAACCATCTACACCGTGAATCCAGACGGAACTCGCGACGTGTTGCAAACGGTTCTCACTGGTCCATTAGGCTTCTACGAGTTTACTGGCCTGCCATCTGGCGATTACGCGATTGATTTTGATCGCGGTGATCTCCCAGTTCGGACTCCTGCCCTCGAAGACAGCTTGCTGACCCCATTCGAATACGTCCTGACCCTTCCGGTCGGTGGCAATATTCCGAATAATAACTTCGCTGTACTCGCTGGAGTGACCGCGATTGACCTCCTCGCGTTCAACGCAACCGCTTCTGAAGCGGGTGGCGTTCTCGTCGAGTGGACAACCGCATCAGAAACCGACAACCTCGGCTTCAACATCTACCGCAGCGCAAGCCCAGAAGGCGAACTTGTAAAAGTGAACCAAGATCTGATCCTTGCACAAAACAAGCTGACCGGTTCAAGCTACAGCATCTACGATGCAGCGGCAGGAGACGGTACATGGTTCTACTTCCTCGAAGACATTGAGCTCACTCTCAAGTCTGAACGTCACGGACCCGCAGTCGTAACCATTGGCGATGCCGATGCCATCGCGAGCTTCAACGTCGTTCAAGAAGGCATCTACTTCGTCATGATGGAGAATGCCGATGTGGTTGGCGTCTTCGCAGACGATGTGCAAATTGCATCGCATGCCACAACCGGTGGCCTCGTCTTCTTCATTGAAGATGCAGGCATTATCGCACTCAACTACAGCCCAAGCCCACTTCGCATGGGGGTTCGGACGCACAACCTCGAAGAGGCTGCAGAAGTAAGCGTGATCGTTGCTGAAAACGGCAAAGCCGACATCGAGACATCCAAAGATGGAAACATCCTCGTCGATGGAATCGGTGCCCAGCAAGTCGTTCTCGATATCACCGATCGTAGCGATCCCATCGTGATCGATGCAGCATTCATTGAAAACGCAGACGACTCAGGCGTTTACTTCTACTCGGATCGTCAGAAAATGATCAAAGTATCCGAGTACTAGCACACGTTCACCTACAGGTTCTCACCTGTCGTAATCAGCCGTCCCTCCAGAGGGGCGGCTTTTTTGTTTTTGCGAAAGAGCAACTTTGTTACCAGCGAGCGATTTCGTACTCATCACCAAAAATTTCAATTCGACATACGTACTGCATCTTGTTTCTGTGTATCCATGAAAATCGGTACCCGTCGTTCGGCGAAAACTTTACTGACAGCTCTTGGTCTGAGCTGTTTACTTCCTGTTGCCTTTTTATCAGGTTGTCGGATGACCGAGATCGCGGCCCAAGATCCGGAGAGAGCCTACGCTGAAACCGAAGCGCTCGTACGCCGAGGAACCCTAGAGTGGAAAAAGAAGCAATTGGCCAAAGATCGCGATCAAGAGCGGGCTCGCGCTGGATTCGCATCAGCTAACGCCCCTGTGGTTTCCATCCGCCCTGTCGAACGTGATTCCGTGTTGCCACCCGAAGCATTCCAAATGCAAATTGTGGATGGGGGAGACGCCACGGTTCAATCCATGCTGGTGAAAAATCCAGACGGCGTGGCAATCGAAGTTCATAACCTAAAACCTTTTCCCTCACGTCCTTGGCAAGTTGAACTTCAGTACCTAAACCCAGAGCCAATCCCTGCCGGCAAAGTTCTGAGCATTCAGTTTCAAACCCGTAGCGGTGAATCCGACCAAACGCCTGCACGGGCCAACGCCGACTTCAGTATCTACGAAACCTCTGACCGTAAAATGCTTCGTATCCTACCCTTAGATATGGATGATTTCTGGCAGGAATCTGTCATCACCCACAAGGCCGAAAAAGCCTATGCCCCCGGCGAATTATGCCTCGGGTTTTTCTGCGCAGAAGATGACCAGCGAATTCAAATTCGAGATTTCAGCGTCATGGAGATTGAAGCCAAGGACCTCGCCACAAGTACTCGTGCCGGCTCTCTCTCCAGCGACCCCAATAGCGCAACTCCGGCGTATAATTCAACCGCGAGCTCCTCCAGCAAAGCGCGAGTCGCTCCCGGCTCCTATCTCGGCCGAGGACCTAGCGCCCCTTGGCGCGCCGCCGCATCGGAACGCATCGACCGCTTACGCAAAGAAAATTATTCCATCAAAATTCAAGACGAACAGGGCCGGCCCATACCCGGCGCTCAAGTGAAGCTCGCACTCAAGCGGCATCAGTTTCGCTTCGGCACCTCGGTGAGCCCACGACTCATCGTCCACCCCAACACCCCTGAAGAAAAAGAATACGCACAACGCATTCCTCTCCTCTTCAATCACGTCACGTTCGAAAACGGCTTGCGCATGTCTCAATGGGAAGACGAAACCGCTCCATTCAAAGCAGATCTCCTAAAGTCACTCCAATGGGCCCAGCAAAATAAAATGACCATTCATGGAACCCCCCTGATTTGGCCGGTCTGGAATAAATACAAAAGCGACCGTCTCAAGGCAATGGCAGCCCCCGAACTCCAGACCGCCCTCGAAACCCATATTGGCGATGTCATGTCCGCATTAAAAAATCAAATCCACCAGTGGGATGTGGTCTATGAACCTCGGGCCGCAGCTGATTTTACCAAAGTGCTTGGCGACAAAGCCGTCCCCAACTGGTTCAAAGTCGCCCGCAAAAATGATATCAGCGCCAAACTGTTTCTCAATGAGTTCGGTGTCTTCAACGGACCAAATAGCAACCTCCAACGCCTCATCGACACCATCTCCTATATCAAAAAAGAAGGCGCTTCTATTCATGGTATTGGCTTGCAGAGCCACTTCGATCGCAACCTCCCATCCCCAGACGAACTGTTTGAAACTCTCAACGCCCTCGGTGCCTTCGGACTCGAAATCCAAGCCACGGAATTCGAAATCAGCATGGCCGACCAACAGTGCCAAGCCGATTATACCCGCGATTTCATGACCATGCTCTTCAGTCATCCCCGCGTGACCGGCATCACCTTTTGGGAATTCTGGGAAGGACGTACTTGGCAACCTCAAGCCGCGCTCTTCGACAAGACCTGGCGCCCACGCCCCAACGGTCAAGCCTTCCTCGACTTGGTGCATGGCGAATGGGCCACGAATGACCAAGGCACAACTGCGGCCAACGGGCTCTTCGATGGCCGAGCCTTCGTTGGGGATTACGAATTCTCCGTCAACGTAAATGGCAATGTCAGCGTCAAGCGTCTCCGTATGCAAAAAGGGGAGCCCAACGAATTTGTCTACACCCATCGCAAGTCGCAGGCCTCTCCTGCCGCATCGACCCGAACGGAATCAACCCCTGTCTTTCCTACCGGTCCCAACCGGAGCAGCACCGTCCCCGCAGGTACACCTAAGCCGACTGCTACACCTTCCACGCCTTCCACATCCACCGCACCGTCCACATCCACCGCACCCACGGCAAGGCCTCGATCACGGACCATTCCTGCCGACCCCGTCGTGCCACCGCGTTCAACCTCCGTCGGCCCGCTTCCATCGACAAAATCCGTAGCTACGCCTTCCGTGCCGACCCAAGCTCGCACCGTTACCATCGCCCCTCCGCCAGGCCGCCCCGCCGCGCGTTTAGTGCCTGAAGTTCCTATCATAAAAACCTATTCGATTCCCAATCTGCCCGATAACGCGTCTCGCCCAACCTTCCGGTCTAAGGTTCCTCGGCAAGACACGAGCACCCCGGCATCGATCGAGCCGACCCAGACCGATGTCTCACCAGCGCCCGCTCGCGCCCGTATTCGTATTCCATTTTTAGGCGGCGCTGGTGCAGCGGCTTCTGCTCCTACTTCTACTACCCCTTCAGCTTCTGCTCCAAGAACCTCAGGCGGCACCGTTCCTTTTGAAGATCGATTTGTCATTCGCAAGCGCCCCCAATTATCATTACCTGACGTTCCACAAATGGAGGCTCCAGGTCGGCCAACCCTTCGCCCCGAAATCAAGATGGTTTCGCCCGATGCCTTGCCGCCAACTGCTGTCGCGCCACCATCTGCCGTCGCGCCATCATCTGCTGTCGTACCACCACCTGCTGTCGTACCACCATCTGCTGTAGCGCCGTCGATGCCGCGTCCCAACGGTGTAGCCCCTGATCCAGCGCCTGACTTCAGTCAGTCGCGTTCGATCGGTTCACCTGCTGCGGTTTCCGTTATTCCAAGCGCACCTGTCAAAATCGCTGAGCCCAAGGCGGTTCGTGTCTCAGTTCCCAGTGTTATTTCTGAACCACGACCGTCCGTTCCCAATCCTAGGGATCTGCGTAGTAAAACAAATAGAATCCCCCTCAAATCCGCGATCCCCAAGCGGAATCAAACCACGATATCTGTGCCCGGCCGCAAAACCATCCGCATCACAAGCCCGCAATCGGATCCCAACTCGTCCGCAGCTAATCCCAAGTCATCCACGTCTAATCCCAAGTCTTCCGCGTCTAATCCCAAGTCGTCCGCAGCCAGTCAGAATTCAACCCAATCTCGCGCCACTTTACGCCCGACGCGGGATTTTGATGCGCCCGTTAGCAAATAGCTCGTTAGACAAACGCCAATAAACTGGGTATGGTCTTCTTATCTCGATGAGAAAAACGTTTACACAATTCTTTGCCCTCACTCGGCTGACCGCGCTTGAAACCATGCGCCAACCGATTTGTTTGATTATCACCGCTGGTAGCCTGCTCTTTGTCGCTCTATTGCCGATGTTGATTGCTCACCGCTTTGGCGAAGCAAATAAAGTTGTCCGGGATAGCGCCCTCGCGGTGCACATGTTGAGCGGGTTGATTCTGGCTACTTACGCGGCTGCATCCACCGTGATTCAGGAAATTCGCCGAGGCACCGTCGCCTCGATTTTGGCCAAGCCAGTGAGTCGTGAACTCTTCATCCTCGCAAAATTCACCGGCATTGCCGTGGTTATGTTTCTCTACGCGGCCATGATGTGCATGACCACGGTGCTGTCTGATCGCAGTGCCGAAGAAGCATTTCATGTCGATAAATGGTCAGCGCTTCCTATTCTTTTGGTGGTTCCCTTGGCCTTTTTTATCGGAGGCGCGGTTAACTTTTTCACCCGTCGTCCCTTTTCGAGTAACGCCTTTGTCGTCCTCTTTGCTGCCAGCTCGTTCGCGTTTATTTTCTCCGGTTTTTTCTCCTCCGAAGGAGCCACCCAAAGCTGGGGCGCGGGTTATAATTTCCAAATCGTCAAAGCCAGTGCCCTCGTTGCCATGGGCGTGATGATCTTGCAGGGCATTGCCACCGCACTATCGACGCGGTTGCAGGCCATCCCAACCTTAAGCATTTGCACCGTCGTCTTTATGGTCGGCCTGCTCTCAAAATATTTCTTTGGTCGGAACGCGGATACAAGTGCAGTCGCCAATGTGGTCTACCGCCTTCTCCCCGACTTCCAGCACTTCTGGATGGCGGATCAGCTCACCAATCACGGCATCATCCCCAATGCCTACATGATGCAAACCAGCATCTATTTGGTCTGTTACTTAGGCGGCATTCTTCTCCTCATGGTCTGCGCCTTCCGCACCATGGAAATTAAGTAAGTCATCTGGTCGCTATGACCGCAGTGACGTACAGCCTAAGGTCGATAAGCCACGGGCGATAGAGTCTGCGTAATGAAACGTAATTATGATGGCTGATCGTCGGGAACCGACGGATTAGATATAGGCGGGGGCAACCCCCTTAAAGACGGTTGAAAAATCCACGTCGGGAACCGACGGTTTAAATATAGGCGGGGGTTTCAACCCCCGTAAAGCGGATCGATATATCCACGTCGGGAACCGACGGTTTATCATGAAAGGGCTTTAGCCCGCCTAACGTATTCAAGGCTCATAACCATAGCCTACGATAAAGCACGTCCATTGCGACCCTTTTGGGCGCTTCCAGCTACAAGACGGATTACGGGCTAAAGCCCTCTTTTGCTAAACCGTCAGTTCCTGACGACAGATTACGCGTGCGTCTAAACGGGGGTTGAAACCCCCGCCTAGGATAAGCCGTCGGTTCCCGACGAGATTTTGGGTTCACCATTGTTTATTTGTTACACGTTCACGATAAGCCACGGACGAAAAGCCACGGACGAGGAGCCTGGGAACGCCGACGTCCCGGTCGGCATCTTTCACAAAAGGACTCGGACAAAAAGCCACGGACGATAACCCACGGACGAGGAGCCTGGGAACGCCGACGTCCCCGTCGGCATTTTTCACAAAAGGACTCGGACGAAAAGCCACGGACGAGGAATCTGGGAACGCCGACGTCCCCGTCGGCATTTTTCACAAAAGGACTCGGACGAAAAGCCACAGACGAGGAGCCTGGGAACGCCGACGTCCCCGTCGGCATCTTTCGCAAAAGGAGTCGGACGAAAAGCCACAGACGATAGAGTCTGACCTGAAACTTCATGACACAGTTTCAACTGTTTCAACCAACAAGCGAAGCGCGGGAAGAGCCCCACTGTGTAATACATAGCAGGAATGACGGACGCTCGTCGGGAACCGACGGTTTAAATATAGGCGGGGGTTGGACGAAGCCGCTGCGCGGCAGAAAACCGCGCAGCGATATGGTATAATTTAAGTCTAATCTAATAAAACACCATGAATAAAAAAAACTCCTTCGTTCGCTAACACTTTAAACGCTTTTCGAGACTATGT
>Ga0209187_1003789_pt1 | contig 12174 bp, 11 predicted proteins | sample BantaG_FD_187430 | JGI IMG/M metagenome (GOLD analysis project Ga0209187, IMG submission 187430) | Marine algal microbial communities from Bantry Bay, Ireland - BantryBay_4 metaG (SPAdes) (version 2) | ecosystem: Host-associated > Algae > Red algae > Unclassified | place: Bantry Bay, Ireland... | reverse complement strand
AAAAATTGATCGCTGTTGGCCTGTACCTGTATATAGTACTTTATACACAAGTTCCGTGGAAAACAGGAAACCTGAGAATGCAAGCCAGGCAACTACATATTACCAATGGAGATGCTGCAGCTGACATCATAAAAGCCAGCAAGATAGCCGGCGATGTGCTGTCTTGGCGCGACCCCATGCATCATGGTCCGTTTCCCGGCAATCATGACCTTGACTCTGTCAGTAATATCCGCGCAAAGTATCTTGCTGGTTATGGACTTGACGAAAAAAAGGTCAAGCTAGCCTTCCATACACGTAATGAACTCTTACGTGCCTTTACACGCTATGACGAAGTCGTCCTGTGGTTCGAACACGACCTTCTGGATCAACTGCAAGTTTTACAACTGCTTCACTGGTTTGGCGGTGCAAATAAAACATCAACCGAGCTGACGATGATCTGTATCAACAAGCACTCCGAACTTAGCGAATTCAGAGGCCTGGGGCAATTGAGCTGCGAACAGTTCGATCGGCTTTTACCTACAAGAGTGCCAATTAGCAACGCACAATTGCAACTGGCTAGATCTGTCTGGGATACCTTTGTCTCTGATAATCCAACGAGTCTGGAAAAACAAATTCAAAAAGATACAGCCGCTCTGCCGTTCCTGAAAGCAGCCTTACATAGACACCTTCAGGAATTTCCCTGGACTGAAGATGGCTTATCCCGGACCGAACGGCAAATTCTTACACTGGTTGCCTCAGGCGCTGTCTACCCTCAGAATGTGTTTACCGGAAATATGCAATACGAAGATGCGCTATTTATCGGTGATTGGCATACTTACAAGATAATTTCAGACCTTTGCACCGCTAGTACACCACTACTCATCTGCAGGCCTGATGCGGTATTCAGATATCCACCAGATGAAAACCTGTCTGCTGAAGTCTTTCAGCGACAAGTTCTGTCAGTATCGGAGGCTGGACGCTCGGTGCTGGAGTTAACACAAAGCGCTCGCTCGCTAATCCACCGGGATGACTGGCTAGGTGGAGTACACCTGCAATCGGACAAAGCCATATGGATGTGGAACAACTCTTCGACTCAATTAGTACTCAATTAAACCGTGTGTAGTATTCCCACCCAATGAATGTACTTGCCAAGCAGATTAAATGGGCACGGAGGCACTATTCGTGAACAGATTCGATCGGGTTACCTCAATACTTGTCTATTTGCAAGCCAAGTCTGTCGTAACCGCTCAGGAGTTGGCAACAAGATTTGATGTATCGGAACGAACAATCTATCGAGACATTCGAAGTCTTGAAAATGCCGGCATTCCTATTGGCGCTGAAACAGGTGTCGGATATTTTCTGGACAAATCCTACCGCTTGCCCCCGGTAGTTTTTACCCGTGAGGAGGCAGCCTCTTTGCTGCTGGGCGCAAAAATGATAGAAAGCCGGGTAGATACGGCAGTGCGTGCAGAGTACATGACAGCCCTGGATAAAATTTGCGCTGTCATGGAATCAGAGGATCAGGACTATCTCACCATGATGGACGATTCCATTGCAGTCTATAAACCAGAAACAACAGAGACTACTTCCGTTCAAGACAGGTGGCTTACAGAATGCCGCACTTCCTTATCACGATCTCAAGTCATCACTGTGCTTTACGAATCAGGGTTTACTCAAGAGGCGACACGACGGGAGCTTGAACCAATCGGACTTTATCATTATAGCAATCACTGGCACCTGATTGCCTGGTGCAGACTGCGTGCAGATTACCGAGACTTCAGACTTGATAGGATCGAGATGCTCACATTGCAACCGGAGCAGTTTGTTCGCAGAGACCACTCATCGCTTCAGGAATATCTGCAACGCGAGTCCAACAAGGAGTTGCAGGAAATAGTGGTGACGTTTTCGTTTGAAGCGGCGAGATTTGCCGGTGAGCAACGCTACAATTTCGGATTCATCGGCGAACGTGAAACACAGGCCGGGATAGAGATGACTTTCGTTACGCCCTATCTGGATTACATCAGCCGTTGGTTGCTGCAGTTCACCTCCGGAGCGAACAGTAATGATCCAGAATTACAAGCACTCATGAAAAAACACGTCGCCGAGCTTGGCGACAGATGGAATCCACCCTGATCTGATAAAGAAATAATTTAGCAATCACTACTGACACACTGTTGTCAGTGGCAACACCTAAAGTGTCTTCAACCGGGATCACACAGAGCGCCGGAACATTGAAGGTATTTGTAAATGTTTAATATAATCAAAAAATTCAACGCGTTTTCCACTAAACTCGACGACCTTATTCTAGGGCACACATCTTCCGTTTGCCTAAGTTTCACGGTGAGGTATTACCGATGAAACGCACTCCTGTAAATCCTTGGTCATGGTCTCAGAAGCTTGGCTACAATCAAGGCGAAGTACTCCAGAATGTCAATCGGCAGCTCATCTGTGCAGGTCAAACCGCTGTCGACCCAGAAGGCGCTCCGCAGCATCCCGACAGCGTACGAGATCAGATCTCGCTTGCTCTCGACAATCTTGAGGCGGTGCTCGCCGCCGCTGATATGACTTTCGCCAACCTGACCAAACTCAGTATCTACGCCACCGATGTCGATGATGCGTTGAAGAATTTCGATGTGCTCGGAGCTCGACTTGGACCTGCTGGCGCCTCCCCTCCCATGACTTTGCTAGGCGTTACTCGGCTTGCCATTCCCGGGCTACAGGTCGAAATTGAGGCCACTGCAGCAGATTGAAAATAACGATTGGACAGATCGACGCATTGTCTGCTGATGGCTCTTGAAATAGAACGGTTTTGGTCTGCTGATAGCTCTTGACAAAGGCTGGGATGTGCATTTTTGTAAATTACGTGCTTTATAAAAACTTCACGAATTGATGGAAGGAAATATCTAGCGAACGGTGGCCCCTTTAAGGGTACACAGCGGAAATTTCTATCAGTTGCATTTGTTCTGGTTGCGCGCCGGAAATTTCTATCAGTTGCGTTTGTTCTGGTTGCGCGCTCTAAATGCCTGATCCCATAGATCGTAGAAAATCAGGCACAGCACAAAACCCGATATCAGGATTAAAGGTAACGCACCTTCGAATCCGGCGAAACCTGTGGCAACGCTATGTACCAGACCGATAACAAATGTTGCAAATAACATCACACCAACGACACCAGTAATGATATTGATTCGTTTTGAATTTTTCGTCTGCATACTTATCTCTCAAGAAGATGTACTGCCAGTTAGCTGCGTAACCAGCCATCGCGTTGTTCTGAACAAACGCTCGTCTCTATCATACGCACCCACAACTTGCAGCCCCATGGGTAAATCATGTTCGCCGCTTAACAAAGGCAGCGACAGGCAAGGCAGACCACACAGTGTCCATACAATGCAGGCGATAGGATCGCCAGTGCCGTTGCCAAGCTTCGGTGCTATGCCTGTTGCAGAAGGGGTGATCACTGCATCGTAATCATGAAAAAATGTCTCGAACCACTTATTGGCCGATTGCAGAACGTCCAGAGCTTCTGCATATTCATTATCTGTACGGGTTTCAGCGCGCTGCAACCCTTCACGAGCAGTCTCTGAAAGCTGGTCCCGGTGATTATTCCACTCATCACTAAGGCATCTGAGAATTTCGTAATCATAGATCACCTTGTGACATTCTATGAGCGCTGCAAAGGATTGGGGTGCCACAATACGATCTACTGTCGCCTTACTCTCAACCAGCACGTCAAGTACTTCATCCATTGCCTCGTTCAAGGTACTGGAATAGCGATCATTGTAAGGCATATCAATCCATGCCAGATGCGGCTCCATTGCCACTTCCGCATCATAGCCTGACAGTACAGCAGGCCGCGGTCCGGGATAGGACATGGTGTCGTTGGCATCGTAACCTTTGATGGCATCAATCAGTAGCGCCATATCTCCTGCATCTCTGGCAAAGACACCGATTTGGTCTAGCGTGGGAGACGTTTGCAGTACCCCGTGGCGTGGAATGATGCCACGCGAAGGCTTGCATCCATAAACACCATTGAAAGATGCTGGCCGAATTACCGAACCGCCGGTTTGCGTGCCGATAGCTAATGGCACTTGACCTGCGGCAACCGCTGCGGCTGAACCACTGCTGGAGCCACCCGGTGTATGCGCTGGATTGTGCGGGTTACGTGTCTGGCTTTCATTCATCCAGGCCAACTCCGTTGTTACCGTCTTGCCTAATATGACAGCACCGTTTTCTATGAGCTTGTCAACGATGGCAGCATTAGCCGCGGTTTGCCTGTTCGCATAGATGACTGTGCCTCTTTGTGTCGGCATGGCACGCGTATCAACAATGTCTTTTAGGCCGACAGGAATACCGTGCAAGGCACCCAGACTCTTGCCCTGCTTACGACGCAAATCCATTGCCGCGGCCTGCTCTAGCGCACCTTCACGATCCACATGGGCCCACGCCTTGATACTGTCATCAGTCTGATCAATCACGCTAATGCAGTGTTCGACAAGTTCCACTGACGTCAATTGCCCATTGATCATCTGTGCAATCAGTTCTCTGGCGGTATCCATATCAGTTAACTTAAGACTATGGAACGTATTCACCAAACAGGACATCTGGCAACCAGAGTGCAATACCCGGAAACATGTACATCAGAAACATGGTAAATATCACGATGCCCAGATACGGCATGATGCCCCTGAATATCGTCATCAGCTCTATCTTGGCTTTCAACACCCCTTTGAGATAGTAGGCAGACATCGCCATCGGTGGTGTAAGAAATGAGGTTTGCAGATTCAGGGCAATCAGCATGGCAAAGAAATACGGGTTTACACCGAAAGTATCCAGCATGGGTAGAAAAATAGGGACAAAGATAATCAGAATCTCTGACCATTCCAGGGGCCAACCCAATACAAAGATAATGAGCTGAGCCATTATCAGAAATTGCCATGGTTTAAGTTCCATTGCCAATACCCAGTGCTCGATAATGTCATGGCCACCCAGGTAGGAAAATACCGAAGCAAATGTCCACGAACCTACAAACAACCAGCACACCATGGCTGTTGATTTAGCGGTCAGATAAACCGACTCCTTTACTTTGACCCAGGAAAGTGAGCGGTACAGTACGGCAAGCACGAGTCCTCCCATGGCTCCCATGGCAGCGGCTTCTGCAGGGGTTGCAAGCCCTCCGAGAATCGAACCGAGCACCAGCATGATAAGTACAGTCAGCGGTAAAAAAGATGTGAGAAGGTTGAGCCAGATTTGCGCCGGAGGAGGCGCATTTTTCATGTCAGGTTTTGGCGCTATCGCTGGATTGATCCAGACACGTACAATGACATAGACGATATATAAACCAGCGAGCAGCATACCCGGAAATACAGCGGCAGCATAAAGTCTTAAGGGAGAGAGCTCGGCGATGGCTGCGTAGACAATCAACATGATTGACGGCGGAATAAGAATACCCAGCGTGCCACCAGCACAGATAACGCCCGCTGCAAAGTCTTTACGGTAGTTGGCATCAGCCATGGCAGGATAAGCCAACAAACCCATGAGCGTAACAACGGCACCGACAATACCGCTTGCTGTAGAGAATACAGCGCAAGTTAGCAGCGCGGCTATCGCCATGGATCCCGGCAGATTGCGCGCAGCCATCTGAAGTGACGAAAACAAGCGGTCGACAATGTTGGCACGTTCCACAACGTAGCCCATGAACAGGAATAGCGGTATGGCAACCAGCGTATCGTTTTCCATGACGGAGTACGTGTTCTGATTCAGCAGGTAGAAAATCTGATTGCTGAACACATCCTCCAGGCTTGTGATTGAACCTTCGCTGTAATAGGCGTAGTAACCAAAGCCGACACCCATGGCCAACAACGTAAATGCGATGGGAAAACCCAGCAGTACCAGCCCGATAAACAGGCAAAGCATGAAAATGGCGACTTCTGGATTTGTCATGGCAATGTGTACGTCTGGTGGTAATCAGGTGGACTTTTGAAGGTTAACGCCACAGGACTAAAGCGGCTTTTGAATGGTCGTGGCGGTAGCATCGAGCGGATCTTCATCCATCAGAAGATCTTCTGTCTCATGCACATCCACCAATCGCTCCTGCCAATAGCCGTATTTAATAGCGATAATGCAGCGCATCAATTCCGCAACACCCTGTAGCAGGAGCAGACCACCCGCCAATGGAATCAGTGTCTTGAAAAAATACACTTGAATGCGAGCAGGGCTGTTCCAGCTTACCTCTTTATAACGCCAGGAGTCGGCAGCAATCTCAGCGCCATACCAGAACAGTGCAAGCATGCCGGGGAAGAAAAACACCAGATACAACAGGAAATCCAATGAGGCTTGAACCCGAACAGGAAACAGTCGATAGACGACGTCTGCGCGGACATGTCCATCCTGTGCAAGGGCATAGGGGCCTGCCATCAGAAACAAGGCGCCATACATCTGCACCATCATGTCGAAGGCCCAGACTGTCGGGCTATTCAGCACATAGCGAACAAAAACCTCGTAGGTGACCGACAAGGTCAATATGAGAATGCACCACCCAAATGCCCTACCAGTCCAGACACTGAGCCCTTCAACGAAATAGATAAACTTGGTCACTGTTGGAATATTCCGGATGGTTGTCTAAGGCAACTGCCTGGCTTGCAGACCCTACAGGTAGAAACAGCAACGGGAGCCGATGATGCTGGCTCCCGTTGGTCATTTACAACTCTCTGCGCTGTCGCATGTGACAGACACGGAAAGCTGGTCTATTAATCAACCGAAGTAGTGCGAATACGCAAGCTTGTAATCCGGCTGGTTAAGATTCAGATAACCCAGTACGTTTTCAGCATAGGCTCTTTGAGACTCGATAACCTTTGCGAAAAACTCATCATCGCCAGATATGCGCTCAACCACGATGTCCCAGGCTTTCAATTGCTCAGCCATGACAGCATCTGGTGTACGGTGTACGTTAACGCCTTGCTCATCACGCAGGGTGTTCAGATCATTGGCGTAACGCATTGTGTTATGCCAGTAGAAGTTGGAATTTTCTGCCTCTGATGCGTACTTGAGGATAGCCTGCAACTCAGGAGCCAACGAATCGTACTTCTTCTTGTTGAATGTGACTTCAAAGAACTCCTGAGACTGATGGAAACTGGCCAGATGATAGTGCTTGGACACATCCTGCATACCAAAATCACGGTCTGAGGTCGGGTTGTTGAATTCGGCTGCATCTATCAGTCCTGATTTCATCGCTGGCTGAATTTCGCCACCTGGCAACTGAACTACTGACATGCCCATTTCAAGCAGAACATCGGCGGCCAGACCAACGGTTCGGTACTTCAGGCCTTTCATCTGCTCGGCTTCCGTGATTTCCTCCTTGAACCATCCCAGCGGTTGGGCTGGCATCGGGCTGTTGAAAAAGCTGACAAGGTCTAGTCGTAGAGAGCCCATGAGCTCGTCAAACAATTCCTGGCCACCACCATAGTAGACCCAACCCAGCACTTCCTGACTGGACCAGCCAAAGCATGGTCCTGTACCGAACAATGATGCTACCGGAGATTTGGAGTACCAGTACGCCGGTACGTAGTGGGCCGCGTCCAGAACGCCCCGATGAACGGCATCCTGCATCTGACCGGTTTTTACCACAGAGTCTACCGCCAGCAACTCAATTTGCATGGCTTCGCCCGCCATGGCGTTTACACGATCCACGTAAGACTGGGCGTTTTCCAGGAAGATACCACCTCCCCAGGCCGCCTGCATTTTCAGCGTTACCGGTGCCGCTCTGGCAATCATCGGGGCAGTGATAGTGCCGGCAGCAGTGGCCGTCGCCGCTACAGCGGAGCCTTTCAGGAACTTTCTTCTAGTCTTGTTGGTTGCCATCGGCAAAATCCTCATCTGTGGTTTTTCAAGAACAACTCCCGAGAATCTACTTCACAACTGACGATCTAGCAAGAGAAATTAACCTTAAAACGCTAGACGAGCTTGTCACCGGGCGCATCACCTGCAAAATAGGCATCAAGATTATCCAGGGCCCGGTAGCCCATGGCATCACGTGTATCGAAGGTGGCGCTACCGATATGCGGCAGCATAAAAATGTTCGGATGAGCGGCAAATGCCGGATTACCACCCGGCTCGGTAACAAAACAGTCCAGCCCAACCGCTGCCAGCTTCCCAACCTTAATTGCCTCCAGCAGAGCTTGTTCGTCCACAAGGGCCCCGCGAGCTGTGTTTACAACAATGGCCCCATCTGGAAGTTTTGCTATAGCCTCAGCATCCAGCAATCCACGAGTGGTATCCGTGGCAGGGCAATGCAGTGAAAGGTACTCAGAGACGTCCAGCAAAGAATCCAGTGAGTCGTGAAAAACGGCACCGGCCTCCTCTTCTGCGGCTAAGCGTTTGCGATTGTGATAATGCACCTGCATATCAAAACCCCGTGCCCGCCGTGCCATCACCTGCCCCACTTTGCCCATACCGACAATGCCAATGCGCTTGCCCGTCACCTGATGACCCACCATGAAAGAAGGACTCCAGCTTGTCCAGGCACCACTGCGTACCATTGAGTCGCCTTCGGCTGCACGTCTGGCGGCACCCAGTAGCAGAAGCATGGCGATTTCCGCTGTTGCATCCGAGAGCACGTCGGGAGTGTTGGTCACAACGATGCCGGCGGCTTTCAGCGCATCGAGATCGCAATGGTCAACACCAACAGAATGATTTGCGATAATTTTCAGACGCGGATTCAGCTTTGCAACCACATCGGCCGAAAAATGTTCTGAGTGACAAGGGATGCAAGCATCTACTTCAGCACTACGCCTGATGATTGTTTCGCTGTCAGCAGGCTCATCGTGCTCATCGAACACCACTTCATAATTTTGTCTGGCACGCGCAAAGGTATTGGCGGACAGGGTACGTGTAATCCAGAGAACAGGTTTGGCTGGCATGGCGTCGCATTGCTCCAGAGACGATACGGGGTTGACGGATAAGCAAGTATAGAACGAGATCCCCCACTACCCACTAACGCAATGCTTTTCCAGGTTCTGCTTGATGACATTGTGCGTTGCATTAGCTAGCACCAGAGGACCTGTAAGCATATTTCAGGGATAGCTGATGAAACTCGACCCCTAATCTCGCCAGAGCCCGTACATTTTCGCCTTTTGGTGATCCCTATGACGTGTACTGCTGCAACAAAGCCAGTGGCGTGAAATAGATCCCTAAAACATCAACGACTGCCAACTTATGATTTCAAACAACGCCTTACGATAGCAAAAATTTCGCGTTTAGGTATCGCGACTTGTCAAATCTGGAGTTCATTTTGATCGACAACACAATGTTTGATACCAGCTGGATACTGCTCAGCGCCTTTCTGGTCATGACCATGCAAGTGGGCTTTTGCATGCTGGAAGCTGGCCTTGTCAGGCAGAAAAACAGTATCAACGTCGCATTCAAAAACCTGATGGACTTCGTTATCGCAGGTCTTGTGTCTTGGGCTGGAGGCTTCGGTTTAATGTATGGTGCAGGCTATAGCAGTGGCCTGTTCGGTACAACAATGTTCTTGAAAAGCCATGCCGATGGCGCAACTGCATTTTTTCTATTTCAGTTAGTTTTCTGTAGTGCTACAGCAACCATTGTGGGCGGTGCTCTGGCCGAGCGCACCCGTTTATCCGGCTATCTTGTTCTAAGCGCGCTGGTGGCCTCATTCTTTAATCCACTCATGGGTCACTGGGTCTGGGGCGGCGCACTCGATGTTGGTGAGCCTGGCTGGTTGGCCTCTCAAGGTTTCATCGATTTTGCCGGATCCACTGTTTTTCACGGTACAGGCGGCTGACTGGCACTAGCGGCTGTCATGGTCGTTGGTCCGCGCATCGGTCGTTTTGATGACAATACGCTATCAAAGGCGATCGTGAACGTTGCCTTGACGTTGGCATGGACGACTGTGTCAGTAGACCAATCAATACCGAGAAGCTGGCAGCCGCTATTCTCAAACATATGAACCGCCCATCTATTGGTTTACCCGCTTGACTTAACTTGCAGTTTCACTTGTCCAGCGACCCGAGAAGTCGAACGCTGAATCGTAGCCAAACAGGGCTACTGAGCCACCTGTGTGCAAGAAAACAACTTTTTCATCCTTGCTAAATTTACCCTGCTTGATCTGATCGACAAAACCTGCAGCGCCTTTCGCAGAATAAACTGGATCAAGCAGAATAGCTTCCAGTTCAGCAAACATGGCTATTGCATCAAGTCCGCTTTGGGTTGGAATACCGTAGCCTTCTCCAACATAGTCGGTGTTGGCTACAACATCTTCGCGTTTGACGATACCGGGACATCCCAGTTTCGTAGCGGTTGCCACCGCCAGATTAAATACGTTCTCTTCTTGCCTGGCCTTGGGTGCACGTACACCGATACCCAACAATGGAATTTTTGCGTTCATCGCTTTTAATCCGGTAATCAATCCGGCCTGGGTTCCCGCACTACCCGTGGCATGAACTATATGATCAATTTTCAAATTACGATCGTTAAACTGTCCCAGCATTTCAAACGCACAGTTAACGTATCCCAATGCACCTGTCGGGTTGGAGCCACCTCCCGGAATGGTATAGACCTTCTTGCCCTGGGTTCGGAACGTCTCGGCGACCGCCTCCATTTCAGCAGCCATATCCATCCCACCTGCGCGTTTTTCAGTGGTTGCACCATGCATGTGATCGAGCAGTACATTACCGCCGAAATTGTAATTCTCATTATTGGATTGCGTACGATCTTCCAGAAGCAGATGACATTGCATACCCATCTTTGCAGCAAACGCAGCTGTCTGTCTTGCATGGTTGGACTGGGTTGCCCCTTGAGTCATGACAATGTCTGCACCCTGCAACTCGGCTTCGGCCATGAGAAATTCCAGCTTCCGTGTTTTATTACCGCCGGTCGATAAACCGGTGCAATCATCACGCTTTATCCAGATTTCCGGACCACCCAACTCCTTGGTCAATCGATCCAATCGTTCAAGTGGCGTAGGCAGATGGGCAAGAAAATGTCGGGGATAGCGGGCTAAGTGCATTTTTTTCTCCTTGGAGGTTAATCCGGGAATACTATTCCAATTTTTCCCAGCTTGCCGATGCAAACAAGATGTCCTACTGTGAGAGTTTTGCATAATGTAGGCATTTCAATGCGTCTTAAATTCATCGAGGACATTCTGTCTGCCATGGGCACAGGATCTTTCACTCTGGCTGCACAAAAAAGCTATTTAACCTAATCAACCTTTATTTACTGTATCCGCATCATCGAGACGACGCTGGCCACCGGGCCTTTCGATCGGACAAGCCGCCCCTTTACTCCCTGCCTAATGTCAAGGATCAGGAGAGCTGGCGCCATTCAACCGACGAACAACGCAGCTGAGTGAGCTGCAGGGATGGCCAGAGTTGTGATTTTATTTTGTCTGCAGCCCTGAGCTCCCAATTTCAGCTAGACAACGGATCGATATCCGGATCTGGAAAATCCGGTTCTGATGGATCAGGTGTCGATGGTCTTTTGTCAGCTGCACGTTCTATTGTGTTCTTTACCATTCGTGCGAGTTTATCAGCGGCACCTTTGACCGATTCCGCCACGGTGTTGGCCTCTTCGGTTGCCGCCATCGGCTTTCGATGCTCCAGACGGACCTCCATCACGCAGCTCTTGTCCTTTTCGCCAGCTTTGGCACCGTTCACATCGCTCAGGTGCATCTCAATACGTGTGACGTGATTGCTGCAATGGCGCATAGCGTGTGTCACGATCCCTTTTAGCTCTGTGGCTCGACTCTCATTGACGCTAATGGTGTTATCGGTTCTTATCTGAATCTGCACTTAGGCCTCGATGTTTAAGTTAAAAATAGTTGCTGGACAGCTATCAGTTGACGATAGTTCAAGGGCACGAATTACGCAGCCACCATACCCTAAAATATGCGTCTCTCAAGGCAGAATCAATAGTCTGCCGTGACGTAAGGCACCTTGATTTCAAAAAAACTACCCAATACTGTTACCAGCTTCCCGGGCGACCGGACATCGTCAATGAACAACATGGAAATGGACATGCCCCAATCGTCGCAGACCACAGTTCACTCAGAGACGTGGCAAATCCGCACCACGGTTAGCTGAGAATTTTCAGTATTCGTTGACTAAACTTATCACAGGATCGCGGCATAACTCCTACATTGGTGTATTGCCGCAACCTCTTGGGTATTGATGTATTTACTAG
>Ga0209187_1003786_pt1 | contig 12179 bp, 10 predicted proteins | sample BantaG_FD_187430 | JGI IMG/M metagenome (GOLD analysis project Ga0209187, IMG submission 187430) | Marine algal microbial communities from Bantry Bay, Ireland - BantryBay_4 metaG (SPAdes) (version 2) | ecosystem: Host-associated > Algae > Red algae > Unclassified | place: Bantry Bay, Ireland... | reverse complement strand
GCGTCCAGCGTCATATTCGTCAAATGTCAGCGCGACGGGGTTTTGCAGCGCCCATGGCAGGAGCCCTTCGCGAAACTCTGTAATTTGTTTGCCGTCTTTCAGGACAATCGCGTCCTTGCCAACCAAGTCAATCCGGGAGACGTGGCTGTCGAGGTTAATTCGAACCATCGGCCAATTCAGCCGCGCGGCGACTTGTTCGATATGCGTAGATTTACCCGTACCGTGATAACCCTGCACCATAACGCGGCGATTATAAGCGAAGCCCGCGAGGAGCGCTTGCGTGGTCTCGTCGTCGAACAAATAGGCATCGTCGACTTCCGGCACATATTCGCTGCGCTTGGAAAAGGCCGGCACTTCCATGTCGAAATCGACATTGAAGAGCTTGCGCGCGGAAATCGTCGTGTCCGGTTGGAAAATCGGGAATTGATCGCTCATATTATTCTATCGCTTTATTCTAAGAAATTAGGCCAAGTCAGTTGTCTTGAGCACTTTGTAGGCTTTGACCACGCGCTGGAAGCTTTCTTCCGTGCGGCGATCGCCTTTATTGGCGTCAGGATGGAGCTGTTTGACGAGCTGCGTGTAGCGGCGGCGTACGTCTTGTTTTGTTGCGCCGTCATCAAGACCCATATCCTGCAGCGCTTTGAGCTGTAATTTGCTCATGCGTTTGCGCGGGGCTTCGGTCTCGTCAGATTTGGTCCCGTCACCAAAAATATTATAGCTGTCGGCATTGGTTGCCGCGCCGACCCTACGGCGTTTGTTGGCTTGCGCCCGCTCGCCCGTGTTTTTACGAACATCCCATGTCGGGCGATGGCCGTGCTTTACGCCTGCTTGCCATTCGTGAATATCATCGTCGGTCATGCCCGAGAAGAAGTTCCAGTTCTTGTTATATTCGCGCGTATGTTTGGCGCAGAAATTATAATAATCGCGCAAACGGTCAGGGCTTTTGGGGGCTTTACAGCCGCCTTTTTCAACGCAGCCCGCCCATTCGCATTGCTGCTCTGCCGCTGGCTTGTTTTTGTCGTCAGGATTGATACGCATATCAATCCCTTTTCTCTTGAATTTTTTGTGTTCGGCCATGATACCTATATAGGGGTTCGAGTACGTTTAAAAAGGACTGCACAAAATGGGCGAAATTGCCAATTCAATCAAGGAAAAACTCCTCAAGGCGTTCAATCCGTCGCAGCTAGATGTGATTGACGAGTCGCACAAACATGCCAGCCATGCCGGGGCCAAGGCGCATGCCGATGAACACGGGTCAGGTGAGTCGCATTTTCACGTGCGGATTGTATCAGATGAATTTAAAGACATGAGCCGCATTGGCAAGCACCGCGCCGTGATGGAGGCGTTAGCCGTAGAAATGAAATTGATCCATGCGTTTAGTTTGGACGCTTCAGAATAAATAACTGTCATACCGACGCGCATCGCCAGATGCGCCCGGTACCCATACCTAAACGGTTCCATAATATTAGATATCTGCGGCTTGTGACTATCTAGGCATGTCTTCCGGGTCTCACTTCGCGCGACGACGGAATAACGTGACTGTCCTAATCTCCGCGTTGGTCCGGGATATGGGTTTTGGTGACGCGGACGAGTTTTAATTGATTGCGTTCGCGCTCGAGCACTTCAAATCTGTAGCCGTAATAGGCAAAGACCTGTCCGGTCTCCGGAATGGTTTGGCTTTCATGTATCACGAGACCCGCAATGGTCACGGCTTCTTCGTCAGGGAGCTTCCAGTCCATAGCCCGGTTGAGATCGCGCACAGGGATATCACCGCGCACATTCGCCCCGCCCTCGGGGAGGCGCTCCACCCCTTTAAGCGTCTCGTCATATTCGTCTTGGATGTCGCCGACAATCTCTTCGAGAATATCTTCCAGGGTGAGCACGCCCATCAGCGAGCCATATTCATCGACCACGAGCGCGAAGTGACTATGGCGGCTTTGGAAGGCCCTGAGCTGTCTTACAACGGGTGTCGTTTCTGGGATAAACCACGCGACGCGCATAATCTTTTTAATATTAAGTTCGCCGACATTGCCATTTACCCGCGCGAGGGCTTTGAGGACGTCTTTGGCATGCAGCACGCCCACGACATTGTCAGAGTCGTTCTGCCACAGGGGAATGCGCGAGTGCCCGCTTGCCAAAATATCTTTCAGGATTTCCTCGGGGCTTTGGTCAATATCCGCCGTGATGATGTTCTTACGGTGAATCATCACGCTCTCAACGGTCAGATCGCCAATTTCCAGAACGCCAATAATTTGGTCACGCGCGCGTTTCGCCACGCCGCCTTCTTGGTGATGCAGGTCAACCGCGCCGCGAATTTCATCCGCAGCGGACCAAGGAGAAGCATCTGAGTCCACTCCAAAAAGACGTAGCGTAGAGTTCACAATGACCTGAACGACGGCCACGATGGGCGCGAGCACAATAACGAGAATGTTGATAGGCCGCGCCACGCCGAGCGCCATTTTGTCTGGCTGCGATATTGCATATGTTTTTGGAAGGACTTCTGCGAAAATCAGGATAAGCGCGGTGGTGACGACGGTTGCGTAAATAATGCCTGATGCGCCAAATATCTCTAGCATTGTCGCGGCCATGATGGAGGACGCCAGGATATTCACGAAATTATTTCCGAGCAATATTCCGCCCAGTAGGCGTTCGCGGTGATTGAGCAGACGCGAGACGATGCTGGCGCGTTTATCGCCGTCTTTTTCAGCGGCATGCATGCGGGCGCGAGAGGCTGCGGTCAGCGCCGTTTCAGAACCGGAGAAAAAAGCTGAGAACACGAGTAGAAAAATCACAAAGCCAAGCTTCATTAAGGTTTCAGTTTGCAAGAGGGTCTCAAGCATTTTGGACTTTCGTAGAGAGAATATTCAAATAATCGCGTACAGATGTTTTATCTGCGGCGCGTTGCACATAGGCCTCTCCAATGTTGCGCGCCAGTATCAATGTGAGTGCCCCAGCTTCGTTTTTCTTGTCGTGCGACATGTGTCTCATCAAGGCGTCAGGGCTTTTGAACAAATGCGATACGTCGTTGGGCGTTATCAGGTTTACAGATTTCATATGCGCAGCCACGCGACCTGCGTCTTTAGCGCCGCTAAATTCGAAGGCCATTAACATGCCTGCGCTGACGGCTTCGCCGTGGAGCAAGGATCCGTCATATCCGGCTTCGGCTTCGAGGGCATGGCCGAATGTGTGACCTAGGTTCAGGAGAGCCCGCTCCCCGCGTTCGCGTTCATCGCGGGCAACAATGTCCGCTTTGGCTTTGCAGGAGACAGCGATGGCTTCGGCGAGCGCTTTGGGGTTTCCGGCTAAAACATCTGCGCCGCTCTCCTCAAGCCATTCAAAAAACTTTGCATCCCCCAGAAGGCCGTATTTTAGAACCTCTGCATAACCCGCTTTCATTTCACGCTCGGGCAGGGTGGAGAGGACGGAGGTATCCGTAATGACGAGCTGTGGTTGATAGAACGCGCCGACAAGGTTTTTCCCGCGCGGCGTGTTAATTGCCGTTTTCCCGCCAACAGAACTATCGACTTGTGAGAGCAGGGTTGTGGGGATTTGAATGAATTTACAGCCGCGCTTAAATGTGCTCGCCGCAAATCCGGTGAGGTCGCCTATCACGCCGCCGCCAAATGCGATGACACAATCATTGCGGTCAAAGCCAATTTCGAGGAGCTCATCTATAATCTTCTCCAGCACAGCAAAGCATTTCTGCGCCTCGCCGGGCGGGCGGATAATGACATGGACGGATAAGCCGGCTGCGCTAAGGCTCGCCTCTAAAGCTGCGTAATGGAGGTCATAAACCGTTTGATCCGTGACGACGCAGACTCGGCCTTGTGCATGTGGCGCGATAAGTTCGCCAGCACGCCCCAGCATATCTTCGCCAATAACGATGTCATAGCTGCGCGGCCCAAGGTCTACATTTACAGTTTTAATCATGAGCTTTTTGGTTTGTTTCTACGAGGGAGTGCGGTTTGAGTTTTAGCGTCATAAGCATTAATCGCGGCGAGGACTTTGTTGACCGTGCTCATATGGCTGCCTTTGCCTGCTTTCACCGTGACATGAGCGGTGGCGTAAATCGGATAGCGGATATCCATGAGTTCCTGCATTTTGGCGCGCGGGTCATCAACCATTAAAAGCGGCCGCGTGTTTTTACGCGTCACCCGCTCCATAATGGTTTCAAAATCGCCTTTCAGCCAAACCGTCAAAGCGCGCTCTTGAAGAATTTCACGTGTGGCGTCCGGGATAAAGGCGCCGCCGCCTGTCGCCAGGATAAGAGGAGTCCCGTTTAGAACGCGCGAGATTACGCGGCGTTCGCCCTCGCGGAAGGCTTCTTCGCCATGATCTCTGAAATATCCAGCGACGGTTCGGCCGGAGGCATTTTCAATCTCGTCATCGGAATCGAAAAAAGGCAGCTCAAGCTGCTTCGCCAAGCGGCGACCAATTGTTGTTTTTCCTACGCCCATCAATCCCACAAGGGCGATAGGGCGGGCGCGCATTGCGCTGTTGACGGGCGGCATCGTATTTTACGCCTTTAATAATTGTATCAGCACCGCAAACTGAGCTAATCCCTAGCTGCATGTGCAAAATTTTACTTAATATGTGCGCAAATCACCTTATTCTCAACCGCAAAGTAAAAACATTTAAGATTTTAACGTCAGGATAAACTCATGAAAAAATTAGGCATAGGTATTGGCGTTGTCGCCATCATTCTTGTGGGAGTCTTTATGTGGCTCGTCTCCGGTGCATCTGCGGACAATGCGCCCAAGGATACGGTCGTAATTGACCTGCCGGATACTTATGAGCGATGAATAGCGAAAGATAGACTTATGAAGCGTTTTTGGATCACTCTCATGCTGAGCTCGTCTTTGACGAGCGGGGCGGCTGTCGCGCAATCCGTTGATGTCGGCCAACTGGACGCGGCGAGCGCCTATGACGCGCCTATTGTAAGGGGCGACGGGGGACTTGATGCGGCGTTATGGCAGGGCACATCCGCGAAAATGGCGGCGTCTTTAATATCAAAGGCCCCGCTAAGCGACCCTAACGCTTTGGTTCAAGATTTAGTCAAAGCTGCGATTTTTTCCGGCGGGGTTCCGCCCGAGGGAAGCGCAGAAGATGTGTTAGCTTATAAAGCCGCTCGGCTCACAGCGGCGACAGCGCTAGGGCAGGATGCTTCGGTTGCGAAATTTGTAAAAAATGACATCGACATCGCCGCAGATCCGCGCGTGAATGCCGACATCGCACTCGCAGCAGGGAATACGAAAGAGGCCTGCCACATTACGGACGGCGTCACTGAAGGCCGGGGCAAGCCGAAATGGGCGCGCTTGCGGGCGTTTTGCCACGTCGTACGTGATGAAAGCGCGGCAGCAGAGCTTACGGCAGAGCTGTTGAAAAGTTCGGGCTATGAAGACCCGCTATATTTTGAATTGATGGACGTTATGACGGGGCGCAAGAAGACGGCCAAAATTACAGAAATGGGCGACGATCCGCTCTATGCGGCGATGGCCGGCAAGGCGAATGTGAAATTTGCGGTAAGGGCAACGCCGCCGTCTTTGTCGGCGAGTGTAGCGTTAAATCCTGATGTGCCTGCCGCGGAGCGTTTGGACGCGCTTTATAATGCCGCCTCTGTTTTATCAGACGCGCAAATCGCAGAGATTTTAACGGCGCTCGGGACGGCGGACGCCGCCGACGGCGAGCCTGAAAGTTACGACCTCGACAGAGCTATGAAAGCGCCTGCCGCCATAGGCACGGCTCAGCTATATGCCCTTATGAAATCTGCGAGCCAGGAGGCGACAAAAGCTACGGCTGCCTCCGCGCTTTTACGCCGCGCGGATACAGCCGGCGCGTTCACGCGGTTTGCGGCTTTTCTAACACCTGATATTAGCCAACTCTCGGGACGCGCGCAGGTCGGAGCCGATCCCATCATTTTTGCCTGGGCGGGTGTGGACCGCGGCGACATAGGAAGCCTGCAAGGTCTGTATCAAGCGATGGCTGAGCAACCGGAATTACAGGCCAGAATTGCGCTCGCGACAGACGCGCTAGGCGACGGATTTATTCTAGGGCCTTTAGGACAAGATATCGAGAGCCGTATGGCAAAGCTTTCTTCTCGTCCTCGGGCGGCTCGGGATGCCATTATTGCCTTGGCGATGGGCGCGCTTATTTCTGAAACGGCTGCGGACGCAATTGAGACGGTTGGCAGCGGAGCTGGCCGCGCGGTGAAAACCGGGCCGCGTCTGACGCTCGGCGCTGTGGCCAAAGAAGGTTCGCGCGCAGAAACCGCTTTGCGGGCAGCGATCCTCTTGCAAGACGGCGGGGCGGCCGCGCTTGATAATGACGCGCTTTACAGCGTGATTGCCGCGTTGAATGCAGCTGATCTTTCTGACTTTGCCGGGCGCGCCGCGGCAGAAGATTTTCTCGATATTGAGCCTGATATGGAATTGCGGCGGTAATGAATTCTGCTCATATTAATTCAGCAAGGGCCATAGAGAGTTTTCTCGAAATGATGAGCGCCGAACGCGCGAGTGCGCAAAATACATTGGACGCCTATCGCCGGGATCTAGACGATTGGGAAATTAATTTAAAATCCGCAAGGCAGAGTCTCCTAACTGCAGGGACAGGGCATCTCGAAGCGATACTGGCCCGGTGGCGAACAAAGGGTCTCGCACCGTCTACTGCGGCGCGCAAGCTTTCTGCGTTGAAACAGTTCTACTTATTTCTTCAGGTCGATAACTTACGCGAAGATAACCCCGCCCATACATTACGCGGCCCAAAGCAAGGCCGTCCATTGCCGAAAATTTTATCCGAAGGGGATGTCGATAATTTATTCAAAGCCGCTGAATTAAATAATTCTCCTAAGGGGCTACGTCTTATTTGCTTGCTGGAAATTCTATATGCGGGCGGGCTGCGGGTGAGTGAATTAGTTTCGCTCAAAACTCTCGCCGCGCAAAGGCGTGATGATTGCTTAATGATTAAAGGAAAGGGCGGGCGTGAACGCCTCGTGCCCTTAACAGGCGCCGCCGTTCGATCTGTTGCTGCGTGGATTAAAGTGCGCGGGGATAACGACAGTCCCTATCTATTTCCATCAACAGGAAAACTCGGCCATATGACCCGCGAGCGCTTCGCGCAGCTCCTGAAACAGCTCGCCATAGACGCAGGATTGCCGCCCTCAAAAATCTCTCCACATGTCCTCCGCCATGCGTTCGCCACGCATCTCCTCGCGCGCGGGGCAGACCTTAGGAGTGTCCAAAAACTCCTAGGCCACGCCGACATTTCCACGACGCAGATTTACACGCATGTGCTCGATGAACGCATGAAGGAATTGGTGCAGACTAAGCATCCTTTGGCCTAACCTTTTCTCTCCTATGGGGAGAGATGGCTAGAGCGCTTTGTAAAACCGCGGAAGTCAGAGAGGGGGTTCAAATTAGAAATTAAGGCGCTGTATTTCTCAATAACCGCGCAATTTCATCTAATGTATCCTCCAGTCTAAAATAAACATCCTCATTTCGGTATCGAATGATGTAATAGCCGAAGCCTTCAAGTATAGCTGTTCTCTCGGTATCATATGCCGCAGTGATATCGTGGCTGTCGCTATCGATCTCAATAATAAGTTTCTGTGAGGGACACAAGAAGTCGACAATAAATTTATCAAGAGGAACTTGCCGGCGAAATTTATATCCATTTAAGCGCTTCGCTCGTAATTTGCCCCAGAGAATTTTTTCCGCCGGGGTTTGCTATGGCGTAATTGCTTTGCAAATTTGCGTTTGCCTGTGGTTGGCATTTTGAGAGGTTAGTCTTTTTATTTCGAATTTTGAACCTCTCTTCCGTCCCTTCGGGACACCTTCTCCCGATGGAAGAAGGAACTTACCCCTCCGGCCCAATGACGACCACATGCAACCCTTTCGGATCAAATAATTCTTTCGCCATTTTATCTAACTCTTCTGGCGTCATGTTTTCATAGGCGGCCAAACGGGATCGGCGATTATCTAATCCTTCCACATCCGTTTGGGCGCGGGTCACGTCGCCGAGCCACGCGCCGTTTTCTTTGGCGGAGCGCTCAAAGCTTTCAAGCACCGGTTTGCGGGCGCGGTCGAGGTCGTCTTGGGTGATGCCGCCTTTGCGCAGCTCTGCCGCGATCTCTTTTGCGGCTTTTTCAAACGCTTCGAAATATTGCGGGTCGGCGGACATGGACGCGGAAACATAGCCATATGGCGCGCTGTTTTGCGAGAAGTTCATCCGAGCAGACGGGGAGTACGCAAGGCTCATATCTTCACGGATAACCTGCGTCATGCGGTTCTGCAATATACGGCGCAGCATGCCATATTTACGGGAGCGCTCGACGGTCCAGTCTTGGTCGGTCGGCCATGCCAAGTAAATCGCGCCTTGGTTGGCTTCGCCTGTGTGAGTTAGGTTTACGCGGTCCGCTATAGGGAATTTAATTTTAAACGCTTCGGGTATCTTGTCGAAGGTCTCATTGCGCACCGGGAGCGCACCGTAAGTTTTTGCGACGGCGGCAATAATCGCGTCTTTGTCAAAATCTCCGACGACGCCAATTTCTATCGCGCCTTTGTCGAATGTCGGTTGCAGGACTTTGCGAACATCGTCCAAAGTCATGGCGAGGTATTCGTCCTTCTCGAGCATGCCGTAACGGCGATCCCCATCTGCCCAGATGCGGCCCAGGTCTCGTCCTGCGACGCCGCCGGGCGTGCTGTCAATCGTGTGGAAACTGGCTTCGATGCTCTCTTGGAATTTCTTCAACCATTCTTCGCGATAGCCGGGAGCGGTGAGCAGACCTGCCCATGCTTTGAGCTGATCCTCAACATCGTCCTGATTGGTGGAGCCGCCAAAGACGAGGCGTTCTGTGCCGATGGACATGTTCAGGCCAACTTGTTTACCCGCAAATATCTCGGACAGCTCGCTGACTTTGTGGGCCTCATAGCCGCCTAGCGCGATGGAGCTGGCCAGCGTGGTGAGACCCGGCTGATCTTTTGGAAATGCGTTCCAGCCTTCGCCGACGGTGACAGACATCCGCACCCACTTGTCCTCGAAATCAGTTGTCTTCAGATTGAGGCGTACATTGTTGTCGAATACGATCGTATCAATATCAAAATCCTCAATGCGATCACGGGATTTAATTGTCCCTGGTGTTCCAAAATCTTGGTAAGCGAAGTCTAGTTTCTGACGTTGATCCGGCGCGGAGAGCTCTTTTAATTTTGCAGCTTTGTAGGTGTCTAAAACTTGTTCGGGCGTGACGTTTTCGACCTTAGGGCCCTCGAGCCAGATTTGCGGTTCAAAATTTCCCCACATTTCTTTGAACTGAGCTTCAAGTTCGGACAGCGGAATATTTGCGGCGTTGGCTTCGAACGACTCGAGACTATATTGCGGCGTGACGCGAACCGAGTTTGCTGCGAAGCTGCCCATGATGCCACCCGCGAGAGATCCAGAACGACGCTTGGCCGCGTAATTGGCGGAGTCCATCAGGCCGCGTTTCGAGTTCGCCATCAGCTCATCATATTCCGCTTGCTGGAACCCGTATTGCAGGGCGCGGCGAATTTCCGCGTCGACGATTTCAAGCGCAGGTTCCCATTTATCATCTTTGGCAGACGCAGACGCGTAGGCGAGATCGCCGGACTTTCGTACGGCATATGATATGGACGCGCTGCGTACTTCGGCGTCGGCTTCGAGGAGTTTTTTGCCGATGCGTTGGTTGACAATGGCATTGGCATAGCCGCGTACAAATGCGGCTCGGCGCGTAGCAACGCTGTCCATCGCGGAGCTCGGAGCCCGCGCGTCAACCAATGAAATAGAGGTCGTCAATTCGTCGTCGTCATAGACTTTGGCGATGAGGCCGGAATGCTCAACCATGCCGTTATCAGGATCAGCGGGCGCAGCAGTGTCATTCGTCCAGTCGCCGAACACGTCGTTTATTTTAGTTTCCATGGCCGCGATGTCGAAATCTCCGGTCATGACAATCACGGCGCGCTCTGGACGGTAATGGACATCGTAATAGGCGCGGAGCTGCTCGGCGGAGAGTGTATCCAGTGTTTCAACTGTGCCGATAACGGGACGGCGGTTGGAGAGGACATCTCCGTAGATATATTCACTAAAGACGCGGGCGGCTTTGCGGCCCGGCGTATTCCCGCGCGCCTCTTCGGCCTTCACCACGCCGCGCTCCCGGTCTACCGCGTCTTGTTTAATCAAGAGTTTGTCGGCGGTTTCGCGCATGAGGAAAAGCGCGTAGTCCACAGTCTCGTCGTCAACTTCGGGGAGTTTAAGCGTATATTCCGTGCGTGTGAATGTGGTCGAGGCATTGGTGTCGGCGCCGAATGACAAGCCAAGACGTTCGAGGGATTTGACCATCTCGCCTTCGGGCACGTTTTCCGATCCGTTAAAGGCCATATGTTCGAGATAATGCGCGAGGCCGAGCGTTTCGTCTGTCTCGTTCCGGCTCCCGGCGCGTATCCAAAACCGCAGAGAGGCTTCGTTTTCCGGGCGGCTATTAGCCTGCAGAGCATAGCGCAATCCGTTATCCAGAACGCCGTAGGTGACGTTAGGGTCAACGGGGATATCGGACAGATCATGGGGCCATGTATGCACGAGCGGGTCGAACATAGGGATGGCCGTGTCCGCCGTTTTGGCTTTACAGCCAACCAGGGTAAAGCCTGCAAAAACAAAGCCTAATAATATGTGTCGTGACATGGAAATCCTTTTAATCTGTGACGCTTTAGTGCCTGAATTACGCCGCGATTAAAAGCTACGATTTCAGTGCAAAGCAGCCGTAATTATGGGTTGTTCTCACCGACGGCGGCGTTATTGTACCCAGCTAATTACAAGGACTAAAACTGCATGGCCCGAACTTATCTTGATTTTGAACGCCCGATTGCGGAGCTGGATCAAAAGATCGAAACCTTGCGCGCGTCCGGCGACGCGGACGCGGATTCTGATACGGTTGTCAAAGCCCTCGAAGCTAAATCTAAAAAACAGCTAAAATCCATTTACGCGAAAATTGGCCCGTGGGAGAAAACCCAAGTGGCCCGCCATCCGGGACGTCCGCACTTTAGCGAATATTGCAAAGGCCTCATCAGTCATTACACGCCGTTGTCTGGCGACCGAAAATTCGGGGACGATGACGCTCTGCTCGGCGGTCTTGGGAAAATACGCGGACGCAGCGTTGTCGTTATGGGCCACGAAAAAGGCAAAGATACTGAGAGCCGCCTCAAACATAATTTCGGCATGGCACAGCCAGAAGGCTACCGCAAAGCGGTTCGCCTCATGGATTTGGCCGAGCGCTTTAATCTGCCCGTGATTTCATTCGTTGATACGGCGGGCGCGTTCCCCGGGCGCGGGGCTGAAGAGCGCGGACAGGCCGAAGCTATTGCGCGGTCAATTGATCGCGGGCTATCCCTACGCGTTCCCTTTGTATCCGTGATTGCGGGCGAAGGCGGCTCCGGCGGCGCGGTGGCGATTGCCACGGCAGACAGCGTGATGATGCTCGAGCATTCTATTTATTCTGTAATTTCACCCGAAGGCTGCGCATCGATTTTGTGGCGGGACTCCGCCAAGGCGCAAGACGCGGCGAAGGCTATGAAAATCACGGCGCAAGATCTTCAGCGGTTAGGCGTGATTGACGAGATTATTGAGGAGCCTTTAGGCGGCGCTCACAGGGCTTCAGCTGAGATGATCAAAACAGTCGGCGCTGCGATTGTGGCCAATCTCGACGAGTACGCAAAATTAGACGCCGCCGCTTTGATTAAACGACGGCGTGAAAAGTTTCTAAATATTGGCCGAAGCCTGCTGACTTAAAGCGTGCGGCTTTAAAACCCGGCGGCAATTCCAGCGCCGAAGAACAACAGGCTGCCCTTTGGGTCGCCTTGCAGAATCTTTTTGTAATTCAGGGCGTCTTCGGAATTGATGGCAAAATTCGCGCCTAAATAAGTTGAGACGTCATTTGTGAAAGCATAACCGACACTTGCAGAGAGTTGTCCGTACTCATAGCTGAACCCATCGCCGTCCACGAGGCCGGCTGTTGCGCCGAGATCAAAGCTCGTGACATCAGACATTGGGATGCTATGGCTGACGCCGCCTTCGAGTGTGAAAGCCTCCAGTGTGACATCATAATAGGCTGTGGCCGTCGGGGCTAGAACCGTATCAAACCCAACGGAGCCATAGACTTCATATGTGCCTGAACCGCC
>Ga0209187_1003780_pt1 | contig 12191 bp, 8 predicted proteins | sample BantaG_FD_187430 | JGI IMG/M metagenome (GOLD analysis project Ga0209187, IMG submission 187430) | Marine algal microbial communities from Bantry Bay, Ireland - BantryBay_4 metaG (SPAdes) (version 2) | ecosystem: Host-associated > Algae > Red algae > Unclassified | place: Bantry Bay, Ireland... | reverse complement strand
CGTGTAACGATGAGCTCAAATCTGACCTAGTTGACGCAATTTTAGAAAAACACGACGAGGATTTTGTTCTTGATTACCATGTCTTTTGGTGGTATGCAAAGCTAAAACATTCCAACCTCGCTGAACAGCTTAAATGGTACATTGAAAACCATTCGTTGCGGCACGACGTACGTATCGTTGCTGTTGAGGTTGCTACAGCGTGTGCCGAAAAGGATCTTCAATCCATTTTGGTCAATATTGCATTGGACAAAGATGAGCATATTAAACTGCGAGAAGAAGCAGCGAAAGCAATCTGCAAAATTGGGAATTCTGAGCAGAAAAAACGACTTAAACCCCTGGCCTTGTTGCCAATACTTCAATCCAGCACGAGATTGTTGAAACAGTATGCTTTACAATCGACATGGCCGGACCATGTATCGGCTATCGAATTATTAGATTCAATTGATCTCAACGCGCAAACTATCGATGAAAATTCTGACCGAAGAGCTGTACATCATACCCACTGGTTGGGTACCTACTTGCCTCAACTACTTGAACAAAATACCCAAAATCTAGATTTAATTGTATGTCTACGTTGGACACGACATCATGAGAGATATGATGGGCTCCCTAGCGCCTATCAAGCGATGATGAGTATGATTATGGTGATGGGTTGGAAATCTGCTGATAATGATGAGATTGCCGACGCTTTTGTTGATGCATTGTTATGTCGAATGCATTTTCGTGACCCCGTTGTTGTCAAGACGTTTGAGTATGCACCTTCAACATCGTTTAACGATTTGATTAGCCAGCACCCCAAGCGTCGGCAGAAAATACTGCGTTTACTGATAAAAAAGCTAGCACAGTATGAACGAGTAATCCATCTGATTGGCTTCAAGATTCCATTTGTTAGGTCCGAGGATCTCTCACATTGCATCACTGAATTTGAACAAAGTGCATCAGAGCGCGAGAAAAAATACTGGGCACAAATTTTGAATAATCTGTGTCGAGATCTTTCACCTACCGATGAAAAGGTTTCTGTCCTATACGACATCTGCCAAACAAATGCAGAGCTAAACGAAATTTTAGAGAGACCATTTGATCCAATCTCTCTTAACTCTGACTTTGCTAAACAGATGCAACAACAGCGTATAGATTATCAAAAACATAAATCAGAAGAGGAAGCCTGGCAGAGGAAGTACGACGCTAGTCTGCCTCCACCACCTTTAGAGGAGGTTCTAAAATATTTGGGTGAATGTGAGGCAGGAACATATGAATCATGGTGGAAAATCAGCCACAGTTTGAGTAGAGATGAACTAGCAGAAAAGCATGAAGAGGCAAGTATTCAAGAATTACCTGTATGGTCCCAGTTGGATTTAGTTCAACAACAGCGGGTAATCCAAATGGCAAAACAGTATCTTCTCAATTACGAAATACCTGAAAATTCGAATTGGCTAATCGAGCGGTGTTCGGGGCATCAATTTCAACTTTATTATCCTGCTATAGCTGGCTATCGCTCATTCTATCTACTTGCCAATCTTGATGAAGCGTTTGTTCAAGATCTGCCGCCTGAAATTTGGATACGCTGGTCTGATGTTATTCTGTTTTATGTATGGTACAGTGTTCAAATGGGGAATGATGATCCCCAAAGTGGTCACCAAACTTTACTCGACTTTACGGAAAAGTATACGCCAGAGCTTGTGATCAAACATCTTTTATGTATGTTGCAAAATATACGAGCCTTTGAGCTCGAATTTTTGCTCAGCTGGATGCCAGAAAAGTGGGCTGAAGTTGTCTGCAACGAACTTGAGAAGATGCTCAATGAGGACGATCTGAACTTCGAAAAGATGTACGTTGTGCTCCGATACTTGTTTAGATATGAGAACGCAAAAGCTGCGTCTTATGCTGAATCGACTCTAGTTCAGTCTATCCAAAAGAACGGCGATGAATTTTCTGAAAAGCAGCTACTGATTGCTCGTGCATTGTTGAACGATTCTCCTGATGCGGGATGGACTTTTCTCTGGCCAGTATTTGAATCAAACCAAGATTTTGCGCAGGCTGTAATTGCTGGATTATTCCGAACTCAAGAATATCACCTTACACGAGGTCGAACGATCCTTGTAAAACTTTCGGAGACACAGTTGGCCAGTTTTTACAGGTGGCTTTGTGAGCTATTCTCGTTGGACGACGATAATCGATGGGGTGGAACGGTTACCACGCGAGATGAGTTTGCTAGCTTGCGTAACAGTGCAATCGAAGAACTCCAACACCGTAATACAGAAGAAGCATTTCAACAGTTAAAAGTACTGCGGGAGGAGTTGCCAGATAATGAAACCACACGGTGGCGTTTCGCCGTTATCCAAGATCAACAAAAGCAAGACACCTGGAAGCCACCTTCACCAAATGAAATCTTGGAAATGGTGCGTAATGGCACAGCACGGTGGGTACAAACAGGAACACAGCTGCTCGACGTGATTTTGAGCTTGCTCGCAGAATTTGAGGATGAGTTGCAAGGTCGTGCAGGTGGAAGACCTGATGCAGTGATATTATGGAGTCCAGACAAAAAGACCACACATTTTATGCCCAGAGATGAAAACTATCTGTCTGATCGAGTAACAAATTTCCTGAAGAGAAAACTGGAAGGGCAAAATATCTTTATCGGTAGAGAGGTCGAGATACGAAAAAGCAGTAGAACCGATATTCATATCGAAACTTTTTCCAAGCTATTAAACAATGAGCCTGCTAGCCATATCACATGCGTTATTGAGGTAAAAGGGTGCTGGCATAAAGAGGTTAAAACAGCAATGAAAACACAGCTGGTTGACCGCTATCTTAAGCAAAATGGTTTTCAATACGGTATTTACTTAGTCGGCTTGTTTAGGTGCGAAGAGTGGGAAAAAGAAAATTTCAAAAGCAGAGATGCCTCAAAATTAAAATATACACTCGAAGAAGCGAGAACTAAATTTGAGAAAGATGCGTCTGAGCTTTCGACAGAAAATTTAGACGTGCGGGCTTTCGTGTTGGATGCGCGGCTTTTCCTGAAATGATGCCTTTTTACTTTTGGGAAGTTCCTACATCCTTACTCTTCAACCCTATGCTTCAACCAGCAAGTGTAGCAACATACCCAGAATCCCCATCGCATTTTGCGGAAGATAATACCGTTCGATATCCAGCAGGATAGTTTTGTCTGCTTCGTTTACCTGCACAAAGCGCCAGACGTTGCCTGACGTCACGATTCCCGTGAGCTTGTCTTGATCATGCATTTGTGCGGCGGCAGCCACTTCTGCGGCAAGCTGATAGCTACCTCGTTCGATGTTATCCTCTTTGGCTTCAATCACAATAAGCGGAACAAGATCGAGAATAATATAATCGGCTATCCCACTTCCGGTTGTGCCCGTCAGCCGCTGCTCAAAGGCAAGGCGTGTGTTGGATCTCCCAATTGCACGCGCTCGTTTGACTGCGTGAGCCAAAATGGGGTAGGTGAGGGATTCGCGCTTGGATTGTTCATTGTCGAAAATGACGAAGTGCAGGGCGCTATCCATGTCGTTTTGTAGGTGTGTGATGTCGCCCACTTGGTCATCTGTGGCGTTGGGAAGTTTGAGTGAACCTTGGGCCACAGTGTAACCTACTCAGCTAATCGTTGCTCGGCTTCGAGCGCAGGCATAGTGAAGTAATCACGAAAGTTCATATTGGTCATGAAAGTTTCTTCCAATATTCAGGATAATTCCCACGAGATACCGTCTCACGACGAAAACGCTCGATATCCGACTGGAACTGTTCCCAATCTGGATCATCTTGCCACATACCCGCAAACTGAACCCATGGATCATCCGAAGATTCATTGCTGGATGGAACATCAATATCGTATTGCATGTCAACATTCTCCATAATAACCACTGGTGCTACCTCAGGTAGTTCATTTTACGCATTGACCTACTATATGTAGTAGCTCTAACAATATAAGTAGCAGTCAGGTTGCTCTTACTGGCCCGAAATCGCTAATGCCGCAATTTATGCAGGTCATCAGAGCCTGTATATAGTACCAGAAGGGCATGGGAGTACAATATGCAGTTGTGATCTGCTAGCACCATTGGTTATATATTACTGGCGGAACAGTTTGCTGAGTCTCAATTGATTAGTGTATCTGAGAATCCAGAATATTTACGAAGCAGGCAGAATGCTAAAGCACAGAAAAAACCAGGACTCAGAGTTATGGCCGTATCGAGCTTTGAGAATAAGAATATCTTCAAATCATCAAAGCCCCAGCTAGATGAGTGCTATGAATTTGTAAAGTCAACTGATTGGCTTCTCAACACCTCGGTAATTCCATTTCCTTCTCTTTCCGAGTTTATTATTGATTTCATTGGAGCGTGTGTTTGCGGATCTTGGGATCCGTTAGCCATAAAAATTGCGTCTGGTGGAATCGTCAAGCTAGATGCCAGCGACTCTGCTAGTGAAAATGCGCACACTGTTTTGGCATCTCATACTTTGAGAATAAACATCAGCTCGACTCTGTTTAGTGACGACTAGTAGTATTAGATTGTTGAACAATTTATAAAATGAATCATTAAAACCCCTGCTATCGCCTTAGCAAATTTGTCGGCTGTAGTAGTAAGTGTGAGTAGGTCAATCCTATTAATCGGTGCGGTCTGCGCGTGGCAATGCCGCCGCCAACTTTGCGTCGAGGGGACAGCTATGATCAGGCTCCAATGGAAGTTTTGTACGGAATGTTTGTGGATTCCGTTGATGAATGTCACGGGCTCAAACCGCTGCTCCTCACGCTAGTGTTGGCGTCTTTTGGCTACTCGAATTTGCCAAAAGCGGACGTTACTCGGTCAGTCGTTTCGATCTCAGATTCGGGGAGAATGATTGAGTGAAATGGCTGTCTGTTTTCTGATTATGAAAGGCGTCTCTATGGAACTGGGTAGAATCTGCCCATTTATTCTGTTATAATGAGAATACTGTAAGTTTCTCAGTTTCGTGACTGCAGACATACGTTGGTCAATCGTTAGAAACAATTTTGGAACGTTACTAATATGCAGCTTTGCTACAGGAATCTTGTTCTAGAAATATGAAATTTATTGATTTGTTTGCAGGGCTAGGTGGATTTCACTTAGCCCTATCAAAGCTAGGACACCGTTGCGTTTTTGCATGTGAATTGGATGACGAGCTTCGACAACTTTACGAAAAGAATTTTGGGTTTAAGCCAGAGGGTGACATTCGGCGGGTTGACATATCAAAAATTCCACAACACGATATACTATGTGCTGGATTTCCTTGTCAGCCATTTTCTAAGGCGGGTAGTCAGGAAGGGCTTGAGTGTGTTCGTTGGGGAGACTTGTTTTACTTTGTGCTTGATATTCTTGCACTGCATAAACCGAATTACTTCTTGCTCGAAAATGTTCCAAATCTAGCAAAACATAATGAGGGGAAAACATGGGGACTAATGAAGGCGAAGCTGCAAGAGTTAGATTACCATGTTATCGACAAACCTTTCTCACCACATCAATTTGGTATCCCTCAGATTAGGGAAAGGATGTTCATTGTTGGTAGTTTGAAACCTCTAAATGAGGAAACATTTTGGCCGACCTCCCCCAAAAACATCCATAGCGATGTTCGAACGATTCTCGACTCCAAGCCAACCACTGCAAAGCTGCTAACTGATCAAGTGGTGGACTGCCTTGAAGTTTGGCAGGAATTTTTAGACTTGTTTCCAGATGTACCCAAATTGCCATCATTCCCTATTTGGTCAATGGAATTTGGTGCAACGTACCCCTTTGAGCAATCGACACCACATAAGACCTCCACTGGGAATTTGCGAAATGTGTTTGGCAGTCATGGTCAGAATCTTGAAGGGTTGACACGAGAACAAATTTTTGCCTCCCTGCCCTCTTATGCTCGTGATGAAATTGAAAAATTTCCTAACTGGAAAATCCGTTTTATAAAGCAAAATCGAGACTTTTACGACCAACACAAGGATGTAATTGACCGCTGGATGCCCTCGGTAATGAAATTTCCTCAAAGCCTTCAAAAATTTGAATGGAATTGTAAGGGTGAGAAAAGAGATCTATCAAAATTTATAATTCAGTTTCGAGCTTCAGGAGTACGAGTTAAACGTCCTACAACTGCTCCTTCCTTAGTTGCGATGACAACCACTCAGGTTCCGATAATCGGTTGGGAACAGAGATACATGACACCTCTTGAATGTGCGAGGTTGCAATGTCTTGGTGATTTACAATATTTGCCAAGTGCATCAACAAAAGTCTTTAAGGCCCTAGGGAATGCAGTTAATGCTCATTTGGTTCATAGTATCGCTGCCAGTTTCCCAAAATTGTATCGTTCAGAGATTGAACTTAGAGACAACGGTAGCCACTTATCGGAATACTCATGAAGAAAAGTGTTCGCATTAGTCCTGGGGTGGGAATGCTTTCACTATTGAGCCACCTAAATTACAAACCTTGGTTTGCACTGGCTGAATTTGTTGATAATTCACTGCAAAGCTTTTTATATAATCAAGAGCAAATCAAACAATTGGATGGAGTAAATGCACTATTAGAGATCGAAATCGAACTTGATATAAAAGACGGTGGCCGATTGCTCATTCGGGATAATGCTGGCGGAATTCATGAAGATGACTATGCACGAGCTTTTAAGCCAGCAGAAGTGCCGCCAGACCGCAGCGGCTTGTCAGAGTTTGGAATTGGCATGAAAAGTGCCGCTTGTTGGTTTGCATCAGATTGGTCAGTTAGAACTTCGGCTATCGGGGAGACGTTCAGCAAAACCATTAGATTTAATATTACGGAAATTGTTGAAGGGGGAATCGAAGAACTTGAAATACAATATTCGAACGAGCTAGAAGAAGCACACTACACTGAAATCTGTCTGACCAATCTCAAACATCTTCCACAAAAGAAGACTGTCTCAAAGATCAAGTCGCATTTATCGAGTATCTACAGGGTATTTATCAAACAAGGAATTCTTAAGCTGACCTTTAACCAAGATGAACTGGTATTCGAAAGCCCCCCAATTCTCAGCGCACCCTATTATAAAGAGCCGGATTCTCAGCCTGTCTTATGGAGAAAGGAAATAGATTTTGACTTTGGTAATGGACTTGTTGCCCGCGGTTTTGCAGCAATTCGAGCTAAAGCCAGCACGTCAGACGCGGGTTTTGCCTTATTCAGGCGGGACCGCCTAATTCAGGGTAGCAGAGAAGAAGGATATCGGCCTGAATATATTTTTAAGAAAGCCAATAGCTACACATATCAACGTCTGTTTGGTGAGTTACACTTGGATGGTTTTTCTGTTAGCCATACTAAAGACGGTTTTCAGTGGGACGAACAAGAAGAACCTTTTCTTGAAATACTTAGAGAAGTTTTAGACGAGGCTCCTTGTCCTATTTTGAAGCAGGCCGAAGGTTATCGTGTTCGACAAAAGACTTCAGACCTGCGAAGCGGTGCCGAACAGTCAACACAAAATACGGCCAAGAGTGTAAAACAGAATGTTCCACCAATCACGGAACAACAAGTCGTTGCCACTCCGACAGAAGTCCCTCCTCCATCAGAACTTCCCTCTCCTAAAGAGTACGTTGCAAATCGAAACATCACGATTTCGATTGATGGAGTTAAGTGGGAAATATCTATTGAACTGGTGAATGACCCCGCTATTGGTGATTGGCTTACCATCGGAGACAGTTCTAAAGTTGGCGACAGACGAACGTTAGAAATACGCATGTCTTTGGCTCATCCCTTCGTTGTGCAATTTGGCGGAATTGAAGCCGAAAAAATTGAGCCCTTGTTACGTATGGCAGTAGCAATAGCACTTGCAGAGATTGCAGCCCGTGATAGCGGTGTTCGGAAAGCCGGAACATTTCGACGAAATATAAATCAACTACTAAGAGACGCCTTATCACAACCCTAAAGTATGTAGAGAGGCTGGAGTTAAGCTACAATGTCCACTGATAATCAGGCAGACAACATGGAGAGAATTGAAATTGTTTCTCAGGAGGTCAATGCTCTAGTTCGTTGGACCCCTGTGGTTGGATCTGAAACTACAGATTTACTCACTTTTTTCCAAGAAGAAAAAGGGATTCAACGAGATGAGGTCTATCGAATAAGGGATGAAGCTGTAGCTGTCCTATCGAAGTGTATATCTCCGACTCAAGAGACAAGTGATCAAACAACAGGGCTGGCGATAGGATACGTTCAGAGCGGTAAAACAATGTCATTTACCACTTTGACTTCTCTAGCACGTGATAATGAATTTCCTTTAGTGATTGTAATTGCAGGCACCTCATTGAATCTTTTAGAACAATCTACGAGGCGCTTAAGAAATGACTTACGGCTTGACTCACGATCTGACCGCCTTTGGCACCATATTGAGAGTAATTCTCTACGTGTGACCGATGCACGTAGAATCGAAGATACTCTCCGAAACTGGAAAGACCCAAACGTACCTGCCGTGCAACGTCAAACAGTATTAGTTACGGTGATGAAGCATCATACCCACCTTCTGAATCTTTGCAGGGTTCTTGAACAGATTGATTTGTGTAACGTTCCAACCTTAATTGTTGATGATGAAGCCGACCAAGCAAGCCTAAATACGAAGGTGAATGATGATGAAATCAGTACAACTTATAGTCGAATCCTAGACCTAAAAGAGAGCTTACCGCATCATTCTTTCATACAATATACTGCGACTCCTCAAGCTCCATTACTTATTAACCTCATTGACACACTATCTCCTCAATTTTCACAGCTTCTAACTCCGGGCAGTCAATATGTGGGAGGACAAGAATTCTTTATAGCAAATCAGCTCATAAGAACTATCCCACCTAGCGAAGTACCACAACGAAATCGACCACTGACCAGCCCTCCTGACAGTCTAATGGAAGCATTATCCTTATTCTTAGTAGGGGTAACTGCTCACATCATCACAGATGGAGTTGTGGGCAATAGGTCTATGATGGTACATCCTACAAGGAGGACTATAGGTCATAGACAATATTACGATTGGCTGATTGCATTAAAGGGCTCGTGGGAAGAAATTCTTCTGTTGCCCGAAAACGATCCCGATCATGTTGATTTAATTGAGGAAATACAGGAAGCATATCTTGACCTGCAAAGAACAGTACCGAACATTCCAACCTTTCAAGAAATTATAGGTCGACTTCCCGCCGTGATACGGGCGACACAAATTGAAGAAATAAACTCTTCTGGCGGCAGAACCCCTTCGGTTCAATGGCAAAACTCATATTCACATATTCTCGTCGGGGGACAAGCGATGGATAGGGGGTTTACTGTCGAAGGCCTGACCATCACATATATGCCTAGAGGTACTGGTGTCGGGAATGCAGACACCATTCAACAAAGAGGTAGGTTTTTTGGTTATAAGCAATCATACATTGGATACTGTAGAATTTTCTTGGAAGATAATGTGCGTCAGGCTTTCAGAGCATATGTTTCCCATGAGGAAGATATACGAGAACGCCTCCGAGATCATGAAGGGCAAGGTGAACCGCTTTCAAATTGGAAACGAGCTTTTTTCCTCAGCCAGAGGTTACGGCCTACGCGCGGTAATGTATTGGACTTAGATTACATTCGAGGACGTTATAATGGAAAGTGGTTCTCAACACGAGCTCCACATGACTCGCAGGAGATGTTAAAAAATAATCGAGAAATAGTCAGCCGTTTTATCCGCAATCTAAGTTTAATTCCGGATAAAGGTCATGCCGATAGGACTAATGACCAGAAACACTACTCTCACATTGGCTACCCTTTATCTCAGGCATATGAACAGCTTCTAGTTCCATTGCAAATCACTCGATTAGGCGAATCACAAGCCTATACTGGTGTTTTGCTACAAATAAAGGCTCATCTTGATATGTTTCCAGAAGAGGTGGTTGATGTTTATCAGATGAGCCAAGGTAGGATGCGAAAGCGTGGTTTGACTGATAAAAGCCAAATCACCAATTTGTTTCAAGGTAGAAATCCGAAGAGGGGCAAGGTGATTTATCCTGGTGATTCTAAGATCCGCCCGCTCAATGGCTTTAGCATTCAGCTACACAATTTGCATGTGCGAACTGATGCAATTAGCATCCCGGATGTTCCCGCCATTGCGATATACATCCCTAGAAACACTACTCCTGACGCGTGGTTAGTACAAGAGCAGGGAGGCTAGAATCGAATGGTTGATCTAGACAAACTAATTGCAGATTTACCATTGACCCCAGATATGGCCGAACGAGATGGCAATGTTTATAATGCCATTGTCATACCAGATCACGAAAACCACCGAGTTGGCAAAGATTCAAGAGGCTTGCCTCTTATTTTGCTGACCATCGACCCAGACACGCGAATCACACCCTCACCACCAATTAAGCTCGAGAATTTACAAGTATTACACAACGCTTACTGCCGCATTTTGCTTCCTGACGGACGTCTAGAACAAGGCCAATTTACAGTTTTGCAGTGCATTTCTTATGAAAGCTCGTTACAGGTTTATTTTTTGAAGGTAGTTTCAGCCTTATTACTAAGTCTACCTAAATCACCACAGCAAGAGCAAATACAGATTGCGGTAGAGAACCTGATCAGATTGTTTCGTGCTATGCAACAGCCTGCGCGCAAAACTCTACAGGGCCTTTGGGCGGAAGTATATTTGATTTCACGTGTAAGGAATCCCATTTCGTTAGTACGTGCTTGGCACGCGTTACCAAACGAAACTCACGATTTCGGAAGCGATGAAATACTTATTGAGGTCAAGAGTTCATCAACGAGGTCAAGAAATCATCATTTTTCCCTGAATCAACTCTTACCTCATGAAGGTACGAAGCTGATCGTAGCCTCCGTATTTGTAGAAAGGGCTAGTTCTGGAAAATCTATTGAAAAACTTTCTACTAAAATTCGCAAAAAACTCTCTAAAGAACCTCAACTTTTAATTCATTATGATCAGGTCCTAGCATTAACCCTTGGTGATTCGTGGAAAGATTCCATTGATGTACGTTTCAATACAAAATTAGCTAAGCAATCTCTTGAATTTTACGATTCGGCCACTATTCCAACCGTGCCATTACCGTTGCCAAAAGGTGTTAGCAATGTGCGTTTTATCTCTTCTCTGTCAGAATCCAAGCCTATAGAAAGGTCACAACTCAAAGTCCAAAACGATCTTCTAAGGACATTTCTCTAGCTCAAATACTTGGGACAAGGATTTCTAGTGGTTTAACTATGAGATGGAATGCTCGGTCGAAAATTTTGGTTTTGTGTGAGCGGTGCGTTGATTTTAGCTTGGGCGGTGACAGATTTCTGGCGAAAGTCACGGCGTCGGTTTGGTGAATGCCGCAGCGATTGTGGGGTCCGCAAAAAGGTTTGGGGGTGGTGTTATTGGCTCAGATTTTGAACGAGCGGATCTTGTTTGAATCGTGGTTGGAACGTGGCAATATTCACGAACGGTCAATGTGTTCTGCGTGGCGGTTCTGGCATGTTAAGCCGCTTGTGGCGATAATTTTGGCAGGTCGAAAGTGGGTTGTCGGGTGGTCGATGTTGTCGATTTATGACAGTCAATTTGGTGAGTCAATCCTGCCTATCCGTGTGATCTCAGTGTGGCAAAGCTGTCGCAATCCGATGAACTCAAAATGGCAATGTATTCTTGTCGGTGTCGGTTGGCCTTGGCGCGATGCCTATTTCGTTCGTGACGATACTTGAACTGCCAAAGCCAACCTCAGTTCTTGGTTAGCGGGTGACGGTTTACATTGCTTGAATTATTCTATCGTGAAAGTTGACGGTTCGAGCCGCAAAGAAAACCGCACCAAGTCTCGGGGTTGGCAGTTTGTCACGGGTTCAAGTGGCTTTTCTGCCTTTTCGTCAAAGTTGTTCAATTACGGCGGTGTTTTTGGTTGGGCAATGTAGCCAATCGTTGTGGTCTGATCGTGGCAATGCCGCTGCCAACAAATCACTCGACGGGACGGCTGCGATCAAGCCATTTTGGAAGTTTCGTGGCACATAATTATGGATTCCTTTGGTGGAAGTCATGGGTATAAACCGCCGCTCGTCAGCTCAGCGTTGGCGCCTTTTTGTGTATTCGAATGTCCAGATTAGTGGCAAATTGAAACTGGGTAGAATCTGCCCAGTTTTTCTGTTATAATCAATATACTTTTACATCTTCGAAAGAAACTCATATTAAAGCTAAAGAAAGTATATTATAGATGGAATTTATATTCG
>Ga0209187_1003778_pt1 | contig 12196 bp, 6 predicted proteins | sample BantaG_FD_187430 | JGI IMG/M metagenome (GOLD analysis project Ga0209187, IMG submission 187430) | Marine algal microbial communities from Bantry Bay, Ireland - BantryBay_4 metaG (SPAdes) (version 2) | ecosystem: Host-associated > Algae > Red algae > Unclassified | place: Bantry Bay, Ireland... | reverse complement strand
ATTCAGCATCCATGCAGGTTTGCCCAATCGACGGAGGCCGACAAACATCTCAATTCCCTGATACCACGGCACCGCGCCGTCCTTGTCGTTGTGTAAAATCAAGACCGGCGTTTCGACTTTATCCAAAAAGAAAATTGGTGAATTTTCCAGATAGCGCAACGGCTTGTCCCAGATCGTTCCACCAATTCTGCTCTGTGTATTCTCGTACTGAAACATCCGACTCAATCCCGATCCCCAACGAATCCCGCCGTAGGCACTAAACATATTCACGACCGGAGCACCCGATTCTGCACACTTAAATAAGTTGGTTCGTGTAATCATATACGCCACCTGATAGCCACCCCAACTGTGCCCCTGCAAACCAATATTGTCTCTATCCACAAAACCTTTTTCGATCAACGCCATCACGCCCGGCATCACCGCATTATACGCGCTCTCACCCGGATAACCAACTTTGTAACTCACGTCTGGATTGAAAATCAAGTAACCCCGATTCGCATAATAACTGTAGTTGATCGTGGAACGACCCGCGTACGGTGCCCGATGTCGATACAAACGGTCAGAACTACGTTCGTAAAAATTAACCAGCATCGGGTATTTTTTCGCAGGATCAAAGTTAGGCGGTTTGATTAATGTGCCGTCCATGACCTGTCCATCTAAATCGGTCCATTGAACTAACTCCGCCGTTCCCCAGCCATATTCCGATTGTTGGGGATTGGCTTCGCTGATTTTTTTGATATTTTCAAATTTTAAATTGGTCAATTGTAAATCAGGAAATTCCGTAAAACTCTCTTTTGTGAAAATGAGGGCATCTGACTTTTTTGCTTTGGTGACCCTGGGCGCATAATTATAAGCACCTCCCATGAGTTGGGTAACCGTTCCCGTTTTTACATTTAAATTTACGTAACCGCTCGTTTTATCTGTCTCGTTAAAATAGCGGAGTAGTAAAGGCTGATCGGTATCAAGATTGCGTGCTTCTCGATCCAGGCGGATATAACGATACGTAGTTTTATTTTCACGACCTTTGGTTAGACGTTTTTTACTGTTTGGATTTTTAGGATCAATCTGCCAGATGTCATACCGATCATAAACGTAAACATGGCGATCGTTTTTATCCCAGCCAGCGATTCTATAACTACCGGGCAACATCGGGCGATCATTCAATTCATCGTAGAAAGGTTGTTTTTTATTGTCGGTCAGTTTTTTAATTTGTTGATCTGCCACCGTGTAGGCGTACCAGGCGGTATCCGGCGAACTGTACCAGTACACATAATCCCCTTTGGGTGAAAATCTGGGGCTGGCCCGTAGATTGGTCGCAACGGTTTTACGTTGTCCGGTATTTTTATTCACCAAATAAAAAGACTGGACAATAGGGTAGCCGTCCCAGCTAGCAGAAATAGCGGCGGAAAGATCATCAATTGCCAGAATATATTTCCCGTTACCTTCGTCGGCGAGCTCATACTCTGGAGCGGTAGCGTTGGTGAGTGCCACTTTTTTACCGCCGATATTCCAGGCGTTGAGGTAGGTCATTTTTTCATCATCTTCCTGCTGTACTTTTTGTTGGGTATGCAAACGCGCATCCTGATAATGCCAGACTTCGACGTTGACAATATCTTCTTTTAGCAAACTGGTATCTTGTAAAATCGGGAAGGGTGCCGTTCCGTAAAATAAAGTTTTTCCGTCTTTGGAAAAAGTAGGTGTATAGTTATCAGAAAGAAAACTGGCCAAACTATTTTTTGGATCGGGGTTGGATGCCAGGACCAACTGTGCCGCGTCTTTATTATTTTTCCAATAAAACAAAGAAAGCGGTCGTGCCTTTACTTTGGTCGTATCAAAGTCTGCGATAAAAGCCGCCTGTTGTCCAGTTTCGTCTAGCTGTAATTTTTTATACTTTCCCTTACCATTGTAGAGTGGTTTTTCTTTTTGTTCTTTAAAATCAAAATAATAAACGCCTCCTTTAAATCCATCAAATTTTCCGGAATTAGAAAAAATAGCGGAAGGTGCCTTTTTGGCGATTTTATATTTTAAAACTCCGGGATAACTAACCGTATTTCTGGTTTTTAAATCATAGAAAACCAGGAGTGTACCATCCTCTTTTTTTGGCTTTTTAGGTTTTTTAGCTTTGGTTTCAGTGGTATCACTGGCCATCTCCTTCTTCGGTTGGAGCGAAACCGCCTCCTTTTTATACACTAGCCAGTCGTTCCATTCTTCGGGTAATTGATAAGATTGGACATCAGGAATCGTCGTTACAGAGCGATCCTTTAAATGATAAATAACGAGACTGTCATTCGGTAAATCCTCTTTTTTTACCTTCTTCAATTTTAACGCTCGAATCGTATCCACGGCGGGTGATAATTTAAAAACCAGCCATTGGTTGTCAGCACTAATCTGTGGTTTGCTACCTCGATGAAAACGAATCGTATTACCCGTAGCCTGGCTATAAATATGGAGCGTAGGATCTCCGGCTTCGTTACCGACATTATAGACCACGTATTGTCCGTCGTTGGAGATACGTGTTTCTTTGATTGTATTCCAGATATTGAAGGTCTCCGGCGTCATAGTCTTGAGCGATTGAGCGAAGAGCGGTAGGGTAACCAGAGAAATAGTGATAACGAAAAAATACTTCATGTTTGTTTACATTTTGATTGAATACAGAGTGTACTGAAAAGGGAAATTACGGAAAAAATGGGGGTACAGGGATTTAAATTAGCGATTTTATCAGAAAATTGACAATTCCAAACGACCGATTCGGAGGTATGGCAAAGAGAGATTTTATTAAAACTAGCAGAAAACTATGTCTTCGAAAATATTCGACCCAGATTATACGATGTGGATCAGGAAGGAAAAAATATTTTATGTTCCTACCCAAAATCAAGATAAAATTGTCGGATTTAAATATACCAATGATACCTTGGAAATCGTTTCTGAAATTAGATCAACCGGTAGATTTTTCTAAAACACTCAACGAACAATATAATTTTTCAAACATTATATCCGACGAAGACAATTGTATCTTTGTAGAATGATAAAAATTATATCAATCCTATGGCAAATTATACCTGTTTAATTGTTTAAACAAATAAACAAATAAACGATTAAACGACTCAACAAGCAAAGCGTTTCAACAATTCAACACTTCAACAATTTCAAATAACATATGAAAAAAATACTCAACCCCATCGCCTGGATACTCCTGTTATTGGCCGGCTTCTTTATCGGTACCTCCTGGCAGAATCGTCCAAAAAATCCGGATACCGAAATTGCGAGAGACCAAAAAATACTGGCCAGCAATTCCACGGCTGCCACCTCACAAACGGTGGATTCCGACCATCATTTTACCGATCAGGAAGCAGCGACCATTAATCTTTTTGAGCGCGCGGCACCCTCCGTTGTTTTTATCAATACCTCTAATATGCGGCGAGACTATTGGTCGCGGAACGTAAGCGAAATTCCACGGGGGAGCGGCTCCGGTTTTGTCTGGGACAAAAAAGGGCATATCATCACTAATTATCACGTAATTCAGGGAGCCGATAAAGCCACGGTTACCTTTGCCGACCAGACCACTTACCCGGCTACTTTGGTCGGAGCAGCCCCCGAAAAAGATTTGGCGGTATTACTAATTGACATCGACAAAAGTAAGTTGCAACCCATTCCCGTCGGAGATTCCGATCATCTACGAGTTGGACAATCAGTCTTTGCGATCGGTAACCCATTTGGATTGGATCAAACGTTGACCACTGGCATCATCAGTGCCCTGGGGCGAGAAATTGAATCCGTGGGGAAGGTGCCGATTCGGGATGTAATTCAAACCGATGCGGCTATTAATCCCGGTAATTCCGGTGGTCCGTTACTGGATTCGCAAGGAAAGTTGATCGGGGTTAATACCGCGATTTTTAGTCCTTCGGGAGCGTACGCGGGTGTCGGGTTTTCGATCCCTTCTCACGTCGTCGACTGGGCGGTTCCGGATTTGATTAAGTACGGAAAAATTAATCGTCCAACGCTGGGCGTCGAATTTGCTAGCGCGCAGGTTATGCGTCGAATGGGAATGGAAGGGATATTGATTCTAGAAGTGCTCGAAGGAGGACCTGCTGAAAAATCTGGTCTGCAACCCACCCGTCGCAAGCGTAACGGTTCGATTGTGCTAGGAGACGTGGTTACTTCGATCAACGGTGAAAAAGTGACCAACCGGGGAGAATTAATTCTGATCCTCGAAAAATATAAATCCGGTGATCGGGTAACTTTAAGTATCACCCGAGATTATAAACCCGAAGAAGTGGAGCTTACCCTGGATAGTATTCGGTAAATATAAATGCCCGTTATGAAATTGAATCATAACGGGCATATTATTTAGGGGGTTATACAAACTCATTCATAAGTGCAAACCGTTAGTTTGTTTTTATAAATCGGTTTATTTTGATCGTGTCTCCCAGTACCGTTCTTAAGAAATAAACACCGTTACTAAGTTCTGGTAAATCCAAATTAATCATTGTCGTTCCCGACAAAATTTCCTGATTAATTTGCTTTATGATTTTTCCATCTACGCCCACTACCGTCAACTCTAGACTACCGTCTTCCGGAGAAATATAAGCGGTACGTACCATTTGGTCAACTATCGGATTCGGTTGAATATCTACAATCACTTCGTCCGTTTTAAAATTGACCACCCGAGTTCCCAGTACTTCCTGAGTACCATCAAAATCATTCTGTGTCAATCGGTAATAATTATCCCCAATGATGGGTTTTTTGTGGAGGTACTCGTATTTACTGATTTCATTGGTAGTTCCCTGACCACTTACCTCATCCAGAAATTCAAAACTTCTTCCATCCGTAGAATGTTCCAGCGTATAATAATCATTGTTAAATTCTGACTCGGTCGTCCAGTTTAACAGACTATATTTATTTTCTGGTGCGGCTTCGTAGCTGGTTAGCGTAACGGGTAACGGAGCCATTCCTGAAAAAATTACCCCGTAATCTTCTACTTGTCCGGTAGTCATATCCTGGCAAGGACTACTGATTCCTTGATTCACAATCACCCGCATTCGTAGAATTACCCCACTGACGGGCGGAGTCTCCGGTACGGAATAATCAAAAGTGAGATTACCTGCTGAAAATTGATTGTTACCGGATGAAATAATCAATTCACCGGTATCCATAAAGTCTCCATTATTATTATAATCAATATAAATTCTAACCGATTCTGTTAGTGTATTCGAGTTTGGATCACCCACACTGATAAATCCTCCGTACGTCTCGTCGGGTGTCAAATTTGCCACTTGTAGGCAAGAGTTATCCAGATAAGTACTACCATCTGTGATCGCAGTACCGGAGGAATTACTGATGGATTCAAGTGAGAAAAAACGAATACCACCATTCCCTAGACTACCACCGGGTACACAAGCTCCATCCGGACTTTCCGAGTTAATATCTATAAAATTAGATTTGTTTTCCGTCGTTCCAGTTCCTAAATCATTTGCAGCAGTAAGAGTCACATCGTAATTCCCTAAATTATTATAAACTACCGTTGGATTCTGCAGCGTAGAAGAAGAAGGGATACCACCGGGAAAAGACCAATTCCAGCTATTGGGATCATTGGTTGAATTATCAAAAAAGTTAACGGTCATTCCTGCACAATCTATACTAGCAGTAAAATTACTATTCGGAGGGGTATCAGTACAGCCAGCCAAACAAGCTCCTCCACCAGTAGAAGCATTCGTAATAGATTGGTTCGCACTATTCTTGGACGCTTGAGACCAGTTGGTAGCAGAACTTACACTCGGGGCCATAATAAAATTCGAACCGGCTGCATCGTGCCCTGCCCCAAAATTATGACCAATTTCGTGAGCGACAAGCACCCGTCGTTGATTTGCAGAACCATCAATGTCCTCCAGGATATGATAGCGGTAATTAGAACAAAGGGCACCTACCCATGCCACACCAACGGTTGAACCATCAAAATTTCGGTTAGTCCATAATTGACCTAAATCGTGGGTCGCAGAAAATCCATTGTCATTAGCCCAACCTGTAAAACTATTTAACAAATCCGAAGAGTTGGTTGAATCCGTCCATGGATCGCCATTTGAAGTGGTCACCACAAAATTTTCTACAATTAAAAATTCAATACCATCGGCAAAATTGGTACTGCCGCTTAGTTGATAGTTGGTAGCAACATCATTCATGACACCAAGGGTATACGCAGTTACTTCGTTAACATCCGATCCACGAGCCAGATAATAGCTATAATCGGTTGCAATCGAAAGTTCGAGCTCAAAACAATCTCCGTTGGCAGTCCGTGTTTGAGCAGGGGGATTACTGGAATTATTATGAACCTTATGGGCTTTTTCATTGTACGCACAACTTCCCGTTTTACCAGTAACTTGATCCGGTCGATAGACAACTACTTCCCCTTTATTGAGGGTAGGCTGGAAACGTCCAGCGGGTTCAAAATATACCGTATTCTCTCCGTCCTCCACGAATCCATAGAGAAAATCGTCTTTTATCGTTAATCTAACTTCGGTATCCGGACGACCTTTCAAGTTTCCATAATAAGTCTTGATTTCGGGGGCTCCATGTTCTTCGATACCGCGGTCGGTGAGGACTCGGAGTTTGTAATCAGGACTAAGTAATTCTACTTGGTATAATTCTAAATCCCAGTTCTGTTGTGTACCAAATTGTAATTTTAATTGACTATCAAAATCAGGTGATTTAAGCGTAGTTAAAATTTGTCGAGTATTAATCTGGTAAACATCGGGTTCGGTAAATTTTTTGGAAATTTTACTATTCTTGGTTAGTACTACTTTTTGTCCACTTAGTGCTGCTTTTTTTTGCATAGTAAGGGGAGCCTGTGCGGAAACTGTCAATGCTCCTAGTAAAAGAGAAAGAATAATAATAACGTTTTTCATGGATTTATTTTTTGCTGTGTGGGCGCGGATATTCGCATAAATAACAGCAGGTTATTAAAAAGAAAAATTTTTTGTTGTGTTGATTTGAGAGAAGTGTGATGTAATAGCCAGAAACACGTTTGTGTGTTCAATATTAAAATGATATTTTTTAGATATTGTTTTCCAAAATATAAAATAGGGGGTTTACCCCTAGGGGAAATTAGATAGTTACCCGGAAGGCATTACTACTGTTGGTAAGGGTATTTCTTGTTTGTAAAAAAAAAAGTAAAAAATCGTTTAGAAAGGATTAGGAATGAGGTATTAATAAATTAAGAATTTTGGGTTAGAGATTTTTGTTGCTAGTAAGGCAAAAAACATGACTGAACCATGTGAAGGAACCGGAACGGTCGGGCTGCCATAGCCGTGCTATCACGAGGCTTTTTAACGATACTAGCGGCAAAAAGATCAAGCCAAAAACGTAAATTTATTATTAACTCATTCCTTACAGAGTAAAAGTATAAATATTATGTTTTTTTATGTAAATTTAACTACATCCAGTCATCCGTACTTCGTTCTACCGCATAAAGTACATAATCTCTCAGGGCTTCTGCCTGGGTTAAAGAAATATAAGGGAGGGTTAAATTTCCACCCGCAGTGGAAAATTCCAGGGTGGCCAACGCTTTTCGTCGTTGGTAAGGACTTTGTTTGACTTTGACGGATTGTACTTTATACCACCGCAAAATTGCGGCGCGTTGTCCTAAAAATCCTTTGGTCAGATATACCCCTCTTGAACTAATCGCATAGCGCCACTTTCGATAATAAATACGGGCAAAAAACCAGACAACTGGAATCCATCCCAGGAGTAATAATCCCCACCAGGTTTTTAGGATATATATAGTTCCAAAAAATAAAGCGGGAACGACTCCAAGGTATAAAACGATGCGTCCGACGACCAGCGGACTGATCGCATATTCACTAAAATCAGCTTTATTAAAATCAGAAAAATAACTATCGCGGACGGCTTCGATCTGGGATAGATAACAGCCGGGAACTACCAATGTACGTTTTCGATTTAAGGCGGCACTGGCGGCTTGTTTTAGGTAGAGGGTATAAATTCCAAAAAATCGTTTAATCGGATTATTTCGCCATTCTAATAATTGAATTTTTTGGTGTTGCGCAGATTGTTCGATTTTTGTAAATAAGCCAGCGGTAATCGTATAGCCTTTTTCGGATGCCAGAAGTTGTAGGTTATAATATTTTAAAACGGTATTTAGCAAACTGAGGAAAAAAGCGGCGACGAACAACAAAATAACTAGCGTAGTAATAACTACCATTGAACCAAAAAGTAACAACCAGATTTCTTCTTCTTTTTCTTTGCTTAGTAATTCTTCCGCGTATTGAGAAAGTCCAAAAATAAATGCTACCATGATACCCACCGTACGCAGGTGGTTTTGGGAAACTCCAATTTTTAAGAGATCTTTAATGGAAAGGTCCAGGAGTATTTTACCTGGTTTTTCTGAAACGATAGGTTGGAGGGGATTCCCGGATTCTTGGAGCATTCCACTTTCTTCGTGTTGCGTGGGGAGCGTTTCCTTGCGATCTAAAATAAAAGATTTAATCGCATTTGCTTTTGAATGGCTGAGCGCCTTGATTGCTAGTTCACTACCACTCGAACCCGCCGTATCCAGATCCAGTTGGACGACGTTAAAAATTCGGTGAATAATATTTTGGGTAAAACTAATGGTCTGTATCCGATCAAAAGGAATCGTTCGAAATGTTTTATTCAACAACCCCGAACGCATTACCAGTTCAGTTTCTTCCAACCGAAAATAAAAGGTAAAATAAGAGATTAGGGAACCAACCGTTGAGAGTGCCACCGCACCAATCCCGATCAGGGTAATGAAATATTCAAACTTGCTTTGTTGATTTATAAAATAGAAAACAAAAACCGGCCAGGCACTTTTTATGATGATCACAAAAAGTCGTTGCAAAATAATAATAATAGCTACCGGAGATTGACGGGCTTCTTCCCGTAAAGAGGAAGAACTACTGCTCATGTTTTCCCACTTTTTCAATAATATAATCTCTTAATTGATCTGCCCGAGAGCCCGGTAATCCGGGAATGTCCAAATCACTTCCTGCTCCTCCGGCTGAATATATTTCGAGTCGCTGCAAACCAAACCGTCGTTCAATCGGACCTTGTTTTACTTCGGCATGTTGAATTCGGTTATAGGGAATAACGGTCGTACTCCGAAAAAATACGCCGGAACGGTACGTTAAATCTCTTTCTCGAATGGCAAAACCTTGCAAATGAAAATCCATATAAGTATGCCATAAAGAAAATAAAAATAAAAATAACCAGACACTTACAGTCACCAATTCTACCCAAAAAGGAATATCGAATTCCGCAAAAAAACGGACGGTGGTCAACACTCCCGCGACGATCAAAAAGAAAATAGTCGTTCCCAAATAAGATACCGTAAGATAGGAAGGACTCAACGATTCCATCGGAGTATCTTCCAGTTGGGGTAGGGTGGTTAAGTCTATTGGGTTATTTTGAAAAAGCATTTTTTTCCTTAAAAGTAATCTAATCTGACAAATTTTTGGCCGGGTTGAGGATAAATTTCTGTAATTTTACAGGAAAGTTGTTAACCAAATTAAATATTATGACTAACAAGATTTTACTGATCATTTTTCTCTTCTCTACCACCTTTACGCTTCGGGCAGGAGAAGGTATGTGGTTACCACAACTTCTCCAGGCTTTGAACGAAGGAGAGATGCAAACGATGGGTATGAAACTCACCGCAGAGCAAGTCTACAGCGTTAATCAGGGAAGTCTCAAAGACGCCATCGTACATTTTGGTGGATTTTGTACCTCCGAAGTTATTTCTGATCAGGGACTTTTACTGACCAATCACCACTGTGGATATGGACAAATTCAGTCGCATACGACACTAGAGAAAAATTATTTAAAAAATGGTTTTTGGGCAAAAAACTTTCAGCAAGAATTGGCCAACCCCGGTTTATTTGCTCGTTTTATCGTCCGGATTGACGATGTTACCGAGGCTATGCTCGCGGGTGTTACGGATAAGATGACCGATAAAGAACGGCAATCTAAAATCGATAAAAACATGGCAACCTTGAAGGCCCAAACAAAAATGGGCGCCTACGAAGAATTAATGATCCGACCTTTTTATCACGGTAATCAATATTTTTCTTTTACAACGGTAACGTATAACGATGTCCGACTAGTGGGCGCACCACCGGAGTCGATCGGTAAATTTGGCGCGGATACCGACAATTGGGAATGGCCTCGACATACGGGTGATTTTTCTTTATTTAGAATCTACGCCGGACCGAACAACGAACCCGCCGAATACAGCGAAAACAATAAACCGTACCAGCCTAAACACTTTTTACCCATTTCTTTGGATGGCGTTCAGGAAGGAGATTTTACGTTGGTTTTTGGTTTTCCCGGACGTACCAATCAATATTTACCGGGCGTTGCCGTCGAGCAATTAATCGAAACGGTCAATCCGGCCCGAATTGCTATTCGCGATGCGGCGCTAAAAATTATAGACGCTGAAATGCGTAAGGATGAGAAAACCAAAATTCAGTATGCTAGTAAATTCGCCAGAGTCGCCAACTACTGGAAAAAATGGATCGGCGAAAATCAGGGATTGATCGCTACCAACGCACTGGGAAAAAAAGCGAGCCTGGAAAAAGAATTCAACGATAAACTAAACTCCAATCCAGCCTTAAAGAATAAATACGGAGACATCCTGCCAGCTTTTAAAAAACAATATAATATGCTGGAACCGTACGTTCTTTCTGCTAATTACTACAACGAAATTATGGGTAGAAATATCGAAGCAATGCGGATTATTACTTACCTGCGTCGTCTGTCGGATGCCTACGAAAAAAATGGAAAAGATGGATATGATAAGTACAAAGCAAGGCTCGCCGGACCGATGGAAAGTTTTTATAAAAATTATAATCCAAAAATCGATAAGCAGGTTTTTGCGCGCCTGACCGAAATGTACGGCAACGCCGATGGGGCGAAAGAAATCTCCGCTTCTATGCAAAATTATTTAATGGCGAACGGGATTCGTGATTATGATCAGCTAGCAGATCAAGTCTTTGACAAGTCGATAGTTTTAGATGAAAATAAAGTGTTACAAACCATCAACCAAAGCCCGGAAGACGCAATCAAAAGCATAAAGAGTGATCCGCTATTTAAAATGGCGACCGAGATCAGTAGTACTTATCAGGAAAAAATAGCGGGCCCTTATCAGAAAATTAATGGAGAAATTTCCGACTTGCAGCGTCGCTATATGGCTGGCTTAATGGAGGCCTTTCCAGACAAACGGTTTTGGCCGGACGCCAATTCTACCATGCGAGTGACTTACGGAAAGGTACAGGGTTACCATCCTCGAGACGGGATTACTTACGATCCGCTAACTACTTTAGATGGCGTGATTGAGAAATACGAACCGGGAGATTACGAGTTTGATGTTCCTAAAAAATTACTCGAATTACATGCTTCTCGCGACTACGGAAATTATACGACGGCGGAAGGTAAAGTGCCCGTTTGCTTTTTGGGCTCTAATCATACGACCGGAGGAAACTCGGGTAGCCCCGCAATTGATGCTAACGGAAACCTCGTCGGACTTAACTTTGACCGGGTCTGGGAAGGAACGATGAGTGATATCAATTACGATCCATCGATCTGTCGAAATATCATGGTCGATGCTCGATATATTCTTTTTATCATTGATAAATATGCTGGCGCCGGACATCTGGTAAAAGAAATGAAACTGGTTCATCCACGGACTAGCCAATCGGGCAAAAAGGCATCGAAAAAACGAATGAGCCAGCCACTTGAATCAAAGCCACAAAAGTTGAACCGTCCGGTTAAAGTGCAAAAAGCGATTCCGTATAAGGAAGGAGGTGAGTAGTTTGACTAGTGAACCAAAACTAAAGTAAATGATACTATTTTTGAAAAGAGATTTAATCGATGTTTAGAATTCTCCGTATCTTTGGATCGGGGTAGTTTGCTATCTTCGCTAACGAAAGCCCGGGTGGTGAAATTGGTAGACATGCACGTTTCAGGTGCGTGTGCCGCAAGGCGTGGGGGTTCGAGTCCCTTCCCGGGCACTAAAAGTCGTAGACAATTGTCTACGGCTTTTTTTAGTGTGCCCAGCATGGGCAATAACTAGGAGGTGAAAGACCTCTACACGCTTGATAGCGAGGAGTGTTAGCTAAAGACAAGGGCGTTATCGTGAGGTAAGGTCTGAAGGAAGTCGGCAGCAAAGTTC
>Ga0209187_1003777_pt1 | contig 12196 bp, 6 predicted proteins | sample BantaG_FD_187430 | JGI IMG/M metagenome (GOLD analysis project Ga0209187, IMG submission 187430) | Marine algal microbial communities from Bantry Bay, Ireland - BantryBay_4 metaG (SPAdes) (version 2) | ecosystem: Host-associated > Algae > Red algae > Unclassified | place: Bantry Bay, Ireland... | reverse complement strand
CGTCTGTGGAAATATTGGAAATATTGGCTCCAGCCTTTAAACCCAATTGGCCAAAAGCAAAAGTTGCCATAAAAATAAACAAGAAAAGTAAGAGTGAATTTTTCATAATTAAATATTGAGGGGGTAATTAATTTTGAGGTAAAACGAAGTCTTATTTAATTTGTTCATTGTAAATCATAATTTTTACTTATTTTACATAATTACTGTTTTGATTGAACTTCTATGGAGAAAATTCGTTCTAACAAAAACAAAAAATAATATTATGAAAATTTTAAAGGATAAAGTGGCTTTGGTAACGGGAGCTGCCTCGGGAATTGGCGCTGCCGTCGCATTGGTATACGCTAAAGAAGGTGCCTCAGTCATCGTATCAGACGTGGATGTGGATGGAGGAAAAGAGACGGTAAAGAGAATTGAGGAGAATGGCGGAAAAGCTCATTTTGTCAAAGGGGATGTCAGTCAACCAGCGGATTGTGAAAAAACCGTGCAAGCCGCTATCGAAAAATATGGCCACTTGCACATCGCTTGTAATAATGCGGGAATCGGCGGTACGGCCAAACCGGTTGGAGCGTTGGATCCACAAGACTGGAACAAAGTTATTCAGGTCAATTTGAATGGCGTATTTTACGGAATGCACTACCAGATTCCGGCAATGCTTAACTCTGGTGGTGGCGCTATCGTTAACATCGCGTCCATTATGGGAAAAGTCGGTATGGAAGGCAGTAGTGCTTACGTTGCTTCTAAACATGCAGTCATCGGTCTTACCAAAACTGCGGGACTGGAATACGCGAGCCAGGGAATTCGCATCAATGCGGTAGGTCCCGGATTTATTGAAACTCCTCTGCTGGAAGATAATCTGAACAAGGAACAACGGGCACAAATTACTGCGCTCCATCCTATCGGGAGATTGGGCAAAGCGGAAGAAGTAGCTGAAATGATTCTTTGGTTAAGCAGCGATAAAGCATCATTCGCCACGGGTACTTACTATGCGCTGGATGGTGGTTATCTGGCTAGATAATTTTTCTGAATTATAAGGTTGTTGGACTGTTTTTCAGGTTTTCAACACTCATCACTTCTGTTCCGTTAATGAGTCTTTTGTGATTTTTTAATAAGCATTTTAGCTTCTTCGTTAAACGTAGAAGAGGAGTTCTGTTGCCAGGAATCCAGACTCAAGGTTGCTCCCGTGGTTAGAATTACCGAGTGTTCAATAATATTTTCTAATTCGCGGATGTTTCCAGGGAAATCATATGCTATGAGTCGCTCCAGGTCATTTTTTTCAATATACCGAATCTGTCGGTTCATTTTTTTATTGTAAAGCCCCAGAAAATGATAGGCAAGAAGCTTGACATCTTCCTTGCGTTCCCGCAATGGAATATTATAAATGGGAAAAACATTTAAACGATAATACAAATCTTCTCTAAATGTCCCTTCTTTCACCATTGCTTTCAGATTCTGGTTGGTGGCCGCAATGATTCGGATATCTACTTGGATGGTTTCTGTACCACCGACTCGTTTTAAGTTGCCTTCTTGCATTACTCGTAATAACCTTGTTTGCATTTGCATGGGCATCTCTCCGATTTCATCCAGAAATAACGTACTTTTATCGGCCAACTCAAATCGTCCCTTCTTCTGTTCAATAGCACCAGCAAAGGCACCTTCTTCGTGTCCAAGTAATTCACTTTCGATTAGCTCTTTGGGAATATTGCCACAATTGACTTTGATCATCGTTCGATTTGCCTGTGAACTTAATTGATGAATTGCTCTGGCGACCAGTTCTTTTCCTGTACCCGTTTCTCCTTCGATAAGAACGGTGGAAAGGGTGGGAGCTACCTGCTTGACTTTGGCCAAAACGGATTGATACTTTTTGCTGATGGAGACAATTTTGTCTAATTTGAAATGTTTGGAACTTTCATTTACGAGGTAATCTGACTTTTCTTTTAATTGACGGGAAGTGGATGTTTGATCGATCAATTTAGACTTTAAAAAACTCTCCTTTTTTCTGTTTTCAGAAACATCTTTACCGATGATACAAATTAAATGGCCATGAAAATCCTGGTAGTGTATAACGTTTAATTCTACGGGAAAAATAGTAGCCTCTTTTCTTTGAAAGGAAGTGACGAGTGACAAATTTTTCTCTATTTGTAGCTTTTTCAGATTTTTTTTCCACTGACCTAAGGATTGTTCGATATCAACTTTAAAAATAGACAAGCCGTTGTCCAGATCGGTCTTTTGAAGATCCAGATTTTCCAAAGCAAATTCGTTGGCATGAACTATATTAAAATCCTCATCTATTATCAAAACAAGATTGCTGGATTGTTCGAGTGCCGTGCTGGCAATGGCGTTTAGACGTTCCCTTTTAAGTTTTCGATCAGCTTGTCTAATCGTTCCATTAATTTCGATACGCTTATCGTCTTTAAAGGTTGGAAATGCGTCGAGAATTATTTTTTTTGGTACACCGTTTATGATTGGAGACCAGCTAAACGTCAGCCTTTTTTGCTGCTCTCCTAATCTAAGAATCTTGCTTCTTAGTTCTTCAAATTGATCCCAGGAAAGTAAGGGTTTGAGTAATTTGATAATATTAGTTGACTCGTCTTCGTACTTTTTGATCGGTATAGAAAAGAGGTGGAAAAAAGAATCGGTAATACTAAAATTTCCGTTGATCAGATTCCATTTCCAGGCAGCAGACTTGGTAGATTTTGTCAGGATATTTAGTAATTGCCGTTGTGTTTCAGATTTTTCGATATTGGATACACGAAGGCAGACAAATTCACAGAGATCATTTTGGACAATTCGCCCCTCAACCAGCACCTGATGCTTTTTTTGACCAGCAAACTGAAGGGTGGTATGCCAATCCGCAAAATCGTCTTGACATAATTTATTCCACATCTGATCAAAAGCGGTTTGTGAAAATCCAGTATCTATATCCGTCCAGTTACTACCTTCCACGGATTTCTTGTCCAGGCTAAACAAGTCGATGAAAGGGGCACTAGCGTGAATTATCTTCCCTTCCTCATCCAGCCAAAGCACTGCCCCCGCAAAGGTTTTTAACACTTTTAAGTGCGCTTCTTTCTGAAAATCTGGCTCTTTCTTTTTGTTTGACATTTGACAGGTATCTATAAAGTTTCTAAAAAGATCAAAAAATTATTGATTTATGATGCTATTCCCAACGGTAAATCGTATGTAGTAAATTTTTAATGTAAAAATGTAAAACCTTGTAACCACGCAATTGTTCAAAAAAATAAGAAAGGAAAAAAAAGCGAGTTAAATTATTTTAACTCGCTTCTAATCAATAGACTTTATGATTTATCACTTTTTCCCCGAAGTCTCCATATCCATCTCTTTTGCCTCTGGTAATAATACAATCTGAATATAATTATTCCAGTCAAAATAGGTATTCGCTGCCGATTTAATATCCTCACTGGTGAGACTATTGATCCCTTCCTCCAGACTGGCCAAAGAAATGTTTTTAGGATCCATATTCTCCACGTAGGCATTTTCCAAAGAACTAATCCAGAAACGATTTTCTTTCAAATCCTTGATTCGACCCTGACGTTGCGTCTCTTTAATTTTGTTCATATCCTTATCTTCGGCACCATTTAACTGCGCATTCTTAATATCCGTCATGGCCGTTTCAATCAATTCGTCTACTCGTGGAGGATCAGCATTGAAAGAAATGGTAACGTTGTATTTAGATTCAGGATACTGAGAAGTATTTCCACTTACTCTAACTCCGTAAACACCTCCTTTGTCCTCTCGCATAGATTCCCGCATTTTAATTCGTAAGATATCAATCATGGATTTGAAATGATACCGATTTTCGGGAGTCCACTCAAAGTCACCGTGGAACGTGATATCTACCAGTGCTTTGGGTGCTTCACCGTAAGTCAACGTCTTTTTAATAACCCCATTTTGATAATTGACATTGGTGTTTTTCCAGGTCTCTCCCTTGTTGGTAGCTGGGAGATTACCCAGATATTTGGCCAGCATTGGAATAGTTTTTTCTTGATCAAAATTTCCTACCATGAAAAAAGTCATCCCACTTGCGTCCGCAAAACGTTCCTGATAAACCTGGTAAATACGATCCATATCCAGTTGGGCCATATCTTCCGCCGTTGGAAATCCAACCCTTGGATGATTATTGTATTTAATTTTTAAAGTCTGATCAAAAAAGTAATAATCAGGCTGCGAAAGCAAATTTTTATAAATAGCAGTTTGTTTGGCTGCGTAAGAATTTAAAACCTCCTTATCTTTTCTCGGCTTGGTTGCATATAAATAGATCATTTCCAGCATCGTTTGTAAATCATCCGGTGAAGCACTGCCTCGGAAGCCCTGACGTAATCCACCAATATAGGGATTCAGACGTACAACTTTTCCAGACATCTTTTTTGTCAATTGCATATTGTCAAAATTCCCAACACCTGATTCACTGATAACTCTGGCCGCGTTACTGGCTTGTTTATAATCCTGATCATTGTACACAGAATTGCCTCCGGAACTAAAGGCTCTCAGTAATACTTCATCGTTTTTAAAATCAGTTGGTTTTAAAACTACTTTTACTCCGTTGGCGAGCGTGATTTCGGTAGCATCGATCTCCGGAATTGCTTTCGTCGCAGTGATGGGTTTTGCCATCAGTTTTTCAGCTAAAAGTGGTTCATCATTCACTTCGTCGACGTAAGCAGCAACATCCTGACCATTGAGTTTGGTCAGTAAACTACGAATTTCAGTTTCATTTGGTAACGGAGTATCTGCTTTTTCTGGACCCGTAACCACCACTACCCGGTTTTTATCCGTGATCCATTCTTTTGCCAGTTCATTGACTTCTTTGAGCTGGATGGTGGGTAAATATTGGTTATAGAATTTTACCTCATCTTTGATGGATGGAATCGGATTATTATCCAGGTAGTTATAAACGTAGCGCATCGCAAAACGACGACTGTCCGTTTTATCTTTTTCTTTAAATGCTTTTTCCATATTGGTCAGCAATTCTTCTTTGGCACGTTCCAGTTCTGTTGCCGTAAAACCATGTTGTAAAACACGCTCGTTTTCAGTCATAATAACCGCTAGTCCGCGCGCTGCGCCTCCTTCGGGAACCATCGCGTAAGAGGAATAGGTGGCGAGGCTTCCCACATCTCCATCGTAACCTGTATAGGCAAAAGTAAACGGAGGATTTGGTTGTTGACTGATTTCGTCAAGTCGGGCACTTAACATAGTATTGTAAAGACGATGTACCAGATTTTTTCGGTAGCCAATCAGATCGGTCACCGGCTCGTATTTATGTTTATACACTAATTGTACATTGGTAAATGGCGCCTCTTTGTCCGATACGATGGAGACCAGGGTCTCGTCGTGATTAGGGACGGGATAGGCTTCGACGGGGCGATTATTAGCTGGATTTTTAAATTTGCCAAAACGTTGTTTCACGTCTTTTTCCATCTTGTCTACGTCGATATCACCAACGACGACAACGGCCATCAGATTAGGTCGGTACCAGTCGTGGTAAAAACGTTTAACCGTCGCATAATCCGCATTACGGATAATCTCGGGTTTTCCGATGGGCAATCTTTGTGCGTAGCGAGAGTCGTTATAAAGGACGGGTAGCCATTGGTTGAGCATTCGTTGATTGGGACTCAGGCGAGAACGCCATTCTGATTCTACAACGCCCCGTTCTTTATCGATTTCTTCATTTTCAAAAGTTACACCACCGGCCCAATCTTCGAGTACTAGCATGCCTTTGTCGAGCAATGCTGCACTGTCCGTTCGAACTTGTAACATATAAACGGTTTCGTCAAAACTGGTATAGGCATTTAAATCTGGCCCAAACCTGGTTCCGACCGTTTCGAGATAATCGACCAGTTCACTTTTCTTAAAATTGGTACTACCGTTAAAAGCCATATGTTCTACAAAGTGTGCTAGTCCTTGCTGATCGTCGTCTTCCTGCATGGCGCCAGCATTGACGGCAAGTCGCAGTTCTGCACGATTTTCGGGCTTGGTGTTTTTCTTAATGTAATATTTTAGACCATTGTCCAGTGTTCCCATTCTAATGTCTGGATCTACCGGAAGGCCTTTGGAAAAAGTCTCATTTGCATCATTAGTAGTCAACGGCTTATTCATGTTGGGTGCAGTAGTTTCTGTGGTAGCGGTCCTCGTAGTTGTGGTTGTATCGGTATTACCTTGTACTACTTTTGCCGTTTTTGGGGTACAAGACCAATAGCCAAAAAGTAGCAGGATAGAAAAAATGGATAGGAGAGCTTTGATTTTCATTTAAATAATGTTTTGTTGGTTAAAAAGAAATCCATTGGAATAAAGTCTAATATACGTAATTTGTTTTATGTAAGTATGTTTCAGTTATATCTTAACATTTATCTTCTATCATAACGGAGAAATTAGTAAAAGAAACTAATCGGTTACCGAAAGCCTTATTTGGTGAAATTACCGAAAGCCTTATTTGGTGAAATTATGGAAATATACTATGTTTGGAGCAATATTATATTAACATTGTATGGCAAATCTGGTTGTTGTAGGATTGTTATTCTTGTTGCTGCCCCGTTAGCTAGTTAATTTTCTCTTTTTTTAATAAATCAGTTGGACTGGATCAATGGCAACTGATGTCCAGTAGTGGAAAATATCGCTACGCTAAAAAATCTCAATAACTTGGAAAATGATGTCTATCTTGCTGTTTATCAACTAACTAAAAAAAGATACGTGCTGAAATTTATTAAAAAATAAAATCGAACTTAGTACCCGTCAGAACGTTCTATACGGGATGTAGTTATTAGCTTAATACGTTAATATCTCTGTATTTCTGTACCCATCAATACAAATTATTCGTCTAAAATGACCTAAACCCCTATTATGAGATAATTTTAAGGGGAATTCAGTCTAAAAAACAAAATTCTTAAAAATGAAATTTTTTAACACAATCCTGATTTTAGCATTTCTTAGTTCTAGCCTTTACGGACAATACGCAAACGTCAACTTCGATCCGGCCTTGCGTACTTTTAATAACTTTAAGCCATTACCTTCGGAAGAAGATATGATGTTTACCGGCGCTGTTCCGGCAAATGTCAACGTAGTAGGATTTATGTTTTTTCGTGGAAAAAATAAAGATTATAAGGAGCCATTATATGTCGCTAACTGGGAACGAGGTGCTGGAGATCAAAGCGTATCTTTCAAACTTCCCGTTAACTATAAGTTGAACGCTAGTAAAAAATATAATATTCGCGTAAAGTATTTTCAAAAAGTAGCGAATGCCGACCGGGAAAAAATCTACGGTGCCCTTAAAAATAATCTGGATGCTTACCTGGGACAGAATTTACAAACGGGTAGTAAAAAAATAAAACTGGCCAAAAGCAGTAAGAGTATGATGAAGGATTTAAACACCATTGTCGACTATGGCTTGCGTGAATACCGAATTACCAACGGAATTCCTTTTGACGGGTTCTCTGATTTGGTAAAAGGACAAATTGAGGCAATTGAGGATAAAAAACTGAATAAGGTTCTATTCGATGCTGAAAATACCTCACAGGCGATGGCTTCTGCCAAATATCGAGATCAATTGATTCAGGATTTGCAAACTCTGATCCATGCCGAAGTACGGTTCCTGTTGAATAGCGATATTTCTCGTTTAATCAATCAATACGATATTCCGGACGTAAAAACAGAAGAAAAAAATGGTTACTTCTCCCTTAATGTAGGTTACGGTGCCGTATTTGTTGACGGAGATATTGATGATTTGGAATACGGTAATGGTCTTTATCTTGGTCTGGCTTTTCCATTGTCAACCAGTACACTCGCTCCCAAATTTTTCCGAAATGCGTCGGTTACGCTTGGTGTTTTTGCGAAAAATTTCGAAGATGTTGGAGACCGTGGTACCATCACCGGTCCGATTGTAAAACGACCTATTTATCTGGGACTGGATTATAAATTATTTCAGTTTATTCGTTTTAATGTAGGAGTGGCAGCACTCGAAGAAGATAGTGTCAATACCGGAACCATTTCTGGTATTGAAAATCGGGTTTTCTTCCGTCCGTTCGTTGGATTAAGTGCCAAGATAAATCTATCTATTGGTTTGGATAAATAGAGAAGTTTTTAAATAACTTCAAAATTATCTGGTACAAAATTTATTCATCTTTTAGATCCGATTCGAATGATAAAGCAAACTATATTTTTTATTTTAATCCTGTTTTTAGGGACGCTTTCTGCCAATGCGCAACAGCAAAATGCTAAATGGAATGTTGGTGTGTACTCGGGTATCGGTAACTATCAGGGAGACCTGAGCAGGAACTTTTACGATCCCAATGATGCGATTTTAAATATTTTTGATAATACTGATTTCCTTTCTTACGGACTATCCGTCGGTAAAAGTCTGAATGATAGCTGGGCATTACGCCTCATGGCTTCACACAGTAAATTTATTGCCAACGATCGTACCGTAAATTGGGACAATGAATTGGAGATCGATAACGAAAATTTTACGCGTTCGCTAAATGTTCGTACCATAGTCAATGACCTGAGTCTTCTCTGTGTCTGGTCTTTAGCCAATGATAGAATATTACCGAAGAAGGTTTTTCTGGCACCCTATTTTTTAGTAGGGGGTGGTTTTTCAACTTTTAACAATTCCGCAGATCTCTATCGACAGAACGGTGATCGCTACTATTACTGGGATGATTTTACAATTCGTGATATGCCACAGGATGAAACCAATACTGGAAATATTATCCAGCAGGATGGTAATTTTGAAACGGATCTGGAACCTTTAAGAACCGAAGGAGTGGATTATGAAAACCACTTTTTACACCTTTCGGTGGGGGCTGGCTTAAAATTCCGTTTGTGGAGTAGAGTGAGCCTAAATATTGAATCGATATTTCGTTTTACTAATACAGATTATCTGGATGACGTAAGCAGAAATTTTCTGACTGTATACGATTCTCCGGAACAAGCCTACGCGGCCAATCCTGCCTTGCGAGAATCCGTTAACCGTGGGAATAACGACGACAAAAATGACCGACTTCATTTGACTACGGTCAGTTTACACTATAATTTTGGTAGAGTATCCAAACCTTTCGTGGCACCGGCCATACTAATTGGAGACCTTTACGATACGGACAAATTCCAAAAGACAAACGTATTACCGAGTAGTACGGATACGACTTATCAACCCATTAGTGTAATCCCGATTAGTGATTTGGATAGTTTTTTAGTGGTGTCCGACGACTACATGGATGATATCGAAGAACTCGAAATTCCTGAAATTGATATGACCACGGATGATACCCTGCAATGGACCATAGATTTATCAGCGGATAGTTCAATGGTACAATATAATTTACCCGAGGGAATCGATACCTTTTATCGGGTAGTGACGCCCATGGATTCTATCTACTATACTGATGAACTTGAAATTGACGCAGCCTTGGCGGATCAAGTGGATACCTTGACACGAATTGGAGATGTCTTGTTTACGGAAAATAATAATAAATGGGAACCGCTTGATGGAGAAGACTGGGAAAGCTACAATGAATTTTTATTGACTTCTCAATTATCTGATACGACTATTTTGCTGGTGAATAATCCTGTTGATACCATTCAGTTTCCGACGGCTAATACGGATGAAATTATCGACCTGACTACTACCACAGATTCGCTAACCGAAGTTGATCGTATCGCCATCTCTAATCCGGTGATTGAGCAACCGCCACTAACAATTGAAAATACCATCGTAGATACGACGGAGCTGCAAATTATTGAAGATGCACCTATGCCAATTCCACCCACAACTACAACCGTTGAAGAGGAACAACAACTAATTATCTCCTCCGATCCGCGTACCGATTCTCTTTACTGGCAGGTGAGTCAGTTATCTTCCAATATTGCAAAATTAAGAGAAGAGCAAAAAAATGATCGGGAGATAAACGATGCAGTAGTAAACCAGCGTTTAGCGGTTGTCCAGGCGGAACTGGATAGCCTACGAATTGCTCAGGCCAGAAATAACAATGAACTCAGTGAGCAATGGCGGGCTGATTTTCAATTAGCCATGACCGAAATTGAAAAGCAAATTAAGGAAACCAAAGATCCAGTTAATGCCAATATCACGAATGATAATTCACAGGCCGAAATCGATGGTATGCGCCGGGAAATGGAATCTATGCGTACTTACTTAATGACGAGTAATCAAAAAACACAGGATCGCTCCGAGCTGGAAGAATATAAGCGTAAACTTTGGCTATACGAGATTCAGTCTAAAAATATGCAGGAAAGTACCCAGGAGAGACAAAAACTGGAAGCAGAAATTAATAGTTTGAAGCAAAGTATTAATCGACAACAGGAGTCAGCCATAACCAACCGACCTGCCCCTGCGGTAGTTCCAATTCCGGTAAACACACAGGATCGAGCAGAGGTCAACGAACTCAAATCAGAGTTAGCCAACCTGAACAATAGTATGGCCGAAATGCGAAAATTGTTGGAGCAACAAAACAATCAGTCCAGTGCTGCTTCCAACGCGGAACTTCTGGCCATTAAGGCTGAACTTTCCAAGTTGAGTAATTCGGTCAACTCCAGTACGAACGTAAATGAAACGGCGGAGATCACTCAATTAAGAGCCGAATTGGCCGCGACTAGAAAACAGCTGGCAGATTTATCAAATAAGCCCGCACCAACACCCGCACCGCCAACGATTATTACCAACACAGTGGTTCCACCATCAACTACTGCTCGCGAGGCAATCATCGGTCGTGAACAACAATTGGTGTTCTTTAAACTGGGAGCTTCTCAACTGGATGCGCCATCTATGCAAATCATTCAGTCGGTCGCGCAACTCATGAATCAATATCCTGAGGTCTACGCAGAATTGGAAGGATATACCGATCCGAGTGGTAATGCCGATGCTAACCTGATCTTGTCCGGGAAAAGAGCAACGGCAGTTAAGACTTTTTTAACGCAATATGGAATTGCCGCTAATCGGTTAATTGCCATTCCTCGTGGAGAAGATCCGGCGAGTAATGCGAGCTATGGTAGAAGGGTAGCGATCAGGTTAAATGTTAGATAAAAGTAGTTGGAAAATAAATTGAAAATTAATTTGATTTTTGTAGTAATTTTCGAAATTTAGTATTTTCTTTACTTAAGGAACGAGTTAATAATAAATTTACGTTTTTGGCTTGATCTTTTTGCCGCTAGTCTCGTTAAAAAGCCTCATGATAGCGCGGCTATCCCTACGTTTTTTGCCTTACTAGCAACAAAAATCTCTAACCCAAAATTCTTAATTTATTAATACCTCATTCCTAAGAATTATTTTCTCTGCCCATTAACAAACCTTAAAACGCATGGTAAATGAACAAGCCAAGAGTTGTAAAAGATTATGATAATCTAGACGAATCTATCTTAGAACAGATTAAGCTAAATTATCCTCGTGGTTTCGATAGAAACCTGATTACTTTTAAAAATGCGGCTGGCAAATTCGTCAGTGCACTACCATTCGAAACAGAAGAAAAATACTATCTCGTACGAATGACTCGAGCCGAAGCTCAGGACATTATCGACGACGACGACGATTACGATGAAGATGGAAATTTACGGGATGATGTGAAAGAGGAGTACGAAGAAAAATACGATGATGATATTTCGATCGACGATGAGGAGGTACAAGCAATCGCGGACGATGGATATGATCCAACGGATGATTTGTAAAGCATAATATTTCTTCGATAAAAAATGAGTCATTTTCTGCAAAGGAAATAACTCATTTTTTTTGTTTCTATCTCCCAAATACGTCAGAAGAACCCCGATCATTCGCCCCCCCCGAAAGCCCTCACCGATTGAAGTCCGCCAATCGTCCGCCCACTAAAAGCCAATTGTCCGCCTTCACCATTTGAAGAGCCCAACCCAGATACGGATTCTATTTTACCCAATTCAATAATTCCTCAATATCCACAATCGACCAGCTGTGAGGATGCCTGTCTCCATTACTCCTATATCCCTTGTTTTCTGTCTCGATTAATTCAAATTTCGTCCATTTTTCTTTTTTAAGATTTTTGGCAATTTGTTGAATCACGTAAGCATTGGTATTTTCAAAATCAGTTTGCCTGTTTTTTTGCCACCATAAACTATCTGGTTCCGTATAAAATCTAAGCTTTACCTTGCTAAGATCTGGTAGACTGTTTTTACCTGTTTTTAAAGTGAATGGAGAGACCCTTTGAATATTTTC
>Ga0209187_1003776_pt1 | contig 12196 bp, 19 predicted proteins | sample BantaG_FD_187430 | JGI IMG/M metagenome (GOLD analysis project Ga0209187, IMG submission 187430) | Marine algal microbial communities from Bantry Bay, Ireland - BantryBay_4 metaG (SPAdes) (version 2) | ecosystem: Host-associated > Algae > Red algae > Unclassified | place: Bantry Bay, Ireland... | reverse complement strand
CCCCCCCCATCGCGAGCAAGATCCCCTCGGAGAACATCTTCGACCGCCAACCGGTCGTGGACCCGCGATCGACCGCGATTGCGGTGGTCAGCAGTGTGCTCAAGGTAGCAGCCAACCGGGAGAACGGACGAAACGTGCTGCGGCAGCTTCTCGTCGACAGTTTGCTGGGCTTGGCGCGCAGTGGACCGCGCGCACCGCCCATGCCACCTAGAAGCTTATGCCCGACAGGCACTAACCGACTGGGAGGAGGTCATGCGTTTGTCTTTGCGTTGGTGGTCTTTTTGGTGTTCTCTTCAAGACCTGAGCCCCACACTCCCCCCCCTGGGCACGCTGGCGGCCGCCCTTCATCCCGTTCGGCGGGCTGGTACTGCCAGATGGATCGTAGCTGTCAAGATAACAAGCCTCCACTCCTTGCTGCGGGAGTTGTCTATCAAGGCCGGGTGATTTTTCCCTAACAACAAGCTGCCGGATGAGGAGAATGTCGGCCGAATTTTCGGCAAGAAGCCCCTGCGGGTGCTCGTCGTCGTCGCCGCCATGCTGCTGGTCGCCACAAAGAAGGAGAGCTACGCCGACATCCTGACGTTTCTTTTCTTCACGGGGCGTGCCAGCGTGCGCAAGAACGCCCCGCTGTTGGGTGCCTCATGCCATGAGATCTACTCGTCGGGGATGGCATCTGCTTCTGCCGCGGCTGGGGCCACTGGCAATGCCGCTGCCTCGTCCACAGCCGCTCCGGCCGCGATGAGTGACGATGACGCCAAGAGCGTCGACGTGGTCGATTTCGACGATCTGGACGACATATTTGCCGACATGGAGACAACTCTGCAGCAGGAGCACGCCAGCGTCGCTGCAGACAGTCGTCAGCGCCGCACAGCGGTGCGACGTAAAGCACGCTTGAGCACCATGCCCCAGTCTTCTCCTCGAGGGTCTCCTTCTGCCGCTGTCGTAGACCCCGGTGGTGCTCCGACGGCGGGGATTGCAGCGGGGACTGGTCGCGGCGGCGCTCAGAAGGCGATGCCTGCCAAGAGGCCGCATAACAGGCCCCCGCCACGTGCGACGGCCGAGTCGACGGGCCACGTGTCATTCACGCCATTGGCTTTGACTGGAGGTCAAGCGGCGTCCGCTCAACATCCAATCCGGGGCGGGCATGCTTCCAGCAAGCACACCGTCGGTGCTATGGGGCTTGTCTGGTCGGGCGTTTGTCCAACGGGGGATAAAAGTGGCCTGAGACTGACGCCTCAGCACGTTGCTTGTAATGGAGATGGAGGGGTGTTGGTTGGGAGCGGTTTTGGTGCAGGGGCGGCTGCAAATGCAGGGGCTGTCTCTGGCGCACCGATGGAACTCCTTCCCGGAACTGACGTGCCTGTCACTGCATCTGTCGTGCCAAGTTACTCTCATGTTCCTCCCCATGGCCCCAGTTGCAGATTTGCCTCGTTTGCCGCTCTGCACCGCGCTGCTCACGAGCGCGTTGCATCCGATATGGCCGCGTCACTTGGCATGGCTTCTGACTTGATGGCTGTTAGATTCCCGCCCGTTCCCAGCCCATCTGAACAACCTGCAGGTTCCCTTGCTCCTCTCTCTTTACGTCTTATTCATTTTCATGACGCGCCCGCACCGAGCGGTCCGTGAGCGCCGGCAGCATAGCAGCAAGAAGGCTATAAACATGATGCATTTTTTTTCGTCATTTCTTCTCGAAAAAACAAGACGTTCCAATGTACTAATGAAGATGCACATGATGCATGATGGACAGCCGCGGCCATCGGAATATATAAGAGCAGCAAAGCAACAGGAGAGAAATGTTGTACAAGTAAAACGTACACTGCGACTACTACAACCGCCTTCACTTGTCATACATGCCTAAGGCCTCCTCGTCAGCAATCAAGCGTGACGGGAAAAACGACTTGACATGCATGCGATTCATATCACTCACTCGGCTCATGCCCGCAAGCACCATGCCCGCCCCAAAAGCCTCGTCCAACTCCAACACCGCCTCAGAGATGGTCAAGCTTTGTGACATGTGCAGGATGGTCGCCCAGCCGAGCACAAACGGCAATTTGACACCGACAGCAACAGCACCGGGTACCGAGTGGATGCGCACCAAAAAACTTCACCGCTGAAGGCTCGACTTCAACCCATGTCGCGCCCGCGTCGTGAGGACCATGAGCATCGCAAGATACGCCAGTCGGCAGTCGGTTGTTCTCGTACCGAACGATGGCTGTGCCGATCTGCTTTGTAGTACTACGCCAGAGGCGTTGTAATCGTGGCTGTGGGCGCTGGTGACCGGGAGCCGGGTGTTCGGTGGTGTGTCGCCTTTGTGGCGTGCCACTGCTGCGTGTGAGCGCCTGCGGCGCACGTGTCCGGGTGAGCTCTTCGGATTGTCCGGTGCTGACAGCGGAGCGTGTTAATCCAGATTGGGTAGTGTCATGCATTGGAGAGAATTATCTGCATCGTAGGTATTTGGCAGCGCGGGACCGGGCCAAATAGTGGCCCCGGTCCCCGCGCAGCGGTTTCCGCCCTTTAAGGACGAAAGGCGACGACGGTGGGAGGCACCGTCGTCGCCGGCAAGTAAACAGTGTCTCGATGTCTTGGCGTTTCGATCGGCCCGACTTCCCGGACCTCGAGTCCCATAGCAGGTGTCGCGCGAGCGGCGAAGACGGCCGTTACTTCCCTCCTTCTCAGGTACCCCCCTAGACTATGGTACTACATCCTCATAGAACGAGACGTAGCCAGCGCTGGCGTGGCAAAAGCCCAGGTCCTTCAAGCGGTTTGACACCGCCATTAAGCGCGCGTTCAAGCAACGCTCCACTTTGCGAGGAGCGACACAGTCGGCCAACGCCGCATCCTTGGTCAACTCGGTGACGTCCTTGAGGTTAGGCTTCGTGACGGTCGCATCATGGTCCGGATCCAGGGCCACTGTGTCCACCGCCATGTAGACGCGGGGCTGGTTCGCGCCGCACAGCTGCTTGTGGCACTAGCGGTTGTGCTTCAGGACGTCACAGTGCCGCGGCATCAGATGCAGCACTCTGGTCTTGAGCGCCTCATACTCGGCTCCTTCCACCTTGCACTCCCTCATATGCGTTTCCACCGAGTCCGTGCTATTCCTAACGCGCGCGTCGTTGATGGCGGCGATGAAATCGACTTGGTGCTGGCGGTACGGCACCGCGAGTTTAAGAAACAAGTTGTCAAACAGCGCCGACCAGCAGCGAGACTTCTGGGCAAACTCCTTCTTGACGGGCCGCAGCTACAGGAAGTCACCGAACGCTTACCACAGACAGGCCGGGGTCGCGGGCAACCGGGATTGCCGCAGCAGCTCATACATGACGTCACGCTTGTCCGCCCCAACGAGCGAGACCTCATCGAGAAGCAAAGCCCGTACGCGTCCTAGCCGCTCCTTGATGCGGATGAATCGTGCGGTCGACAGCAAGCGGCCGCATTCTTGTACTGGATCAGGTAGTACCGGGTCGTAATCCCGCACAAAGCCAAAAACCCAGTGGTACGTGGTGCCCCGCGCCGTCTTTATGGACGTGCCCGTCGGGGCAACGACTGAAACATGCCCTGCCAGCGGCAGGCGCTGTATTGGACAGTCGTGCAGCACCCGCAGAAGCGTCGACTTCCGGCACCTGGGACCGCCAGAGATGAACGCGCCCTTGTTCCGCTGCCACAGTCGTTGACAAACAGCTTCCGCCGGCGACTGCTCGGCGGGGAATCCCAGAGTGCCCGGCACCCCCCTGGGAGCAGCAGCCACCTGCAAGCCGTTGCCTGGGGTGGCCGCGACAGGACCCGCCTCGACGACTGGGAAGGGCTCCGGTGTCAGGAGAAAGACCATCGACAAGCTGCTGCTCGTGCCGTTGCCGCTGACAGTGGCGCTACCCGCATCGCTGCATACACCGGTTGCCGGGGCAAAGCAAGTGGCGAAGGGCATTGCAGCCTCACCACAGGCCCCGCCCTTGCCCGCGGGGGGGGCTGGTGCGTGGTTTCGCTCCTTCCACGCCATGCGCGACTCCTCCATCATGATTGATGATTTCCGGCGGGAAAAGATAGACTCGGCTCGGTCCTTTCAAGTGCCAGGCGGATTTATCGCCTTGGGTGGGCCACCCTCAGACGACATGCGCATCATCTGCTTCTTGAACGGCCGCTGAGTCGACCGCTCCGCCTCCTCCAACTTCTTGTTGTAAGCCTCCGCCGCTGCTGCACCTTCATTCAGCTCCCGCTCCCATGCGTGGTCATCAAAGGGCTCGTCGTGGTCCTTTCAATTGATACTGTGCCCCGCGGAAGTGACAGTCGCCCCTGTAGCCGATGCATGGCCACGGCTGGCCATGGCACCAGACAGCGCCGACCACTTTCGCCCTACAGAGGAAGAAGACACCGGCGGTCCCACAGTCGAGCTCGAGGCGGCACAGGTAATTGCGGTGAGAGTACTCGCGCTCGGCGACACAGGGGGGGCGCTGGGCGCGCACGAGGGGTGGACTAACGCCGACGTTGAGGTAGGAGGGGGGGGCGTATCTACCAACTTGTGCGCACAAAGCCGAGGGCCGACGGCACTGACGCCGACCGGCCACTCCGGTTGGATGATGTCGAGCACCACGTGGACGCCATCTCCAAGGACCCACGTCCGAACATCATCGAAGACCGTGAACGAGGTGACCACACACGCGCCGCGGGAGAGATCCCGCAGGAGCTCCATCGCCGGCATCATGTCGTCCAGCTCCAGGTCGACGGCCACGCGGAAGTCGCGAGCGACGATGGCCAACCAACCGGTGGGGGCTTTCGACGACGTCGGCGCACCTGTGGAGCCAAACGTGCACCCGCCTGCGGCGCTGCTCGCCACGGCCTCTAACATGACAGGGTCGGTCAAACAGCACAGTGCAGCCGCCTTGGTGTGGAAGCAGCGCGTGGCAAGCACTCCGCTTGCCACGACTGACAGGATGCGGTCGACAATGCTGTCCACCTCGTTGAGGTTGTGGATGGCGCACATCGTGGTAAAAAGGATGGCCAGGTAGCTAAACTCAAGCGCATTGACAGACATCTTTCAAACGGGGCTGCTCGTCAGGATGAAACCAGTGTGCACAGCACGAACGCCGACAAAGGAAAGGCAGCCAGAGGGAGGCGTCATGCAGTCCGCGAGTCAGCAGGTGCTCCGCACGGACAAAGCACTCGCAAGGGCCGTCGTGCACCGACCGATGAAGACGATGCCCTCATACGCACGAGACACACGTGCGCTGCTTGTGGGACAGTTTGTGGCGCGACACCACGTGCGCGGTCACTGGTTGGATACTCGGCGCTTCTGGTCCTGCTCGTGGCGCGGAGGGAGCGGACAAGAAACATACCTTAACTGAACGACACGGTACAAGAGGCGAGCGGGGCTGCCGCGGACCACCTTGCAGCGCGGTCGTGAGGCGGAAACGGAGGCGGCAGACACCCGCCAGCCACCGCGTAACCGACCACAGGCGGGTGGTGACGGACAGGGCGCCCAAGAAGCAGGCAGGACATGGTGGCAAGCCGATATACGGGTGACCGTCGGGTCGTGAAGCCCGGAAGGGCGGGCAAAAACGGCGCGGTTGCCCTCCCGCGCGCGGAAAGCGTGTTGGCACGACCAAAGAAGCGCACCTGTGCTCCGGTTCATCAAGAGGGTTCTACTGTTGTGCTCCGCGCCAAATCTAAGCACGTGCCGGCACGTGCAAGAACGTGTTTTGGAACTACAGACAGCGTTATGAGCATCGTGTCGATGTGATCTAACTTCACAAGTAGCCCCTTAAAGTTCTGTCAGCGGGCATACCAGTACTCCCGGCCCATCTATGAGTGCCCACCAGCTATCCATAGAGACCCGCTGAGCCGAATGACAAGAGGTAGAACACAGTACGTCGCGCCGCTCCCACCCAATATGTTCTCTTTGAAGCTCAGTGTTAACCAGCCAACGTGGACAGCATATTTGATTGTTCTTCTGCAGGTGCCGAGTACACGCGAACACATCAAAGAAATCGCACCATGGCTCACATGTGCCTTCAACACTGGGACATGCTCTCGTCCGACACTGCAGTCAACATTGTTCCAGCTCTTTGTGATGGCATCGGAGCCCTGGCGCTGTTCCACCTGCACGCTCTTGGTCGGTCACTGTCACAGCTTCAGCGGTTCACTACGCTTTTGTGGACCATCAGTATACGTAGTGTCATTCTCGTGTGGATCAGTTGCGCCGGGCTGTGGCGGTGCCTCCCAGGTCTGCTCAATGGATACGGTCTACAATTTCGATGGATGAAGTCCGGCCGACGGCTGAGGTTACCTGCAATGTGAGCGCATCAAGAGCGCAATCATGTGCCAACTGCTTTGTGGCAACCAGCCTGCATGACTGGCTGACTCGTATCATCCGAAGGTTAGCACGCATCATCGAGAGGCTTCGTTGCGGCTGCTGCGGCATATGCTGGCATGGTATTGGAAACCTGCTGCTGCAACCGTGTTGCAGTACCCCAGTCAGAGTGTGTTGCTGTGGAATCCTGTTATCGGACAACGACCGGGGAGGGCCTAGTGTCAGCAGGCGGCTTAAGAAAGCGGGACCGAGCGGTGTTCTGGTTGCGAGGGGAGAAAAACGGAGTGGGGGGAATGCTGACACAGTGGGCAGGCGTCCGTGACGGTCCGAGGGGCCGCAGGCAGATCGTGTGGATGGTCTCACAACAGTTCCACATTGTTTTTGTCTGGCGAGTCTCGTCACGTGCTCGTTCATGCTGGGGTCGGTGCATTTCTTTTAAAAGCCGCCTGGACTGTTCTCCCTGCTGCTCCCCAATGCCATAGCGTCGCTTCAGTTGAGCCCTATCCCACCTGGCATTCACTCCTGGTATGGATGCGCAGAGTAAGGTCCGTGCAGTTCCGTGACGGCATCGCATTGTGAAGGGGCAGCGGCCTGCCTCGTACTGGGCCCGCATCTCCAGCCGACAGTTCTGTAGTTAGCCTCATCTCAGATGCTCAAATATCATGCATACCCCAAGTCTGTCAACAAAGTGCCTCATTTGGCCATCGTACGTTGGGTTGACTGAGCAAGTGTACTGTTCGAGGGAAGTAGGCCCACCTGGCAGCGATGAGGTCATACAGAAGGGAATCTGCCTGCGAACGAGGTATTGTTGCTATGCGGAACGAAGAGGAACAAGACTCAAGAACTTTTGACGTGATAAACTGGAAAGGTAGCAGACATCAAGCATGAAACAGAACCCACTCGACAGAAGTAAACAACTGGAGCTACAACACAGAAATCAAACGATGCAGCAGCTGAGGCTCGGGCGAGCAGGAAAAATAGCAGCGGCTGCCGCGTCGACCGGAAAAAACGATGTGTCTCCGCCGCCAGCCAACCACACTGCGTGCCTGTCCCGTCTGAAGGGAGGCAGCCCTTGAACGCTGAGCTCAATCCTTCTCGTTGCCCGAGGTGTCCGAGTCGGACCCCGACAACGGCTTGCAGTCCGACAAGAAGCCCGACGAGTCGATGGCGCTGTACAGGTCGTCAAAGAAGAAGGCCAGCGCCAGGCGGCGCCGCAGCACGCCAATGTCCTGCTGTGAGAAGGCCACGGGTGCATCGAGGGAGAAGCAGTCAGCAGCACTGAAGGTGAGCACGCCGCAGCTGCCAGCATCTTGTTGGACTGGAAGACAAGGGTCACGCACCTCCTCACACAATGGCATGCCCCGCGCATCTCCCACAGAGGCACCAAGCTGCTCGAACACCTCGTCGACCAACCACCGCCGCAAGATGGAGACGGTGTTGTAGCTGTCGGCATCGTGCAGTGGGTTGTAGTACAAAAATGTCTGTTACTTGACATTGATCACGACAAGGGCCCAGTGCATTCTGCCTTGATTGATGAGCACGAGCATGACGTCGGTTGCGTCAGGCTTGAGGCCCATATCCGCGCTCCACCGCCGCACACCATCGAAGTCATAGGCCCCCGCCCGAGGAGACAGACGTTAAAAGAAAAACGAGCTGAACATCACGGCTCGTGGCGACAGCGGCTCCTCAGCTGCAGAACCAGCGTCGGCGCCGAGACGCCGACCCCGGAAGCCTCTCCAGTTGACCATGGCCGCAAAGAAGTTCATGAGCTGTTCGTTCAACCACCGGTCCCCGCGGAGGCGCCGCAATTCGGCGACCGTCCAGTCGATCCGTGCCTTTTTGCACGACCGGACGGGGGAGGAGAGAAGGCGGCCTTGCGTCAGCTACCGCACTAGACGCCGCTCTTGGGGGCTGAGGGGCAGCGTACTCACCGGCACGCAGCGGTTCACCTCGAGCGCCGCCGTGGACTTGGCCAACGAGTCAAAGTTGGCCAACGCACGCCCATTGACGCTCGCATCATCGATGAATGGGTCCTCTCCCGCAGCCTCCTCATCGCCGCCGTCGTCGGAAAGCACCACCACGTCATTCGCGTCGCCAGAGGCACCTTTGGCGACGTTCATGTCCTTGGCATCGCCGCTGGCGTCCTCCACGATTTCCCGGCTGTCGCGAAGGGCACCACCATTAAGCGCGCGTCTGTCTTGTTCGCATCCTCGGCAGCCGCTGCACTGCCGTCGACATCTTGCTCAGCACCTCCATCAGCGACGCGAGCCGGGTCCTCGGCAACAGCAGCTACAGCAGCTGAGACCTGGTCCACTACATCAGCACGTGCAAATTTCGTGCCTCCCGTCCGTTGGTGCGGCACTACCGACGGAGCCACGCCTGCGCGCCCGTCGTCGGTGGCCGCGCGCTGCGCTTATCCGCCGACGTTCTCCCCTACCGGTATCCGCGCCGACTGGCTGGCGCAACCCGACGCGAGTTGGCACTGGTGCTGAATGTGCTTTTGGAAAAAGGGAGACAGGGGCACGTGGTCGTTCTCCCCGTTACCGTTGTCAGCATGCATCCGGTAGAGCTTGCGCAGCTTCATGAACGCTAGTTGCACAATGCGATGGGAGACATACGCTTCCGGCGTCATGTACGCCAACCTTGTGCGGTTGACGACCGCAATGGAGTGCACGACCTCCGCCGCCTGCTTCGAGATGCCAGCCATTGCCCCAAGGCCCTTGTCGGGCATGTGAACGGGGGAGCAGGAGTGTGTGATCAAGTGTGGCCGGTCCATGAAGCAGCGCACCTTGTGGTCGCGCATCTGCGGCCGCACCCGCCGCATCGCGTTCTTGTCCAGCTTTCAGGTGACGTCGTAGAAGATGACCTTGGGAAGCCGCGAGAACCGCTCCAGCACAATGGACAACGCCTCTCCCACACTGTGGGCTTGAAAAGTACGACGAAAACCAAGCGTTATAACATGCGGGAACACCACGTTAAAAACTCCCTGCGTTACCTCGGCCTGTATGGAAAAGGCCTTGCTTCACGCGTCCTCTTCCCCCGCCAAGTCGGCCGCGTGCCGGTTCTTGCCCCGATAGCGCACGCGCCGCTTCTCCGCTTCCGAGTCGTAGATGCCCGGCCGAACACGAGGCAGGCTGGCAAATTACTCAAAGCTGACCAGGGGGTCGTCTTCATCGACGCCCTTGAACTCGAGCTGCTCCCCCTTCCACGCCTTTTAGTCGGCAGATGTGCGCCGGCCGCCGCACTTCTTGCAGTAGGCGGCGTTGACCCAGCCGCGGTCCGTTGTCGCCTTGCTGCTCGCCACCGCCTTGAACAGGATTTCCACGTACGTCTCCATCCCGACGGCTCGTATCAGCAGCTCCCCGACGCACAAACGACGACCACGGTCGTCGTCTAGCTCATTGGCAAAGCGGCCGAGTCACGCGACGATAAAGCCGACGCCATCGGCAGCTGCCATAAAGGACCGCCACTCCTCCCTCGGCTTGAGCCGCATTGTGTTGGCGAGCAGGCGGACCGCCTTTTCGTTGTGGCTCTGGAACATGCCCGTCACGGTCTCGGTCAGAAGGTCGTGGAGGAAGCGGCGGACGCAAATCCACACGCTGTCGTCCTAGCGGTGAAAAATATCGAACGCCGGCGCGCATACTCCCTTCCGATCATGCTACGTGTCGGCCGCAGGCTTGGCGGGCGCGCCCTCCCCACCCAGCGTCATGTTGCCGTCGCTGTCTTGGCGGAGGGCGTCCTCCAGCGTCCGCCTTGGCCGCTTGGCCTTGCGGCCGCTGGGTGGTGGCTCGTATCAGCTGAACCGGGCCGTGCCACCGCCTCATCATCGCCGCCAGCCGGTCCACGACCAGCGTCGGCCGGATCCGCACGTAAGATCTCCTGCCCGAGTGGAAAGAACAACAAAAAATGGCGGCAGCAGCAGCTTGGGGGCTTGGCCGGCCATGAGCAGAGATGGTCGCGTGCCAATCCTGGAGGAGCCCGACTTGGGGAGCCGTCAACGGTGCTGCGGTCCGCCGCACCTTTTCAATCGCTGCACGAAGCGGCGCCTTCTCCACGATGCACAGTTCATGGGAAGGAATGTCGAGAACAGGGCTGTTGAGCGCAGGTCGCACGGAAGGGACGTTGTCTGGGTCCGTACAGCCAAGCAACTGCGCATCAATGTCAATGAAGGTGGGGATGTGGCCGCAGATGGTGCAACAAGCGGTCTCTGATGGCACATTAAACGTGCGGATGACTGCCGTCCCCAGCTTCACCACGTCCTGCCGCCTCAGCGTGAAGGCGTTCTCAGAGTCGTCCGAGTCAGTACGCCCGCGCATGGTGTGGAGCGGCTGCTTTTCCACGCCTTCATCCTCCTCCTCATTGTCGAGCACCCGCAGCCGAGTGGGTGCCTTCCGAGAAGCCGACCGAGCCGCCACAGCAGCCTTGGAGGACCCGACATCCGCCATAGTGCGGCCGTCTGATCCGAGGCGTTCCCGAGCAACACGCACGTGGCCACACCGAGAGCGAAAGCGACGGCATCCCGGTGCCACAAACGCCGCCGCATTCGCCGCGCTGAAAGTGACAAGCGAGAAGACCGAGCGATGGAGCACTGGCCACACCACGGTCGACCCGTACACGTCATTGAATGCAGAGTCAGCAGCGTCGGCGCGCAGGCACATCCGTGACTGAAAGGTCTTGGCCGACACGCCCGCAGCTTCCACCGCCTGCTTGAGAAGCGCCACGTGCGAGCAGCTCGTACTGCGGGAAGTGGCAGACAGGGACATAGCATTCCGCGTGCCACGAAAGCAGGAGCACAGGAACCCACCACGGCTGGACACCCACATGATGCACATGTTCGTCTTGCCACCGCCCCACCGCATCACAATCGCACAAGAGTGGGACTTCTTGTCCCCAATGACGACGGCCAAGACCAGCGACGGGCGCGTGCCGATTGGCTGCAATAATGGCAAAGCGCAGGTCTGAAGAACACAACACACGAGCGTGTCAAGCATGTAGTCTTGGACAAACACCTTGGGCATCCAAGCTTGCAGCGGGCGAGCACCAGTGACCTCGGATGGTGCCGCTGGCCCCTCACTACCATCTCCGTTTTGATCTGCTTCTTCCGCAACGCGTGGCGCGGAAGCTGTCCCGCCTGCAGGTGGTCGCGTCCGAGCGCCCCGTCGAGTGGAAGCAATGGCGGCGTCACCATCCAAGATGTGGGCGCCCGCCGCCTCGTCCGCGTCAGCAGCGGAGTCGTTCGCGGCACCAGTGGCGGCGACACCACCACCAGTAGCGACACGACGCGAAAAACCATCACAGCGTCCACCGGGAGGTGGCGCCGTGCGAGACGAGCGTGGATGCACCACATGCGGTGGTGTGCCAAGCGGAGCGGCAGCGCCCCACTCACCACGCGTTTCCTGCATCTCGTTGCTTCAACCCGTTGCCGTCACAGCGCAATGAGCATCGGTAGCGGGGCGGTGCACGACGTTGCCCAGCTCCTGCGTCGCTGGAAGAGCAAACAGTCGAGCGACAGCAGCCCGCGCCTCATGTTGCGAGCCCGCGTAAGGGAAGGCGACGGACTTGGCAAACATGGGCTTCTCGGTAGGCCCGCCACCCATTGTGTAGGTGCACACCGTGCGACGAGACGGCGCGCTGCACGCACGTCAAAAACACGCGCAGGGCGCACGCCCGCCACACCGGAGCAAGATGACGCCGATCCGTCTCTACCGGCACGTCCACAGCCCGCCCGTGGCCGCAACGGACCAGAATGAAGGGGAAAGGGGACCGCCAAAAGCGTGCGCGCGCGCGCGCGCCAATAAAAAAAGCGCGCAGGGCGCACGCCCGCCACACAGGAGCAAGACGACGCCAATTCGCCGGAACCGGCACGTACACAGCCCGCCCGTGGCCGCCACAGACCGG
>Ga0209187_1003775_pt1 | contig 12200 bp, 19 predicted proteins | sample BantaG_FD_187430 | JGI IMG/M metagenome (GOLD analysis project Ga0209187, IMG submission 187430) | Marine algal microbial communities from Bantry Bay, Ireland - BantryBay_4 metaG (SPAdes) (version 2) | ecosystem: Host-associated > Algae > Red algae > Unclassified | place: Bantry Bay, Ireland... | reverse complement strand
AGACCACTCGGGCGGGGGCGTCACCCGTGCGGCGGTCGGGCCGCCCGACGTTCGCCTCGCCGGGGGTCCCGTACTACCCGGCCCTGGGGGCGAGGCAAAGCCTCAGCTGGGGGTACGTCACCCCCCGGTGCGCGTACGCCCTGGCATCCACCTACCCAAGTGCGGCGGGGGCGCTTAGGGCGGCCCATGGGGAGGCGATAGTGGCCTCCCTGGTGGACACCCTGGCGTGGGTTACGAGGGGGGCGGGGGCCGTACTGCGGGAATCCCCGTCCCCCCTTACCGCCTCGGCCAAGCAGTTTCTGGTGGACACCACCCCAGAGGCTATCGGGTACCAAATGGCCTCCCGCTTAGAGGGGCACGGCCAGCGAGTGGCGCCTGGGCCCGTAGTGCCTTCGGCGGCCGGGGGCTCCATTCGAGCTCCGTACGCCGGGGAGCCTGCTGGCGCAGCTGCACCCTACCATGGGGGCAGCTACCCCTCATCCGCTGGGCGGTACTCCGCAGCGGGGGCGGCGCCGAGTAGGGCGCCGCGCTCGTCCTGGGGGCCGGGCCCCGCGGACCGAGGGTCGGCCCAGGAGTACCCGGTGGATTCCTCGGGTTACGACCACTACGGGGGGTACGCCCGCGACGACCGCCCGCACTCGCCGGGTAGGGAGTAGAGACCCTTGTCCGGGCAGGGTACCGGGGCGTTGACTTATCGGTAGCCCCTCCCCCTACCATGCTTTTCCCTAGTTGGTTTGGATCTATTGTCGGGTGTGTGTGTGAGGGTTACACTCTACTGGGGGTTTTTAGTTGTATTACACCCTTCTTGTCATCATGAGCCGGTGCCGCGCGCAGTGCTGGCGGACCTCCTCAGCCGGGAGGTCCACCACGTAGTGCCAGGAGTCCTCCCGGGGTCCATACCCGAACCATCTTACCTTGAGCATGAGTCGCTACTGGTCGTCGTACCCCTGTCCGACAAAGTGGTCGAAGACAGCCTCAATCGGTTGACTTGCCAATGAGGGGAGGGAGGGGACCCGCCACGCGGCCAGTGCCCGTGCCCTTGCCGAGTCACCCTCGGGTGGTTCCGGGGCCCGCGTGGCGTGGTTCCCATTGATGGTATGGTTATCATCGTCACTTTCAATGGTGAGCCGACGCCTGTCTATCTTTAAGATCTGGTAGGGTCCCAGTGTCTTGACGACGAGTTTACCCCCCTGATTTTCGTGGAACTCCACGAATACCCAGTCTCCAACTTGGAGGGCTTCGCGGCGAGTCTGCACGCGCTTGTCGAAGGCTGGTTTGTACCGGGCCTGTGCCTTATCCATGGTATCCCGTACAAGGGGGATCAGTGAGTCGAGGCGCTGGAGAAAATTCTCCTTGGCTCGCCCGGGGGTTACTGTCAGGGGTTGTCAGGATAAATATCCGATATCCGGGGCTACTGTTATTGCAAACAAAACGACTACATCCGACATCATGTTGCCCGAGCAGCTCGGGCTATTGTCATTGTGGCGTCCAGAGCATCCCACAGGAGGTCTTTTTTTCTTCAGTGGACAATCATGGACAAATATTCTGCGACATATTCTGGATGACATCCGTACTCTGGCCGGGATACGGCCAAAAAATCATATTCTGACAATCCCTGGTTACTATCTCTTCGGGGTCGGGGCCCGCTGTAAGTCTTTCGATTGCCACGGGAGTAAGCCGTCGAGGACTTACGAACGCGAAAGGGTTCTGCTCGGTGCTACTATGCACTTGCGAATTGTAAGCCGTTACTAGCAGGCTTAAGTATTGGGAACACGTAACCACGTGGTCACTTACGTTGTGTCGTACTTGCTCAACTCAGGTCTTATTAAACCGTTCGAGCTGCCCATTAGTTTGAGGGTGGTACGGGGTGGCATAGTTAGTGTCAATATCCAGGGTCTTGAGCACTCCTTGCCAGAGTACGGCAGCGAATTGGGGTCCGTTATCCGATAGACCTGATTCGGGGATCCCATAGCTAGCAACCCACGTGTCGAGGAACGCGCTGAGAACATCCAAAGCCGTGATGTCTCGATGCGGGACCGCCCGAGTGATCTTAGTAAATCGGTCACAGATAACAAGGATGTACTCATATCCTTCGGGGGTCCTGGGCAGGGGGCCAAGTAAGTCAATGGCCAGAGCTGCGAAGGGTTCTGTCGCGGGGAACAACCTCATGAACGCTTTACTCTGCGTACCCATGAGCCGGTTCTTGGCACATGTGGGGCAAGCTGCCACCCACCAGAACACATCCATCGCCAGCGAGGGCCAGTAGTATTGGTCCCGCAGGGTCTGGTACGTGCGCGTTCCACCTGGATGCGCAGCCAAGGGGGAGGAGTGCTCCGCCCGTAATACGTCCTTGACTGAGGACTGGAGGACCAGTACCTGCTGGGTCCCCTCGCGGTGTCCGCGACGGCATAACAACCCGTCTGCGTTCTCGTAGAAGCGCGTGGGCGTGGGGGTGTCAAGTAACTTCTTGACCCCCTGACAGAACTCGTCTGTCGCCTGCTTCTGGACTAGTTCGCCCAGGGGTATGCGGGCGGTCTCCCTGTTCTCGGGGAATCGGGGGTCAAGTACCGCCCCCGATCGAGTTGTCACCCCGACTGTGGGGATCTCCTGGGAGATGGGTCCTGTGTCCAGCCCCTAAGTCGGGATGCGGGACAGAGCGTCGGCCACCGCATGTTGGGGGCCGGGCTTGTATTCCACATCAAAGTCGAACTCCGAGGGGAGGATGCGCCAACGATTGAGTCGATTGTTGGTGCAGGCCGTCGTGGTTAGAATCCACTTCAGTGCCTTGTGATCACACCGGATGAGGAACTTGGTGCCTTCGATGTACGGTCGAAGTGAACCGACCGCCCACACCACACCTAGTCCCTCAATCTCGGTGACAGTGTAGTTCTTCTCCGCCGGTAGTAGGCCCTTACTGAAGTAGCCTACGGGCAGGTACTTGCCATCAGGTTGATGCTGTAGTAGGCAGCACCCTAGCTGGTTGTAGCTAGCGTCCACATCGATGATGTACTTCCTCTCCTTTCGCGGTATCGCAAGGATGGGCGGGTGGCATAGCTGTTCGCGTAGTTTGTCGAACGCGTTCTGTTCTTCGGAGTAGGGGGACTCAACCGCTTAGGAAGCTTTACGCTGTTCAAGTTGTTTAGCGGCTTCGCGGTCTTAGCGATGTCGACCGTGAACCGACGGTAGACATTGCACATGCCCAATAAACTCCTGAGTTGGGTTTGGTTCTGGGCGAAGCTGGCCTTCTTGGTGGCCTTGAGGTTCTTCTCGTTCACACTCACGCGTCTTCGCCGTACAACATGGCCAAGGTCCTTCACCTCGTTACTAAAGAGGTGTCACTTCTGTGCCTCGAGGGTGACCCCATGCTTCCCGATTAGGGTGAGCACTGTGTCTAAGTGGGACAAGTGGGACTCGGCATCGGCGGAGAAGATGATGAGGTCGTCTAAGTAGACGAGCACATTCTGCATTTTGACTCCAGATAGGATCATGTCAATAGCCCTCTGGAAAGTGGCAGGGGCATTGCACAGGCGAAACGGAAGACGCGTACACTGGTACGTCCCACAGTGGCAAGTGAATGCCGTCTTCGTCTTATCCTGCTCGGCTAGGGGCATCTGCAAGTACCCCGCGTTGCAGTCCAGCGTGGAGAAGAAATGGGCATCCCCTGAGGAGTCGAGGCAGTCGTCCATCCGGGGTAGTGGATACGAGTCGCGTACTCTGCGCTCGTTCAACTGCCGATAGTCGATGAAGAACCGGGGACTCCCATCGGGCTTCGAGATCAGTACCCCCGGGCTATCCCATTCACTTTGTCTGGGCTCTATAACTTCGAGCTTGGGTATCCGGTCGACTTGGGCTTTGATGAGTTCCCTAGTTCGGGGGCCCATCTGGTAGGGGTTGAGCCGGACGGGCTTGGAGCCCGGCTTCAACTCGATCCGGTGGTCCGTGGCCTTGATGGAGCCCAAGTGCCCACTCCAGAGGGCTCGGTGCTTCTCCAGTAGGGCGAGCACTTGAGGCCGCAGCCCCTCGGGCACGTTCGAAGTATGAACGTGGGGCTCCTCCACGGGGTCCGTCGCGTCGGGCGCGGTGGTCGGGCTGGGGCTGATTGCAGCCCAGTCCTCCCGGGATATGGCGGCTACCGTACCGGAGTAGGCCGACATATGTCCCATGACCATGCCCTTGGGGAGTGGCTTACTCGTATTCCCCGTATGGACTACCTCCACCCACCATGTCTAGTTGGCGGTGCAGTCCATGGTGCCAGTGGCAACATGCACGCGGTGGCGCTCATACACTCGATGGCGTTGGGTGATGACCCCATTCCCTTGGAATGACGTCTGTACTGGGACGTATCCCCGGGACCGCGGGGGTAGAACCACCTTGTGTGCTAGGCGCACCTTAGTGTCCGCCTCACTAGCGGCCCCCGACTGGGGTTGGTCCGCCCGGGCATACGACACCGTCTTACCCTGACGGAGGATGGGGACCCTACAACCGTTCGGTAACCGGATGTACCCCTTGGGCCCGCAAATGTTGGGGACATGGACGTCAGTGTGGGCGGTCCCTAGGAGTAGAGGGACCGACATGCCACGCACTACCCCACACGTGACTGCGGTTGAGTAAGCTCCGACTCCCACCGTAAGAATCACGGTGCCCGTGATGGGAAGGAGTCCCCCATTCACGTCAAATAACTGGGCGGTCGCCGCGTGTAAGGGCGCCACCTTCATCTCCGCGGGGATTAGCGCTTCCCGTACTAGGGAGACGCACGACCCCGTGTCGACTATGACGCGGAGGGCTAACTCACGCCCCGCGTCTAGCCAGACGCGACTGGCCACCTGGTAGTTGGATCCCGTCAGGAAGGCCACCACGTTCTGGCCTCCTACCTTCTTCGGGAGGGGTGCGTCCCGAGGGCGGATCCCCTTGGGTCGGGATAGGATGCGTACTGGCATCTCATAGACGTTCCGGGTTGGGTCCACCGGTTGCAGCGAGGAGGACCCAACACCAGTGGTTACTCGTTTCCATCCTCGGACTCAGAGGAGGTAGTGGGTCCGCACTCGGGCTCGGTCTGCGGTTCCCCCTTCTCAAGCGGCGTCGACTTCTCGCGGCTTGGGCTGGATTCTTCGTCGGGAGTGGCAACGGCAACTCGCCGGCCCGTTTGATGGGTATCACGGGAGCCCGAGGACGTCCCGAGAGGGGACCACCGACTGGCTATAGCCAATCGGTCATGTAGGCGTGCGTCCGAGTCGAGGCACACCTCGGCCCAATGACCCACCTTGCCACAATGCCAGCAAGGGTACTCTCCCGCCCGGGGTTTTGGTCGGGAAGGCTCATCCCTATGTACAAGGCTTCGCCTTCGGAGATGTCGTTGTAGTCACAGGCCTTGGCGAACTTGCGCAAGAACTGGAAGACCTTGGCCGGGGGGGAACCGTCCCACTCCTCGTGTATCCCGAAGGACTGAGCCACCTTTTTCTTGCGCCGGGCCAGAGTACGGGCCTGGCGCCGCGTTTAGACAACCGACTTGTTGTCTAGAGCGTAGGTCTCGCAATCGAACATCATCCGGTAGGACGGGTGGTTCACCACAATCTTGGGCGGCACCACCCGAGTTGGGGGTGTCGGGGTGGTTTGAGTCGGCCACCCCTCCGCCTCCGGACCGGTGGCGGAGGAGAGTTGCTTCGCGAGCTTCGGGTAAATACCCCGGGGTAGCTCTCGCGCCGCCCCCCCGCCTTGCTCATCCCCCGCCGACTCAGGAGTCGGTTCGGCCCTCGGGTCAATACCATGAGTGCCCTCCTCCACCGTCGAAGGCGTGCGGGTAGCGCGGAACGCACCAAGAAGGGCTGCAATGGCTGACTCGTCCCCCGAGCGGGAGACGTCAGTGGTCGACGACGTCTCCCGACGAGTTGTCGCGTCGGCGCCAACGAGAAGAGCGTCGGGCTCTGCCCCGCCGCTCAGCGGGCCTGGGCGTAGAGCCCCTCAACATTGTAACTAGCGATCGGGAGACTTCAGCCCGAAAGACCTCGGCCACGGCGTCTCGCCACTTGAGACCCTGGACATTCCTGGCACCCCGTGAGCCTTTGTGAGCACGACTAGAGTTCCCGCCTGCAGGCTCCCGTGCCGATTCTGGCATCGCCCCTCCCTCCCAAGCACCGAGAGGGGATCTCTCACCGGGATCGCGGGCCGGGGGACCGATACCGTGGGTTCCGGCGCTGTGCTGAAGCGCCGGGTCACCCTTGGCACTCCGTGAACTTGGGGGATCACGACTAGAGCTCCCACCCGCAGGTTCCCGTGCCGGTGGTGGCACAGACCCACCGCCCCACGTGGAAACGTCGGGCAGCTGTCCTATGCCGAAATGAGTGCCAGCACCCGACAGGACCGGCACCAGGCCAGCAGGCTCTTAACCCCTCCGTGCGCCTCTCTCGCCACATCCGGCCGGGGCCCCCCCCGCCAGCGCAGTGCTCCCTCCCTTGCAAGGTAAATGCTCTCACCACCCCACAAATCGCGACGCCCATCGAGAAGCCCAAGAGAATCTTTCAGAGCTCAGCTCCAAAGTGAGATGCCCTCGACATACAAGTAAAAGTGATTACATCACACACATACAGCAATGCATGTCAATGGCACAGCCACACAAGCCGATGACCACGTCAGTACTCCTGGAATCAGCCAGGCAGTCCGCGGAAACACCGACATCGCTGCGCGGGCTCTGGGGGCTGCCTCAACAGTTCGCTGATGGATGATGGCCGATGACCCCTCTGGTAACCCAGATGGTTTTGTTTCAAGACGTGGATAAGTTGCACACATTCTTCTTGGAACATGTTGGGGCGTTACTTTTGACATGTTTGGATTTGATCTTCGCTTTGCTCCAGTGGCTTTTTATTTCGTGAGTGCTTTGCTTCGGTGCGAGGGCGTGGGCGTCTGTGTGGCCGCGAGAGAAGGGAGACTTTGGCCCGGCGGGGACTATTTGCGAGGTGCTGTCGGTTGGGAGAAGTAGGCGAACCTTAGGACAACCGACAAAGTACGTTCGCGCAGACATACACAAAATCAAGCCACTCAACCACTTCACTCCAGTCCCGCATCCCCTGTCTCATCTGCATTTCATCGCCCGTGGCGTTGCCGTCGCCCCGCCGCTTGCCGCCGACGTCCCCATTGCCGTGCCCCCTGATAAATATTACGACGGGGACGGCGGCCGGAGAAACAAGACGGTTGCAGTGGCCGCAGCCGGCGCCGGCGACGACAACGCCAGTTGAGACGTCGTCGGCGGCGCCGTACGACGGCACGCGTAATACTGCTGCGATAGTGATTGCGTCGCCGCCACCGCGGCGTGGCCACCGCCGTCACCACGGCGACCAGCCTCCAAGCTGCCACTAGTCAACATAACGCGGCCGCGGCCGTCCTGACCACCGGCAACACCGCAGGTGTATTGCCGATGCCTCGCGCCACGTTCACCTCGTCATTGTCTCACGGCTGCCATGCGTCGCCGTAAACGTGACCGTCGACAGCGCAGGTCGGCGCCGCCGTCGTTGTTCCGTCAGTGGCAGTTGCGACCTCCCAACAATAGAAGAGGCGCAGGTCTGTCGTCGGTTCTTTAGTGCGACGGTGATGGCGCCGTCGACGTGGCGGCGATTGCGCAGCCGCTTAAACCGCCCAAACTAAAACAACATACAGCGTTCCATATCCGTTCCACCAGCCACGACTTTCCCAGCGGCCCCACCTCCCATTCCTTAGCGATGCCACCGATCATCACGTGTAAAGCGTCCATTTGGCGGCCGTCCTGTTGCATGCCGCCGCCAGCTGCCCCCGGATCGCCGGCATTGGCCGCCGAGCCCCATTGCCCCACGCGCACTCGCCCTAGTCTTCGCCGCCGTCCCGCCCGTCGTTAAAACAGTGGGCGTCTTCGTGCTCACGTTACCATCACCGACGCCTCTGTAGCCGCGATATCACCGCGTCGACCCCGGAAGTCGCCACCACATTCACTTCCACACTGCCGGAGATCACCACGCCATAGATGCGTCTGCCCTTGTCAGGATCGCCCGCGACATTGGCGTCGATTTGCATGAGGGGCGCGGCGGCGCCTGCGCGGCGGTCTCGGACAGTGTCACCATCGTCGCGACGTCGGTCTTCGCCCGCAAAATAAAGAGGTGCAAAGAAGGTCTTGGTGACCACGCCCGACCACGATCACGCGGCCATCTCGGACGCAAGAGCGTTGCCGTCGCCGTTGCGGTCCCGATCGGCCCGGATTTCACCTTCATCCCAGCGGCAGCGGCGCCACCGACCGTGGCAATGACGTCGTTGACATCGTCAAGCTCCCTCTCGCCACGGATCACGGAGAATTCCGCCGCGAAGGTGGCGGTGACGACGGGGCGGCGACCACGCGCTGCTGGCTGGTGGCAAAGACCAGCACCACGGCATCAGCGAAAAGAAGTCTCGCAGCGCGTCGTTCTTCGCCCTGTGGTCCCTAAATTTGTGCTCATCCAGCGCCTTCTCTAGGTCCTTCAACCAGGGGAAGAAGGTTTTCTGCAGCGCCTGCGGAACGAAAACGTTCAGACGGGGAGTGGAGGGCGACGGACAGTTGGCTAGATGCCTCGACAGCGCTCTGGCCAAGGCCTGCTTTGGGGATGGCTTTCTCTTGAGTGGCGCCGTCACTCATTGCCGACCTCAACCCGTGCTCCTTGATGTCGCTCTCGACGGCGCCCCGCTGCTTGCCCATTTGCTTCGCCGCTAGGCGGCCGAAATGGGTCTTGACGTTCAGGTCCCCCGGTGCCATCAGCACCTTTTTGAGGCAATCGTGGTGGTAAAGTAGCTCTCTGTCTTCATATGGTCGCAGTTCGCGCCGGGCACGACCCGGCACCGCTGCCAGCCGCAGAAGTCACTCTCCATTACCGCCTCCAAAGGTGCGCCGGCTTTATGCTTGCCGCGATGAGCGCCTCGTCGTTAGGCATAAATACGGGCGCAAAGTCAAAGGCCTTGTCGACGCGTTGGCGCCTGGCCGATGGCGCCAGAAAAACACGGCGTCCGAAATGGCCTCTTTCGGACATACCCACGGATCCACATGTGGCAACGCGTCGATGCACCGCACCAACCCCTAGGTCGTGTTGGTGGCCGAAACTCAAGAGCAAAGCACCGTTAGTGTCTCCCTCCATGTCACCGCAAACGTTCTCGCGAATTGAGGCATGACAAAGTCGCTCCACGTCGCGACACACGTCGTGGCCCCGCGCGCCTCGGGGACAAACATTACCGTAAAGAGCGTGCTCAGAATCGACTCCTTGAGGAAATTCAACACCACCGTCGGCTTGAGCAGGAGGGCTTTGTTGACCCAGCGCCGCCTCTCGTCTGACATCTTTTAAACGTCTTGGCCTCCCCCTAGGCGTTTCGTACGGCATCCGGTTCCTCTTGCGGCGCCCCATCACCTCGAAGGCCTCTTGGAAACACCCGGCCGAGAAGAACCCGTCTTCAGCCCACTGTTTACCTCACAAGCACGTTGTCATGCGCCCCGATAGATTGGACATGTGTGCGACCTCGGCCAGCGCATTGAGATTGCCCTGCATCACATGGTTACTTACCAGCTTGCCGGTGTTCCCGGCGTCGCCCGCGCCGCCTGCACCGCTCGACCCCCCCGCGCCGCCTGTACCGCCTGCGACCTCCGCGCCGCCCGTGCCGCCCGCTCCCCCCGCACCGCTCACATGGTCTTCCTTGGCCGGGCTACCACCGACGTCCGAGCCGGCCGTGCGGCCTACGCCGCCTTTGCGGCTCGCGCTGCTCGCTCAGTCTGCGCCGCCCGCGCCCCTTGCGAATGCAGTACCGCCAACGTCCCGAGCGTCTCCCACTCCGACCGGGCCGCCCGGGCCTCAAGCGCCCCCCGCCCCGTCCGCAACCTTCACGCTGCCCGCGCCGCCCTCGTCGCCCGTGCCGCCCACACCCCCCGCGCCGCCCGTGCCGCCCGCTCCGCCCGCACCGCCCAATCTTCCATTACTTGACGCGCCACCTGCGCCGACCGCCGCAGCGGGCGACGGACTTGTGCGGGCGCCCGCCCTCCGTGCATTTCAACCAGCCAGAGGTGCCGCGCCGTGGCATCCCTCAGCGCTCGTTCCCACTACCGGCGCCCTTTCCGGCACCCAACGTTGATCCAAATGCGTGGTGCTCGGCGGTGCGCGAACAGGAAGGCAAGGAGCGTGAGTAGCAGACCTCGAACGATGCACCTCCACCCACTTCCCGAAGACGCCTGCCATCCTCTCTCCGCGGGGGATTCTTCTACTGGCGGCATTCAGCCCCCCCCCCGCCTCAGACGCTTGGCTACGGGCACCGCCGCGTCGTCTTTTCGCTGCTCAATTGCTTCATTGCTGTTGCTGTACAGGTCGCCCCTGTCGCTCTCGACTCTCGCGCTCGCGACAGAGGTGTTTGTCGCGCGTCGCCACCGTTGCGCCTATCTTTCAGAGCGGGCGCTGCGGCGAGTCGCCACGGGGTCGAGGTAGCTGTCGACTACGGGGCGGCTCAGTGGCCAAAGGGCGGCAGTCAGGTTTGCGGCGCGCCGCGCGCAAGACCTGTAGGTGTAACCTGCGTAGGTTCTCGTGGTTGTCTTTGCGCCGCTGTGCGTGGCGCTGACGGGGCGCTGCTGGCAGTCGTTGGTGATGGCGCTGATGACGGGCTTCATCAGATGGTCGGCGCCGCGCTTCGCGATGTGCAGCGCCTGTATCACTGCCAGCCTCGTACAAGCCTTCTATAATCGGAATGCGGAGCAGTAGCTGGCATTATTTATGATTGCCTCGTACGCGCCGCGGTTCGTCCTCGCCTCAGCAGCGGACCGCCCATCGCAGAGGGGGACGCCTCTGCCCTGTCAGCCCTCGTCCAGCGGGCCGCTGCGGTTGGCGTCGCAGAACAGACACTCCTGGCGGATTTGCCGCCCACCGATCTCGCTCTTGTGAGAAAAAAAGCCGCAAAACGACATCCCTCATCGTGTACTTCACCACACGTCAACAAAGTTGGAGTGGCGAGCCGAGAGCTCCGCATCGATGTCTGCAATATGTCCGCCGTGCAGGTGAACTGCAGGTGGCGACGCCGCCTCACGCGAAGCGCCAGCACGCCGGGCGCGCTCAGGGATACCCGTCAGCGTAGCAGACTTTGGTGAAGCTGCCGTGGGCTGCGGGAGAATAGAATCAATAGGCGAGGGTGCAAAATTTGCGCAGCGATTGGTGTGGAGAGTCGGAGAGGGGGAAAGGAAGGGCTAGAAAAGGGCAAGAAAAGAGCACGTCTCACGAGGGCGTTAAAAACGACCCCCCCAACAAGCAGGGGACGCCCGCCGGAGGATGACGATGCGTTGGACGATCCCCCCGCCATGCCGTTGTCTAGAAACGAAAAAAACAAAAGAAAAAGGAGAAAAGAACGACAGGAGCACCAGAACTCAACCAAAAGCAGCACCCGATGCCAATGATCTTGCAAGATCCGTGCACTGAATGACAAAGGAGGTGAGGGACCTGGAAATATTGGGGAGTGGGAAGGGCGTCGGGCAAGACCGTAGGGAAGGTGGGCACTCGAACGAAAAAAAATGTGACGTACTCTGCGGTCAGGCAGCGTGGGTTGCGCGTTGGGAGAAGGGGGGGATGAGGGTTGGGCAAGATTCGCAGGAAAGGGGCAGGGGGGTGAGGGTAGGGTAAGACGTGGGAAAGAAATCAACAAGAGCCGGCGTCCAAGACGACGACGCGCGTTGGTAAGGGAGGAGGCGGCACCTTGTATGGAGTCTGGTACCCCTTGGATTTGCACACACACAAGACACAGTGGACGCACCCCCACAGAAGCCGCCAAACGCAATACTTAAGAGTTAGCCGCAACTGTCAGCCACGAGAGAAATGCTGATTTCATTCGTGGTGCACAACGAGGACCTGTTGCTTGGCCCAATGAGCCCTTGAGTTGGTCTGCGCAGATCAGAAACAGCCCACCACGCGGTGCCAGTGTATGCATGTGACTGGATCGCCAGTCAGAGATACTGGATATCCAGCGGACTTCCCGCAGGATTGCCCTTCAGTTCACCTCAGCACAACCCTGTCTCAGTTCCACGCGCACCAGCATAGGCTTTCTCATCAATTTATCGTCCATCTGATAGCCCCTGAGCCCCCCTCACCCACCCCCCCCCTTCCATTCCGCCCCACTTCCTCCCCACCTGTGCCCCACCCGTCCCCACTTCTGTCCTTGGCCTGAAACATTGCCTCCCCCCCCCCCCCCCCCCC
>Ga0209187_1003774_pt1 | contig 12205 bp, 9 predicted proteins | sample BantaG_FD_187430 | JGI IMG/M metagenome (GOLD analysis project Ga0209187, IMG submission 187430) | Marine algal microbial communities from Bantry Bay, Ireland - BantryBay_4 metaG (SPAdes) (version 2) | ecosystem: Host-associated > Algae > Red algae > Unclassified | place: Bantry Bay, Ireland... | reverse complement strand
GGCCTTATCCGACTAAAATCGATTCACAGGATCGATTTTTAGGCTTCGCCTAATGTCTCCTAAGCCCCCTAGGGCAGACATCAGCCTGGTGTCCTCGCTACCCCAAAGCAAATCTCACCAGCCCCGCCGCAAAGAGCCCGTTGAACCCGAACTCACTGTAGCCCTCATCCGCGCGGCTTGGCTGAGGAACGCGCGTCGCGAGTGTCTCGAAGAACGCGGGGCGCTTGGTGGGGTTTTGCCTATAGGCTGAACCAATCCTTCGAGGCGGCCTTCGGCCTCTAAGGTGTTTTGAAAAAATATCAGAGATGAGGAGACGAGGGAGGGCGGGGCTCGTCTACTTCAGCTTCTGCCCGAACTTCATCATCTCGAAGAATTGATAGGACGGGTCTTCGGGCCCCGGTTTACCTATATGTGTGGGGGCGATCATGGGGTGGTCCATGGCGGTTTTTGACGGGGCGTTGTAATAGGCCCAGTCGGCGCCCGCAGCCCGCAGGGTGAATTTCCAGGTGCCGTCGCGGCGCTCGTAATTATCAAAGTAGCGTCCGCCGACTAATAAATCTGCCGAGCCATTTTTTTGATTTTCGGGCCCATCTTCAAGTTTAAAGCGGTGGAAGGCGATCATGTAAATCTCGCCTTCGGCCTTATCACCTTTCACCACGATATTTTTGCTCGTCATATTATGGTGCAGGATTTCCATGGGCGCTTGGATTTCCGGAAGCCTATCAATGAACTCCATGGCCGGGCCTTTGAAGAACGAGCCGTGATCGTCCCACGCATCCGGATGGTAGAGGCTGCGCATTTTTACATGGTCATGTCGGTCCGCCGCATTGCAATAGGTATAGAGCAGCTGCGTGATTTCATGCACGGCGAGCATCTCGTCGATTTTTTCATCTCGGGTCATCGTGGCGCGGGTCATCTATCTACCTTGCTGTTAGGATTGATCCGCCGCCATTTTCTTGTTCCGCTCATCCGCTTCGGCCCAATCTTTGGGCAGGGTTTTTGCCGCCCAGAAGAAGGCAATGACTGAGAGGGCATAGGGGACGATGAGCGTAGTTATGGCGAGGCGTAGGGCGTGGACTTGGCCGTGTTGCTCCGTGAGCCTTTCGCTGAGCACGCCCACCAATGTCGGACCTCCGCCCAAAGCGATAATATTCAAAATTAAGAAGAACAGCGCCGTAGACATGGCGCGCATGTTAATGGGGGCCAAAGTCTGGGCAACCGCAAAGCTCGGGCCAAGATAGACGCCGGCAGATAAAAGATAGACGGTAATGAGGGCCAGGTGGAGCGGAACGCTCTGCACCCAAAAGGCAGCCATAAGGGCGGGGACGCCGATGACGAGGACAGCGCCTGGCAGAATGCCGTAAAAGCTCACATTTTTCTTGGCCAGCTTTTCTGTGATGACCGCGCCGAAATAGGTCCCCGCGCCGTAGCCAAAGAGATGGATCATGCCGAGCCAGAACATCAGCCATTTAAAATTATTATTGTCAGGGTTGGGCAAATATTCAGGTTTGAACCGCAGAATATAATCTACGCCCCAAGCGGAGACCGCATAGCCGCCAAAGCTCACCCAGGCGATGCCCATACACATGGCGAACCAGCTCGGAATTTTAGCTAAGGTCATAATGGATTCGCCAACGCCAACTGTTTTGAGCTGCAGATTATCACCGTCAAGCTGTCCACGTTTAGGCTCTTTTATGACGAGAGCTAAAATAAGAGCGAGACCGATACCGGCGACGCCTAAGAATATGAGCGTACCGCGCCAGCCGAGACTTTCAACAAGTGCGCCCGCGAGCAGATAGGAAAAGCCTATGCCTATAGGTATGCCCAGGGAGTAAACGCCGAGGGCCGAGGCGCGTTTTTCTTTGGGGTAAAGGTCGGAAATAATCGAGTGTGATGGCGGGGAGCCGCCCGCTTCGCCAATGCCCACGCCCATGCGGGCGAGGAACATGCTCAGGAAGCTGCTGGACATCCCCGTCAGCGCGGTAAACCCGCTCCAGGCGATGAGGGAGATCGTGATAATTTTCTTGCGGCTATATCGATCCGCCAGCCAGGCAATAGGAATGCCGACAATGGCGTAGAGGAAGGCGAAGGCGAGACCTTTGAGCCAACCGAGTTGCCCATCAGTGAAGTCAAGCTCGGCCTGAATAAACGGGGAGAGGATGCCGATGATTTGGCGGTCGATGAAGCTCATGACGTACATAAGTGTCAGCAGCCACAACACGAGTGTCCGGTAGCGTTTACTCTCCGCCATTTTTGGATCAGCCATACTTATTCCCCTGGTGTTTTTTGATTTTACAAGAAACCAAACATGAAGGGCGGTCAAGTCACATAAAGATTAAAGTCACTCAGCTTTCGCCGCGCCGCGCTCATTGCGCGCTTCGGCGTCGGCCCAGTCTTGGCGCAAACTCCCGGCGGCTTTGAGGAAGAATAAAGCGCCGACCAGATAGCCGAGGCAAATGACGGACAAGGCGTAGCGAGTGGCCAGCAAGTCATCGCTGCCCGTTTTGCCAAATACGTCGATTAAAGCTCCCGCTATAAAGGGCCCGGCGCCGAGGCCGACCATGTTGAGGATAAAGAAGAACAACGCTGTCGACATGGCCCGCATGTGGACCGGGGCAAGGGTCTGCGCAATGGCAAAGCTTGGCCCGAGATACATGCCTACGAAAATTAGTCTAATGCCGTAGACGCCAAGGTATGCCGGAACGTTGGTCACCCACAGCGCGATCACGCCTGAGGGGAGGCCGACACACAGCGCAAGGACGGGTATCCAGCCATAGGCCCGCACATCTTTTTTTCCCCATTTATCCGCGAACATCCCGCCGAGATATGTCCCGCTCGCATAGCCAATACCGTTGATAATGCCGAGCCAGATGACGACAGTTCGAAAGTTAAACTCCGGATCAAGAAGCCGTATAAATGTCGTCTGAAAACCGCTGAGCGCATAGGAGGCGAATGAAGCGAAAGCGATGCCGAGACACATATACCACCATGAGGGTATGCGCAGGAGCATTTTGAGATTTTCCTTAAAATCCCCGCGCTCGATAGCCGTACCTGCCTTGGTTTCCTGCGCGCCGCGGACGGGTTCGCGGATGACAATTTTGACGAAAACCGCGAGCGCGATGCCTGTCACGCCTAATATAATGAATATCCGCCGCCAATCCACAGTGTTAGGATCCGCCCCCATGAGGCTAGCGGTCACGAAATATGCCGCCATAATTCCAAACGGAATACCCATGCCGTATATCCCGAGCGCGCCGGCGCGTTTTTCTTTGGGATATAAATCAGAGATAATAGAATGGGACGGCGGGGATCCGCCCGCTTCGCCAATGCCCACACCCATGCGCGCGAGAAAAATATGAGTGAAGTTCTGGGCCATCCCGGTGAGGGCTGTAAACAGGCTCCAGACCCCAACGGCCAAAGCGACAATATTCGCCCGGTTTAAACGATCCGCATAATACGCAATCGGCAGGCCTACAATCGAATAGAACAGGGCAAATGCAAAGCCAATGAGCAGCCCCATCTGGGTATTGTTGATCCCCAAATCAGCCTTGATGAACGGGGCTAGAATACCGACGATTTGGCGGTCAATAAAATTGAACCCGTAAACGACGGTTAGAACAACCAGTGCAAAATTGCGGTAACCCGTATTTGTTTGTTCCGCCAAAATCATCCCCAATCATGATGTGTTTTATTGGGGTTCTTTACATCAGGCCCAACGTCTTAAAGCTAGCGATATTTTCGCGGCCTATGATGAGGTGATCGTGAACGGCGACGCCGATAGCGCTGGCGGCGCTTTGGATATGCTTGGTCATGTCGATATCGGACTGGCTGGGGGTCGGGTCGCCGGAGGGATGATTATGAGCGAGGATGATCGCTGTACTCTCGAGGTCGAGGGCGCGTTTAATGATTTCACGCGGATAAACAGGCGCGCGGTCTATGGTGCCTTGGCCGAGGACTTCGTCAGCGATCAAGCGGTTCTTGCGGTCGAGAAATAGCACGCGGAATTGCTCTTTGCCTTCGAACTGCATCGCGCCGCGGCAATAATCTAGCAGCGCGGACCAGCTTGAAAGAACAGGGCGGCCTAACAGACTTTCTTGGCCAAGCTTATTCGCGGCGGCTTTAATGAGTTTCAAATCGAGCGCGACTTTCGCAGACACGCCTTTAACTTCGGTCAAGCGGTCTATTGGCGCGGCGATGGTCTCGGCGAAGCTTCCGAACTTTGCAATCAAGTCCTTGGCGATGGGCTTAATGTCTTTGCGCGGGATGGAGTTGAACAGGTAGAGCTCGAGCACTTCGTAATCGGCAAGGGCGGTGATGCCGCCTTCCGCGAAGCGCGCGCGCAAGCGGTTGCGGTGGCCATGATAATGCGGTTTGGCTTTAGGCTCCGCCACGGGGTCTTACGCGTAGGGCGGGCGGTTGAGGCCTTTGGGGGAACCTGTAAATATTTCGGCCCCGTCTTTGGTGATGCCGATGGAATGCTCGAACTGCGCGGTCAGCTTGCGGTCGCGGGTGACAGCCGTCCAGCCATCGGACAGGACTTTCACATGCGGCTTGCCCAGATTAATCATCGGCTCAATCGTAAAAAACATACCTTCGCGCAGAACCTCGCCTTCGCCGGGCGTTCCGAAATGCAAAATATTCGGGCTGTCATGGAAGAGCTTCCCAAGGCCGTGGCCACAGAAATCTTGCACAATAGAACAGCGCTCGCCTTCTGCAAATTTCTGAATGGCATGGCCGATATCGCCGGTTGTATTGCCCGGCTTGGCCGCCTCGATGCCGAGCATCAGGCTGTCATAAGTAATATTGATAAGCCGTTCCGCGCGGCGGCTTATTTCGCCGACGGGATACATGCGGGACGTATCGCCGTGCCAGCCGTCGACAATAACTGTGACATCGATATTCGCGATGTCGCCTTCCTTGAGCGGCTTAGCCGAAGGTATGCCATGGCAGACAACATGATTGACGGAAATACAGGTCGTGTGCTGATAACCGCGATAGCCAAGGCAAGCAGGCACCGCGCCATTATCCAGGACAAATTCAAACGCTAATTTATCAAGCGCTTCGGTCGTCACGCCGGGCGCAACTTTACCCGTCAGCATATCCAAACATTCTGCCGCGAGGATGCCCGCTTTGCGCATGCCGGCAAAGCCGTCCTCGGTGTGGATTTTAATCGCGCCGTCACGGAAATCCGGGGCGTCTGTCGCATCAATGTAATTCATGGCGCTCTCTTAGCAGGGTGTTCGGGACTAGGCTACCACTTTGAGGGGGCGTCCCAGTGTAATGCCTGTTTTTGAGATTTGGCAATCATAGGCCAGGATTTCAACCCCGGCTTTGCGCGCTTTGTCGAAGGCCTCCGAGTAATTTGGATCGATGTCCCGGGCGAGGGCGAAGTTTGCGCAATCGCTGCGGTTGACGAGGTAGAGCATGACGGCCCGCGCGCCGGAGGCTGTCATGGCTTCAAGCTCATGCAGATGCTTCAGTCCACGGGCGGTTTTACTATCCGGAAATTCTGCAAGGCCTTGGCTGCGCGAAAGCGTGACGTTCTTTATCTCGACGTAACAGGGCGGCAGGGCCTCATCTTCGAGCAGCACATCAATCCGGCTGTTCACCCCGTATTTCACTTCGCGCCGCATCTCCGCATAGCCCCTAAGCTCAGGAATTTTCTGCGCGGTAATCGCCTCTTCAACAATTTTATTAGGGAGGGCGGTATTGATGCAGACAGGTACGCCGTCCACCTCGATAACCTGAAAGTCATAGCCGAGCTTGCGGTTTGGGTTCAAAGCCTTGCTGACCCATACCGCACTCCCGGGCTCTTTCAGTCCCATCATCGAGCCTGGGTTGGCGCAATGGGCGGTAATGATGTCGTCGTCTAAATCTATATCGGCGAGGAAGCGTTTATAGCGCTGGACAAGCACGCCTTTTTGGATGGGGGACGGGAATTTCATGTGAGGCTCTTGTCATTTCGAGCTGTGCATTGCAAGACACAGCCATGACAAAAACCGCCATAACAAAAACAGTGACTGCCGGTATCATTCTTATTGGCGACGAGCTTCTCTCAGGGCGTACCCAAGATACCAATCTCTCGACCATCGCGAAATGGCTGGAACCTCTTGGTGTACAGGTCGGTGAGGGACGTATTATATCAGATGATAAAGAGACGATTGTTGAGACTGTTCGCACGTTCTCAAAGCGCTTTGATTACGTCTTCACCACAGGCGGCATCGGGCCGACCCATGACGATATTACGGCAGACTGCATTGCGGCGGCATTTGGCGTCGACATATCCGAACGCGAAGACGCGATGGACGAGCTGCGCACCCGTTACGAGGACAGCGAGCTCAACGCCGCGCGCCGACGCATGGCCCGCATTCCAGACGGGGCGAGCCTTATCAAAAACCCGGTCAGCCAAGCGCCGGGCTTTCAAACGGAAAATGTTTTTACTCTGGCGGGCGTTCCCGGAATTATGAAGGGCATGCTCGGCGATATTGGTCACCGCATTGAAGGCGGCGCCAAAGTTTACTCCCGCACCGTGGCGGCTACCGGCATAGGCGAGGGCGACGCCGCGGCGCCCCTAGCCGAAATTGAAAAATCCTACCCCGGCGTCAGCATAGGCAGCTACCCTTATTTCAACGCAGACCTACGCGGCGTGAACTTCGTGGCACGGTCTCGGGATGAGGGTGTTTTGGATGTTGTGGAGTCCGAGTTAAAAACACTTGTCGTAACCCTGATGACCCGCTAATCAACCGTTTCCAAATCACTCGTCGATATTTGCGGGCGTGGTGGAATTGGTAGACACGCAAGACTTAAAATCAGTCTATACTTACCCGTATATTCAACAATAACAGTAATTTAGAGGTCAAATAACCCCTAAATTCATTCGCACATAGCTCACACATTTTGGGATTTGCGCGAAAATGTGCTATGAGAGCTGATTGATGACCGCAATACACACGATATTGGGCGGAAAAGTGAGACTTTATAGACGCCCTAACTCCAGCAAGTGGCAATGCTCTGCCAGTCTTGGCGGTGAAGAACATCGCTCAACTACAAAGCAAGAAAGCTTAGGTCGAGCTAAAGATATTGCAGAAGACTGGTATTTAAAACTACGCGACATTCACCGTCGAGGTGAAGTTGAAAAAGGAAAACGGTTTCGGACAGTCGCCGAGAAATTTTGGAAAGAATACCCCATCATCACAGCGGGTGAGCGCAGCCCCATCTATGTGAAACTGCACCGCGAGAGACTAGACCGCTACCTTATCCCCTATTTTGGCAAGAAAGGAATCAAGAGCATCACGTCAGGCACAGTTCAGGACTATCGAATTTGGCGGCGTGAAAACGGGCGAAACGGAAAGCCGCCATCCCGTAGCACAATGCACCAAGAAATAGTCACCCTGCGCCAAGTGCTAAAAACTGCGCTTCGGCATAACTGGCTAGACGCCCTGCCAGATATGAGCGAGCCTTATAAGACCAAGGGCAAGCTGGACCACAGGCCGTGGTTTTCACCCGAAGAATACAAACAGCTCTACACGGCCACGCGGGAGCGGTGCAAAAATATAAGAAGTAAGCATCACAGATGGGCGAATGAACAGCTGCACGATTTGATTTTAATTCTCGGCAATACGGGTTTGCGGCCAGACGAGGCAAGAAATCTTGAATTTCGGGACGTAGCTATTGTTGAAGATGCCGCCACAAACCAAACAATTCTTTTAATTGAAGTGCGCGGAAAGCGAGGCATAGGATATTGCAAATCAATGCCTGGAGCCGTTCACCCATTTCGTCGCCTTATTGAGCGGAATACGCCCATAAGCACTGATCGTGTATTCCCAAAGATGCAAAATCGTCTCTTTTCCAAAATACTGGAAGAGACGAATTTGCTTCATAATCGCGAGGGGAAACGCAGAACTCTCTATAGCCTCCGTCACAGCTATATCTCTATGCGTTTAATGGAGGGCGCTGATATTTATCAGATAGCCAAAAATTGCCGCACATCAGTTGAAATTATTGAAAAGCACTATGCTGCTCACATCAAAAATAGCATCAATGCGGCGGCAATTAACATGATGAGACCCAGCCAAGGGGTGTCTAAGGTAATTACTCCCACTTATGCCGATGAATAGGTCATAAAGAGCTTGCATATTTTAGAAATAATTGGATAACGACCATACTCAGTGCGGATGTGGTGGAATTGGTATACACGACAGACTTAAATTACAAAATTGAGTGCCTCGATGGAAATGTCGGGAGTAGAACTGCTCAAATTCGGGGAAAGCTAAAGGCATGAACATGCCAAGGTCAATCCCGAGCCAAGCCTTCAAAACGAACGTTTTGAAGGAAGGTGTAGAGACTAGACGGGCAGCATCTAAAGTATCGCGAACGCGATACCATGATGAAGGGATAGTCCAGACCCCAAACCCAACTTAGCGGGAACCCGCTAAGTATGGGGCGGCGAAAGCCGTAGCAGGTAAGAAAATCTGTTGAGCTAAGCTCATGCGGGTTCGAGTCCCGCCATCCGCACCATTTTCTTGAAAAGCATAAACTACTTTCTCTTTGTCTGGGGATGGTTTTGTGTAGATGCTGAGACAAATTTTAAAACATGTCACAGTGTGCAACTTGGATCACTTACTGATTTAGGGCAAGTTATCCACACTATCCTTGAAACTTCAATTAATCGCATAGGTTGTTATTTGATTTTCTGTTTGTTACCGCTTGGTTAATACCACAGGGGGAATCATGAAGTTCAGACTGCTTGCTGCCATAATCTTGGCATTTATTTTTACACACACGGCTGACGCGCAAGGCAATTTTGAAATCACCCCCAACAATGCCGATCCGGATTTAAAAGCCGAACTCTCAACGGGGTTAAGCGCGGCCGGGACTGGGCTGCTCGGTGATGCGATTGATATGGACTCCGGAGCATTTAGCCTGAGCAATACGGATGTGAGTCTTCCGGGAAATTCATCGCTCGCTGTGGCTTTCTCTCGAAGTTACGGACTGGACAGGATAGATTATCACGGAGGCGTATTGGGGACTTGGAACCCGGATGTTCCTTTCATCACGGCCCGGACACTTGTCACAGATCCTTGGAAGAACGACCGCTGCACAGGCACGCTCCGGCAGTGGTTCACCCATGCAAACCTTCAAGGCACGCAACTCCAAAAAGCTAATGATGATACGTGGGGCGGGGCGCGCATGTTTATCCCGGGAGAGGGCGGCAAGCTCCTGCTCGAAGACGTTCAGGGCACAGCGCGAGCACGTGGGGCGGGACCAAGCCCAAAAAGACAACAGTGGATCACTGGCGCGTAGACTGCCTCACCAGCGTGCAAAACGGCCCCGGTGAGGGGTTTGAAGCCACGTCGCCAAGCGGCACCGTATATGAGTTTGATTATTGGGCCCCAAAGGGGGGCGGTTCTCTGGGGGCTTTTGCCTCAACAGACGAGGGCTGCGGTCATCCGTTTTGCCCGCCGAGCGGGGCGACCCCGGCCTTTGCTAACCACACCAATATTTACGCAACCCAAGTTACAGACAAGAACGGGAATTGGGTCAAATATGACTATAATAGCAGTGGCAATCTCACCAAAATCCATGCCAGCGACGGGCGCGAGATCACGGTGCAATATGCCAGCGGGCGAATTAGTTCTGTCACCGCCAATGGCCGGGTCTGGACATATAGCTATGTCAATCAGAACGGCCTTTATAATCTCGATAAGGTCACACAGCCCGACACAAAATTCTGGGATTATGATGTGGAGCCGCAAAAGCCGCAGCAGCGCGGCGTGAGCTGCGGGGCGGCTGTTTTTACAGGGACGATGACGGTCAAACACCCTTATGGCACGGAAGGACAATTTGATTATACTTTGACAAAAAACGGCAAAAATAATGCCACGACATTGCAGCAAAGCTGGTCGGGAACAATTGTCCATCCAGACGGATCATCCACAACTATCACGGCAGGCTGCAACGGATATGATATGCAGTCTTTCGCATGGACAAAAGCCATCACAAAAAAGACGCTCACCCTGCCATCATCGACAAATTATGTCTGGAATTATTGGTACGAGCAGGACTCCGGTCACCGCAATGCGCCAAGTGGATCATCATCACTAGACCTGAAAAAACGCATCATCACCGACCCGGAAGGTCATGAAACCCATCTTTGGTATAACCGTCGTCACCTTGCCGCCAATGAAGGTAAATTGATGAAGTCGGAGGTGCATGACGGAGCCACCGTGATGAACCTTGATACACATACCTATCTTGAAGCGCCGAGCCTTGGCGACTCGACCGTGCGCTTCAAGCACGCACCGTCGCGGACATCGGAGAGACTTCAAACAAAAACTATCACGACGCGCGACGGAGACACATTTACGTCCGAAAACAGCTTCAACACCAATTTAAGTTCATCAACCTATTCCTTCGGTTATCCTCTAACCGCCAAAACGTACTCCAACGTCAGCACGACCCCGCGCGAGACGGTGACAGTTTATGCTCACAACAAAACCAAATGGGTGCTGGGACTGCCGTCCAGCGAAACCACAAATGGCCGCCAAATGGCGACTTACACCTATGACAGTTTTGGACGCAAAACCGCACAAACCCGCTACGGTCAGCCGCAGGCCACCTATAGCTATCACACCAATGCGGCCTATAAAGGCGCGCTGCATTGGTTTGAGGATGCGCTGAGCCGGAGAACCTATGCGCTTGACTGGAAACGCGGCACAGCTCAGCGGATAAAACGCCCGGACAATCTCTCGGAATATCAATATGTCGATAATAATGGCTGGGTTACTCAGACGAAAGACGCCAAGGGGAAATCCGCCTATTACAGCCATGACACTATGGGCCGGACAACCTTGATCAATCCGCCCGGCAGTTGGGCAAATACGTCAATCAGTTACAGTTTTGGAACCAACACCGTTCAGACGATTACCAAAGGTCAGTCACGCTCGACGATCACATATGACGGCCTTTTCCGCACCGTTTTGGAAAAAACCGAAGACTTGTCCTCTAGCTGGGTATCCTATGTAAATACGGCCTATGACTCCTCAGGCTCTGCGACCTTCACGTCGCAGCCCTCCAGCAATCAATTTGAAACCAAGGGCACGGATTTTATCTATGACGCTTTGGGGCGCTCGAAAACCAAAACCCAGACCATGTCGCCTTATGCGGCGACAACCACAAGCTATCACAGCTCCCACCGTATGCGCGTTACCGACCCGAGCGGGGCGCATATGGATTATTACGGCTATGGCTATGACGGGCCGAACAGTTCTGACTACCGGGCCATGTATCACAGCTCCGGCAAGAAAACCTATATGTATAAAAATGTCTGGGGGGAGATGAGCCGCCTGAGACAATGGGGCACGATGAATGGCTATACGGAGGATAAGAGCCAGTATTTCTATTACGATTCTCAAAACCGTCTGTGCCGCCATTACGTCCCCGAGGCGGGTGCCACCAAATATCAATATGACGCGGCGGGGCAGATGACGGCCTATGTCAAGGGACAATCCAATTCGGGCTGCACGGTTCCAAGCAGTAACAGCCGGGTCAGCGCGGCCTATGACAATCTGGGCCGGATAACGAGCACGAACTTTACCGATCCGAACACGCCGGACATTACCCGCACCTATGATGCGAACGGCAATGTGCTGACCAATCATCGCGGCGGCGTAAACTGGACATACGCCTATAACGACATCAACCTGCCCACATACGAGACCCTGACGCTTGATAGCAAGACGTTCGGGATTGGCTATCTCTATAACACATCTGGTCACCTGACCCGGCGCACTCTGCCGGGCGGGGCGATAATCAATTACACGCCGGACGGTTTGGGGCGGGCCAAGACGATCAAACACGGCACAGCCAATCTGGCGACGTCTATTAACTATCACGCCTCCGGTTCTGTCTCTGGCCTGACTTATGGCAATGGTCATCTGTTTACCCAGACGCTTAACGCCCGCCTGCAGCCCGAGCGTATGATGAGTTATAAAGGCGGGATCAAAGCCCTTGACCTGACCTATAGCTATGACAGCCGCGGGCTTGTCACGGGGATTACGGATCAGGCGGTCTCGGGTCAGAATAAGAGCTTTGGCTATGACGCGCTCGCGCAGCTGACCTCGGCCACGGGGCCGTGGGGCTCTGGTTCCTTTACCTACGACACGCTCGGCAATGTGCGCCAGAAGGTTCTGGGCGCGCGCACCAT
>Ga0209187_1003773_pt1 | contig 12212 bp, 13 predicted proteins | sample BantaG_FD_187430 | JGI IMG/M metagenome (GOLD analysis project Ga0209187, IMG submission 187430) | Marine algal microbial communities from Bantry Bay, Ireland - BantryBay_4 metaG (SPAdes) (version 2) | ecosystem: Host-associated > Algae > Red algae > Unclassified | place: Bantry Bay, Ireland... | reverse complement strand
CTTTTTTGGTAGCTGCCACATGCATGACATCAATCCAAGAGATTGGCTAATCAAAGCAATGGAAAAAATGACGCACACTAAAATCGAAAACTATGCCGATCTGTTGCCTGGAAATCTGGTGGTGTAGGTGGTGGTTCGCTTACGCTTATACTATTTTGTGCGAGACAAAATTGACCATCTTCTATGCGTTTTGCATGATTAAATCCAGCTTGTATCTCTGCAACATTATTAAAAGTACCTTGATTACCTGACATAGATGCATTATTATCAATAGGTATAATAGGACTTACATTTGGGGGTGTTTGAGCATATAAATTAAGAAATACAAACAGAGTGATGAATGTGAACGTCAGCGATTTTTTCATTCCTAAGTGATGTTTGAGTTTGAAGTGCGAGTAGGCACTTTAACATACCATATTTGGAATAATTCTTGTTACACTAGGATATTTCTTAACTTATATTAAACCGTTTCTTAATTCGTGGGCGACACTACCTTTGATAATTCCATTTTCATTTTGGTCTTGTCAATATTTGTAAAATCAAGATCTACAAACCCATATTCTTCATTAAAGCTTGCTGTAAGTAGTGATTTCCCTATTTCACTATTCGCACTCGCTTCAATAATATAGCAATCCAATTCGCCCAATTTTGTTTGGACCATTCTTTTATCAGTAATTTTATATTGATAAACATTTTTGATATCTCCTTCCCATGTTATCCACCGAGGATCACCCCATTCATTATTGATATCAAGTTCCCAATCCCAAGAATTACCAACTTCGTAAGGTTCTTGAATAAATGGGAATGGATTCAATTCTAAAATTTTGAATAAGGCCTCACGAGGAGGGTGCATCCAAACATTTCGAAAATTTTCTACGACTCCAGAAATAGTGTAGTCAGTATTTGGTGGACAAGTAAATTTCAATAATGTCTGATTGTATTCTGGAATCTTATCGATCATTGGTTTCAAGCCATTCATGACTTCAATTTCAATGGACTTGACTACATAATATCTGTCTGTATTTTTAGGGACGAAATTCCAACCGTCTCTGCCACCTTCAAAGTAAAACTGCTGACCCGCTTTATCTGTGTATAAGTAATCATAAATAAATTTTCGACCTACTGTGTAGATCTTATTATCAAGGTTGTACCTGTTTTCATCTGTTATAGTAGAATCAATTTTTTCAACTAAAATCCCATCTTCTATGACAGAATAATCGCTAGTGTTATTTTTTTCACCACTGGTGTTATCTGCATCTTTACATGATGCAAAAAGTAAGCCTATACAAAATAAGATAGATATAAGTATGCGCATAAATTCAATTATTTATTGTCTATAGTCTAAAGGTGGTTGTCTATCACCGAGTAAGGCTTCATAGACAAAATTATCTCCTCTACGTCTTTTCAACTCTGCAGAAGCTTCTTCTAATACTGATGGATTTGTATAAATGTCCAGAGCAGTCATGGTCAGGGTTTTAGCTGCATTAATCATGCCTTTACTGCCGATTGACATTCCTCCAGCTGCAACTGCTTGCCATGTATGGGCAGAAGTTCCGGGCACCCATGTAGCAGTTCTTAAACCTGCAGTAGGAACCATCCAACTCACATCACCAACATCTGTAGAACCACCTGTCCCTTTTTCAATGACTTGAAATGGCTGTACTATTTTAGCTTTTTCTAAATCAGTACGAGCAGCTGGAAATAGTGTCGATTTGATTTTTTCTGCAAAGGCCATTTCTTCAGCATCATAATTCACACCTCCAATTGTTTCCAAATTTTTATACATAATCTTACTAAGAGTTTCATTTGGCAAGACATTATATAATCCATGGATGACTTCATATTCCATTCGTGTATCTGTACCAAGTGCTGCCGCTTCTGCTGCATTAACCACTCGTTCAAAAATATCTTTAACCCACTGCATTTCTGGATGTCTTGTATAATAAAAGACCTCTGCAAATTCAGGAACCACATTTGGTGCTTCACCTCCACTAGTTATGACATAATGAATTCTAGATTCAGCGGGTACGTGTTCTCTCATAAGGTTGACCATGTAATTCATAGCTTCTACGCCATCGAGTGCAGATCTTCCATTCCACGGTGCAGCAGCAGCATGTGACGCTATTCCGTAGAATCTGAACTTACCAGATTTGTTGGACAAGGAGCTGGCTGCGCTAGCACCATTAGATGATGAAGGGTGCCAGTGAAGTACTGCATCCACATCATCAAATAAACCAGCTCTTACCATGTAGACTTTTCCAGCTCCACCTTCTTCTGCGGGTGTGCCATATAGGCGAACAGTGCCTTTGCCAGGATTTGCTTTTAACCAGTCTTTAAGTGCAATAGCAGAGGCTACAGATGCCGTACCAAATAGGTGATGACCACAAGCATGACCTGCACCTCCTTCTGCTATGGCTTGTTTCATTGGTATGTGATCTTGAGACACACCAGGTAAAGCATCATACTCTGCAAGAATACCAATGACAGGATATCCCGAACCGTAACTAGCGATAAAAGCGGTAGGTATATCAGCAACGCCTTGTTCAATATTGAATCCCGCATTTCTCAATTCATCTTTTAACAATGCTGCAGATTTTTCTTCTTGATAACCTAACTCTGCATATTCCCATATTTGTTGGGCAATCTCACTATAGTGTTCATAATTTTTATCCAAAGATGCAATGACATCATCATTGAGTTTAGTCTGTGGAATTGCTGCACAGGAGGTGAATAGATATACGAAGCTAAAGAGTATTATTTTTTTCATGATTAATTGAAGTTTAAATATGATTCAGGTATCCAGCCTCTCTGACCCATGTAGTCTACATATGCAAATCTACTTTCTTTACCATCAAGATTAACTTTATTTTGAGAGTACTTTATTATCGTGACTTTAGATCTATCCGGTACCCGTATTGATAATGTTGGTCCAGCAATTTCAGGATTTGTGCTTAAGCCAAGACTGCTGCCCATAGAATTCGTTATAGCGCTCATCTCTGATGTTCGACTCGCAGGCATCTGATTGTCAGAAGATGGAGCATTCCAATTATCACTCACATGCCCAGTGTACTGATTCGCTTCCTGTGCTTTTACTTTCTGCTTGAGCATTTCTATTTCATTTTGAAGATTTTGAAAGACTGATGGTTCAGCTGTTTCGCATTCTTCATCACATTCGTTCTCGTATTGCACGTCATCAATGTGTTTTTTCATCCGGTCAAACATATCTACATGGGCATCATTTTGTTCCGGTGTTTGTACTTGTTCGATTCGCTGATTTAATTTGTCAAATACAGACGGATCAGCTGTTTTTACTTCAGGATCTTCTCTATTATAATTTTGTACAGCAGTTGTTACCTTTCTGAATAAGTCTATATAGTTGAGCATGTGGTATTAATTTTCTTTGATTGAAAGTACAAAGATAATTGATATTCAGCTTTTGAAGCAAAAGAGTGTCATGTCTGCTACGTCTTGCACATTCTTTTTTATAAAAAAATTTATGGGATCTATGAGCCTTGATATACAATATAGATTTTTAATTAGAGAGGAAAATCATAGCTAGCACTTAAGTCATCACGCCTCGCACCTGAGTCATCACGCCTTACGCCTGAGTCCCGCCCACTCGCCTCTAAGATCTCACCCCACGCAAAATCATATTTTATTCTATTGGCTTAATCACATAAATCAAATAGCCACATTGTTCTTCTCTGAAAGATGGGTAAAATTCAAATTCTTTCGATTTACGTAGAGCAAGTGAAGTCAAACTTGTTTTAAATAGGGTGGTCAATTTTTTATTAATGATAGACTCCGTGACTTTACCTTGACCATCCACACAGATGTCGATCACCACTTTACCTTCTTTGTCTGAAACAATAAATAGGTCTGGATTAGCTTCAATTTTTCTTTCCCCAAGACCATTGCCAATAACAATAGACAACTCTTCATCAATTTCGACTTCTTGAATAGCGTCACGATCTGGGGCTTCAATTATTACTGGTTTGTCTGTTTTGGTATCTTGTGAAGCGGTTTTATCGTCAGTTTGTTTTTCGTCCGACGACTGCATTTGGTCTTCATTTTCATCTTCATCCTCTTGCTTACTTGACTCCATTTTTTCTTTCTCTCTCATTTCCTGCATTTCTATGATAATGGCACAATGTTCTTCAAGTAATGCTCTCGCTCTTCTATCTCCCAGTTTAGCAGAGCGTGCCCATAATTCGCATGCTTCACTTTTATCTTTTTGAGTAAAATGAACATAACCTTTGATTAAATATAATTCAGAATCAAATGGATCTAATTCGATTGCAGTAGTTACATAATTCATTGCTGCTTTCTGATTACCTAATTGCTGTTCAGTTTGGCCCATTAGTTTAATGACACCTTTCGTCACACCCTGAAGTGCGATGAATGCCAAGACATCTGATTTGGTACCCTTGTAAGCACCTAGTGCATACTTAGCTTTTGCTCTCATTAGTAAGGCTGGTGCAAAATCATCTTGTTCGTTAAGAATTTGATTATACATACGGACAGCTTCATCATATCGCTCAGTATCGTACAGGACTTGCGCTTTTTGGAGCTGCACCGTGACATTATCTTCTAAGGATTGAGCCACGCTTGAAAGAACAAACAGACAGATGATGGCACTTATATAGGAAAACGTTTTCATATCGCTTATTTATAATTTATGACGTTTTATTAACAGACTTGGTTTCCAAATCAGCTTAATATGCTATTAATGATTCGTTAAAACTAATGTGAATCATATGATAAAAATACATATATCATGCCAGTTGGAAGTTTAAATTAGCTTAGAACGTAAAATGACTAATGATCCGCTGATGAGGAACGCGGCTCATTCTTTAACAATACATCAACTAATTTACCGATGGTAAGCCCTTGGACAATGATTGAAAACAAGACGATAACATAAGTCAAAATGACAAATAAATCTTTATCCATCCCAGGTGTCAATGATAAAGCTAAAGCAATTGAGATACCGCCTCGCAACCCACCCCAGGTCATAATGGTATTAGTTTTGGGTATGAATTCAAGTTTCTCCTTATAGAGCTTTATAGGAATTGACAAAGCTATATATCGAGCCAATAAGGCTATTGGAATGCTAATTAAACCGATCAATATATATTTGCCATTGTACGGCAAAATCAATATTTCTAAACCAATCAACACAAACAAAATACCATTGAGTAATCCATCGGTTGTCTCCCAGAATTTATCGATATATAATTCTGTCATTTCAGACATCCCTTTATCTCTGACAGTATCATGGCCAACCAGTAAGCCAGCTACAACAACCGCTAAAGGGCCTGAAAAATGAAGATATGATGCCAACTGATAACCGCCCATTACTATGGCCAAAGTGATTAATACCTCTACACTATAATCATCAATGGATTTCATCAATTGATAAGCAATCCAGCCTAATGCAAGACCTAAACCAATACCACCACCAATTTCTTCTAACAAAATTACACCTATATGTCCAGCATTCACCTGATCAAGACCTACTTGCGCAATTTCATATAAGGTCAAAAAAACGACTACCCCTATACCATCATTAAACAAAGACTCGCCAACAATTTTAGTCTCTAATTTTTTTGGCACGCCTGCTTTCTTTAAAATACCCAAAACCGCAATTGGATCTGTAGGAGAGATTAATGCACCGAAAAGCAAACAGTGAATGAATGCCACATCCAGTCCAAAGGTCTGCAATAAATAATACGCAGCCGTTCCTATCAATACGGTACTTATCAATACTCCGACAGTTGCAAAAGCCAAAATTGGTGCTCGCTGTACCTTAAGTTGATCAAAATTAGTATGCATTGCTCCTGCAAACAACAAAAAACTGAGCATTATCTCTAGCAAGACGACGCCAAAGTCAACCTCAGAGATCAATTCTTTTAATGGATTTGTGAGTGAAGCATCCATCCAACCTAGGATTGTCAATACCAAACTCATGATAATGGTGATCACCATTGCACCTATGGTATAGGGCAATTTGACAAATCGTTCGTTGATATAAGCAAAAATAGCAGAGACAACAACAAGAGCATTTATTATAGCAAATAATTCCATAGTCGGGACGAAGGTACTGAACAATGAATTCTGTTTTGATGTTTTATTCTAAATTTGATATTATGGAAGCTAAGACACAATTAGAAAAAGCAACAATAGGTGGTGGATGTTTTTGGTGCATAGAAGCTGTTTTTCAGGATATAGAAGGTGTTCACCATGTTGTTTCGGGTTATAGCGGCGGACATGTGGTCAATCCCACGTACGAACAAGTGTGTGGTAAACAAACAGGACACGCAGAAGTAGTCCAGATTGATTTTGATCCATCGGTCATTACTTTTGGAGAAATTCTGGAAATATTTTGGGCAGCACATGATCCGACTACGCCTAACAGGCAAGGAAACGATGTTGGCCCTCAATATCGCTCAGTTATCTACTATCACAATGATGGCCAGAAAGAGATTGCCCGGTATTCTATTGCAGAGGTTGCAAACAAAATATGGGAAGACCCAATTGTCACAGAACTAGAACCTTTAGCAGAGTTTTATGGTGGTGAATTGCATCATCAAAATTTTTATAAAAATAATCCCAACCATGGATATTGTTCAGTTGTCGTTGGTCCCAAAGTAGCAAAGGTCAAAAAGAAATTTGCTCACCGGCTCAAAAAAAATGAATTGAAACAAGGACAGTATAATAAATTGTCAGCAAAAGAGGCGCATGTCATTCTACAAAAAGGGACAGAGCGTCCGTTTACTGGAGAATATGATAAACACTTTGAAAACGGCACCTATGTCTGTCGACAATGCGAGACTCCACTATATAATTCTAGCGATAAATTTGATTCAGGTTGCGGTTGGCCAGCTTTTGATGATGAAATTAAAGGGGCAGTAAAACATTTGCCTGATGCAGATGGTAGAAGAATTGAAATTGTGTGTAAAAATTGTGAAGGTCATCTTGGACATGTATTTGTCGGAGAGCGTTTGACTGAGAAAAATGCCAGACATTGTGTGAACTCTATTTCACTAAAATTTAAGGAAGCTTAAGACATCAAAATCAAATTTTTCTTTTGTAAGGGTGGCTTTGGCTGCCCTTTTTCATAAGAGAACAATACTTATCGTTTGATTGTAAAGTCTATGCTTCAAGAGTGTAAGTTCTTAATCTAAAATGTAATACAATTATTCATTTTTATTTCTGTGAAATTTAGTCAGCTTAAAGACTTTAACCAAACACATAACGTTAATATACATTACGGAATAACCAACTGATATGTGCCTATAGTCAAATTAGGGTTTTACCTATGATTCTGAATGACTGTTGTTATATTTTTACATCAAACTTGGAAACCATGATTATTCGATACGTCTGTATTTTTTTATGTGTGTCTTCATTCTTTTCTTGTCAAACGAAGTTGCTAGAAGATAAAGATGTACAAATCAAACAGTTACAAGAGCAATTGGATCACCTGCAGAACTCTAATTCGAGTTTGTTGGATAATCTGTCAGATCTTTCTGTGATTAGTAAAAATGATTCTAAGAGTATCCAAAGCTCTCTAGAATCAATGAATCGGCAGAATAATTACATTCAAAAATTATCAAGTAAAATACAAGAAAAGGATTCGATTAATATAGCTTTGGTGACCAACTTAAAACGATCTCTGATCAACTTTGATGACGACGATATCCAAATTAATGTGCAAGGAAGTGCAGTGTACGTGTCTATCTCAGATAAAATGTTGTTTACTTCAGGAAGCACAAGACTATCACCTTTGGCAAATACAGTATTGGAGAAAGTATCTCGAATTATCAACGACCACAATAATATCAATGTCTTAGTCGAAGGCCATACTGACAATGAACCGATTACTACTGATAAAATAAATGATAACTGGGATTTGAGTGTGCTTAGAGCGACTGCTGTTGTGCGTGTGTTGCAGCAAAAATATAGTGTTGATCCCAGTCGATTAACAGCTGCAGGTAAATCTGAGTATGAACCTAAAACATCAAATGAAACAGAGGAAGAAAAGGCCCAAAATCGGAGAACAGAAATAATCATCACGCCGCAACTTGGTCAGTTTTTTGAATTGCTAGAAGCGCCTCAATTGCTAGGCTAAATTATTGAATAGCTGAAAGTAGTAGCCTAATTACATATAACTATAATCGATGCCCCGTTTAGTATACATGCTAATTATTAAAAGTTAATATGAATGTACTCCCTAGATTGAGTTTACTTGTTACGCTCAGTGAACCACCTATATTTTCAATAATTTTTTTGCATGTTGCAAGGCCTAAGCCTGATCCTACAAATACAGATGCTGCATGAAGTTATACTAATGGATTGAATATACTATCAATGTGTTTTTTATCAATTCCAATTCCATTATCATGTATTAAAATTCTATTATAATTACTAGTTGATTCTGTTTCAATCGTTATGACTGGGGTCTTTTCTTTTTGAAATTTAATTGCATTTGAAATGATGTTTTGAAATAATCTGACCATATCAGACTTATTTGCTGTCACGCATGGAAGAGGAGATGCAGAAATTTTAGCAGATGACTTTTCTATTTGAAAAGATAAATTTTTTCTCACGGTATCTAAAATCTTATTGAGATCGATTGACTCGAAATTGCTCTTGGTTTGTCCTGATTTAGTATATTCTAATAAGTCGTCTATTAAGACATACTGGTTTGCATTGGATTCCTCTATTAATTTTATGTATTTATCTATACGTTCATCTACTACATTGCCAGATCCATGAAGTCGTTTTTTTATTAGGTTTATAAAATTAGATGTGATTTTAATCGGAGCCTTGACATCATGTGCTATTATGCCGGCAAAGTAAGAGACCTCTTTATTTTGAGAGACCAAATTTTCATTTATTCTTTCTTTTTCGAGGCTTTGCCTTAACAAGCTTTCATTTATTCTTTCCTTTTCTACAGAGATTTCGTTGAGAAATTCATTTCTTCTCTTGAGCTTCATATAAACATAGAAGGAAAGAAGAGAAATAAATAATAGTGATATCAGTGAAAAAATAAGGGTTAAAAATCTTGATCTATTTTCGAGCTCTAATTTTTCTTTTTCAGAAGTCAAATATTTATTTTCTGTTTCCTCGTTTCTAAGTTGATACTTTAATTCTGCAGTTTTATGGTTTGATCAACCTTTGTCTCTAAATACAATTTTGACTTTTCAGCATGGAGATCGTAATATTGAATTGCTCTATTAAAATCGCCTAGATGCTTGTAACAGATTGCAATATTATTATAAAGATCTTTTTCAAGTTCACTATCACCAATGTCTAATAAGGAAGACTCAACACTTTTAAAATATTCAAGTGCCATTTCGTACTTTTTGAGATCTAGGTAGTTCTTACCAATGAGATTACGTTTGGTTTTGCTAGGTTTAAATTTGTTGTCTGTGTTAAGGAAAGTATAAGACAGTAAAATATTATTTGATAATTCATAATTTCCTTTTTTTCTTTCCAATTTAGCCTGCCCATATGTGGTCATATTTGCCTATAGAGGGTCATTATTATTTTCAAGGTATTTTGGATGCCTCCGTGTAATATTTATTTAATTCTTCATACTCATTTAATTCCCTATGTGCAATAGCAAGATACGCTTGTAGTAAAGCAATCGTATTTTTATCCTCTTGTTCTTGAGCTACTTTAAGCCTTTTAAAAGTATATTTTTGATTCTTCGAATAAATTTGCTGCAGTAAAAAGAAATCCTATTCCTGATATAAGCTTTGCTTCGAACTTCTTGTCATCGGTTTCGATTGCTATAGCAATGGCTCCATTTAAAAGCTTAACAGCGCTTTCCATATCTACAAATCTTTCCCAAGTCAGACAGTATTTATAATAGGCTCTCGGTTTTAATCTAGAGTTACCTGGTTTTTCAGCTATCAGTTTTGCTTCTTTTGCATATGGATATGAACCTTTTGGACCATCACTATAATATACAATAGAAATAAGCGTACTTAGATTTAGAATACTGAAAGAATCAAGACCAGCATTTTTGGATTTTACTAATGCATCATTACATATTTCAAACGCTTCTTTCTTACTGCTGTTATAGGCATTAAAACACGTTTTTTCAGCATGGATTACTTCAAGTTTGATCTCTTCAGTAGTTAAATTTACAAGGGATGAGGAGTTGCCTTGGCTGAACAAGCACAATGTAGGTAAAATAACAAAATGACAAATTAACCCGATAGAAGGCGTTCTTAAAGAATTAAATATCATCACAATTTAAATGCTAGTCAGTATATTGAATCAAATTAAATTGGTGTTATACTATAAAATTGAACTATTTTTCTGAAAAAGCTGATATATTTTGTATTGACATAGATAGTATCTTCTGATTATGAAGCTTAATCTGCGTTTCAAGTTTATCAATGTAGCTTTCACTTTTAGCTCTACTCTATGTCAAATAGAAAGTATTGACTCTAACAAACTCTGCCTTTTAATATTATAGATTTAGTGATTAAGGAGAAATTATAAAAAGGAGAATAATATTGTCAAACGCAAATGCTCACTCTCAATTACATTGGGATTTAAGTGGTTGAGTGCTTTGATGAGGAGTTTTCGTTTTGCCTGAAAAATATGGTGATAATTGGAATCGAATTTGGTCAGCTGCTGAGACTATTTTAATGACATATTAATTATTGTTGCCTTTAGCTATTTTCTTGAAATGACCTTTCTTGTTGCTAACATCAGAACTCATCAGCACTGCATAAGGTAAAGTGTTCTCAAAATTACTAAGGATTATTTTTGCAATTGAAATAATAGGTAGAGCAAGGATAATTCCAGCTACTCCCCAAAACGAAGCAAAAAAGACGATGGATAGAATGGCGAATAATGGATTTATATCGACCTTATCACCAACAATTTTGGGTGTAATAAAATTACCTTCGACTTGTTGGATCACCATGTAATATACAACGACAGCATAAGGCTGCCAACTTGCTTCTGCCGTTGAAAGAGCATAAATAAACGGCAAGAAGCCACCTAACATTGTCCCGATGTAAGGTATGATTGCAAGTATACCGGCCAGTACTCCCCAAAATATGGCGTGGTCTATGCCGATGAGGGAGAGTCCGATACTATTCAAGACAGACAAAATGACTACAACGAGTCCTAGGCCTCCTATATACGATTGGATAGTTTCTTTTATTTTAGAAAGTGTTTCTTTGATGTCCGACCTAGCACTTTTTTCAAATTGAAAGATAATAAAGTTTTTTATGCTTTCTCGATAGAATAATAGAAAGAAACTGTAGATAATGGTAAAGCCAAAGGCGGCTAATATTTCGGTTGTCGATAACAGTCCTTGGCTTATAAATCTTAATGGTCCCTCAAGATTCTTAGAGGCATCTCCACTCAATACTTGCTCCTTTTCTAAGTTCAAAAAAGGTAATATTTCATTAGCTTTATTTATAATTTTATCAAGGCCGCCTTGTACACCTTTACTAATCGAAGGCAAAGACTCCATGATCGACATCAGCTGAAATGAAAAGAGTGTTGTAATAATAACAAATGGTATAATTAGACATAAAAAACTTAGTGTAATTGATAATCCCTTCCACTTGACTAATTTTCGTAATCTGTTCTCTATCGGATATAGAAATACTGCAACAAGTATGGCAAATATAAAAGGCATAACTATGGATGATCCGATGTGTAGTAGCCACCCGATTCCAATGAAACTGACTACTCCATGAGCTAAATTTTGCAAAGCATAATTTTGATTTTTGACTGTCATTGATTATTCTAATTCATAATTGGAAGTGAATCGATTATAAAGACAAGTTAGCTATATTTTATCTAGTAACAGTTGGCTTTGTGCTGAGTATTTGTAGTAAAACAAGAAAAGTGATTAAATGTGATGTTATTTGTAGAGAACTCTAAAAGCTTTTCTCTCAGTAATTTTAAACTGGAATTTTGAGGAATATTCTGGATAGAAAGCAATGAAATAAATGAATGTTTGGATACCAATTAGTAGTAAAATCGGAGTCCTCGTTATTTACATATTAAGTTTTTAGAATAAAACCTATACTGTCTAATAAGCACTAAAAGAGTCGTATTAAAGCTATTGTCTATTGACCTAGTATTGACCCCCCAGTTGACGGAAGTATTGACCCCCCTAATGCTCGAAGCTGACCCCCCTGTTTTATTCAGCTAAGACTTCTAAAAGT
>Ga0209187_1003771_pt1 | contig 12225 bp, 5 predicted proteins | sample BantaG_FD_187430 | JGI IMG/M metagenome (GOLD analysis project Ga0209187, IMG submission 187430) | Marine algal microbial communities from Bantry Bay, Ireland - BantryBay_4 metaG (SPAdes) (version 2) | ecosystem: Host-associated > Algae > Red algae > Unclassified | place: Bantry Bay, Ireland... | reverse complement strand
TTTAATGGCTCGACAGTAACAGTTAGTTCTGCTGGAGTTTATACCTTTATATATACAGTATCTGGCGATTGTGGTTCAGTGAGTGACGAAGTATTAATCACGTTCCTAGGCGATTCAAATGTAACCGCAAATGCAGGCGATGATGCTTCGGTTTGTGGCTTGTCTTATGCGTTGTCAGGCTCAGGTGATGGCACTTGGTCAGGAAACGGGACATTTAATGGTTCAACCGTAACAGTTGGTGCTGCTGGAGCTTATACCTTTACTTATACAGTAGCTGGCGATTGTGGTTCAGCAACTGACGATGTAACAATAATATTCTTAGGAGACTCAAACGTGACTGCAGATGCAGGAGTTGATGACTCAACTTGTGGTTTGTCCTATACTTTATCTAAATCAGGTCAAGGAACTTGGTCAGGTAATGGAACTTTTAATGGTTCAACAGTAACTGTAACTTCACCAGGAGCTTATACTTTTACTTGCACTGTAACTGGTGAATGTGGTTCAGCAACTGACGATGTAACCATCACATTCTTAGGCGATTCAAACGCAACTGCAAATGCAGGAGATGATGCTTCGGTTTGTGGCTTGTCATATGCATTATCAGGCTCAGGTGATGGCACTTGGTCAGGAAACGGGACATTTAATGGTTCAACCGTAACAGTTGGTGCTGCTGGAGCTTATACCTTTACTTATACAGTAGCTGGCGATTGTGGTTCAGCAACTGACGATGTAACAATAATATTCTTAGGAGACTCAAACGTGACTGCAGATGCAGGAGTTGATGACTCAACTTGTGGTTTGTCCTATACTTTATCTAAATCAGGTCAAGGAACTTGGTCAGGTAATGGAACTTTTAATGGTTCAACAGTAACTGTAACTTCACCAGGAGCTTATACTTTTACTTGCACTGTAACTGGAGAATGTGGTTTTGCGAGTGACGATGTAACGATCACATTCTTAGGCGATTCAAATATAACAGCAAATGCAGGAGCAGATGGATCAGTTTGTGGTTTGTCTTACGCATTATCAGGATCAGGTAATGGAACTTGGTCAGGTAATGGAACCTTTAATAGTTCAACAGTAACAGTTGGCGCAGCAGGTTCATATACATTTACTTACACAGTAACTGGTGAATGTGGTTCCGCTTCTGACGATGTAACGATCACATTCTTAGGCGATTCAAATATAACAGCAAATGCAGGAGCAGATGGATCAGTTTGTGGTTTGTCATACGCATTATCAGGATCAGGTAATGGAACTTGGTCAGGCAATGGAACCTTTAATGGTTCAACCGTAACAGTTGGCGCAGCAGGTTCATATACATTTACTTACACAGTAACTGGAGAATGTGGTTCTGCTTCTGACGATGTAACAATGACTTTCTTAGGTGAAGATGCGATACAAGCGGATGCAGGAGTAACTGCTGATATTTGTGCATTATCAGGAAACTTAAATGCAGTTTTGCCAGCAGGTGCAACAGGTACTTGGTCATTTGGACCAGGGTTGACGATTTCTGATTACAACGATCCTAATGCAACATTATCAGCGGATAAATATGGTGCATACATCCTTTTATGGGAAGTTGAAACTGAATGTGGTTCAAGCTCTGATTTTGTATCAATAACTTTCAGTGAGTATCCTTCTATAGCAAATGCAGGAACAGATGCAACTATATGTGGTTACACACATCAATTAAACGGAAATATACCAGAGATTGGTGAGGGAACATGGACGGGCGAAGGCTTATCTGATCCTTCTTCACACAATCCATTCATTACAGTTCCAAGTGCTGGAACTTATACCTATACTTATACAATAACTAATTGTACTTGTGTTCCAGAAACGGACCAAGTTACTATCACTTTCTCAGATCCTGTAACTGCAAATGCAGGAGCAGATGCTTCGACTTGTAGTAGTACAGCAACATTAAATGCAACTCCACCAACAGCTGGTGTAGGAACTTGGACGGTTGTCTCAGGAAGTGGTGTAGTTATGGAATCTAATAATCCTAATTCTCCAGTTACCAATATGAGTGCTGGTGGAAATGTGTTCCAATGGACAGTGAATAACGGTTCTTGCTCTGCTTCTGAAGATGTAACAATTTCAGTTGCAAATACAACAGGTAATTTAGTTGCTGAATATGCTGGTCCAGCTTGTTCTGGTCAGTCTTTGCAATTATTTGCTATTGGTGATTATGCTACTTATAGTTGGGAAGGACCAAATAATTTTGCTTCTTCACAACAAAACCCTGTTATTCCAAATGTAGGTCTTGAGTATTCAGGTACTTATACCGTATCTGCTACAAATGGAGATGGTTGTACAAGCAACACTTCAATAAACATTATTGTTAATTCATCACCAACAGCTAGTGCAACAGCAGAAAATGCGAATGTATGTAGCGGTGAGACGATTCAATTGCATGGTGGAGGTGGATTTGCTGGTGATTCTTATGCTTGGACGGGTCCAAATGGATTTACTTCTAATGAGCAAACGCCAGTTATTCCTAATGCATCAATCAATCATACAGGAACTTATTATTTAATAGTAACAACCAATGCAGGTTGTACTGCTTCAAGTTCTGTTAATATTTCTGTTGGACAAGGTGCAGTAGTAACTGCAAGCGTTCAAGGTGGAATTTGTCAAGGAACTTCTATTAACTTAGTTGCTAGTGGTGGAGTTGCAGGATCAACTTATTCTTGGACAGGTCCCAATGGATTTACTTCTAATGAACAAAATCCAGTAATTTCAAATGCAGAACTTGCATATTCAGGAACTTATGCTTTAACAGCAACAAGTGGATCTGGTTGTACAAGCAACTCTTCAGTAGCTGTTGTTGTTAATCCATCACCAACTGGAAGTGCTACAGCACAAAATGCAGGTGTTTGTAGCGGCAGTCCAATTCAATTATATGGTGAAGGTGGAGTTGCAGGGTCAACTTATTCTTGGACAGGTCCAAACGGATTTACTTCTAATGAGCAAAACCCTGTTATTCCTAATGCATCAGCTTTACACGCAGGAACCTATTATCTATCAATAGCAACCAATACAGGTTGCACGGCTTCTGGTTCTGTTAATATTACAGTTGGAGAAGCTGGAGGTGCAATCGCAAGTGTTGATGGAACGATCTGTGAAGGAGGTTCTATCTATTTATTAGGTAGTGGTGGAGTTACAGGGTCAACTTACTCTTGGACGGGTCCAAATGGGTTTACTTCTAATGAGCAAAATCCAGTGATTCCAGTTGCAGAAAATGCACATCAAGGAACTTACTCTGTTACAGTATCTGGTTCTGCTGGATGTTCAAACAGTGCAAGTGTAAATGCATATATTGATTATTCTTGTGGAAGTAGTAGTATCTGTGGTACGGTATTTTATGATGAAAATGAAAATGGCATTCAAGATGCTGGCGAAGAAGGAATAGCTGGTGTGGATGTTTATTTATACGATGAAAATGGCAATATTTATGATGAGGTAGAAACCGATGAAAATGGAGATTATTGCTTTACCGATCTTCCTGCTGGAACTTACACGGTTGAAGTAGGAACAGGTCCTGATGGATATGAGTTGACAACTAGTGGAACACAAACAGTTACCGTAGGTGTAAATGAAAATATTATAAATGTTGACTTTGGCTTTGATACAACTTGTGAGCCTCAGGATTATAGTTACTGTATAGAGGAAAATGAACCTTTTGAGGTTTGTGTTGATTTTTGTCAAGTAAGTGATGCTTGGATTTCAAGCGTTCACTCCACATTCAACTGTGGATTGGTAATTACAGATTTCCTTTGTTTTGAATACACAGCATTACCAGGATACTTTGGTATGACAAACACAATGGAAGTGATTGGTTGCAATGAAGCAGGTCAATGCGAAACGGTCTACGTACAAATTGCATACGGAAATTGTGGAACAGTCAACAACCCACCAGTTGCGAATCCTGATGTTGTTACAACAAGTGAAAATACACCAGTAATTATCAATGTATTTGGAAATGATTCAGATCCAGATGGTGATAATATTTATATTTGCAATCAAGCAGGTGATGGTCAGCCATTAAACGGAATGGTAACTCAAACAGCAACAGGATTTACCTATACTCCTAACCCAGGATTTGTGGGACAGGATGATTTTACATATACAATATGTGATTCAAATGGTGGAAGCAGTACAACTTTTGTATCAATAACGGTACAACCTGTTACAACGACAAACAATCCTCCTATTGCGATTCCAAATATTGTTTCAACAAATGAAAATACACCAATTACAATAGATGCTTTAGGAAATGACTCAGATCCTGATGGAGACGATATTTATTTCTGTAATACAGATAATGATTTAAATCCAGCTAATGGAACGGCTGAAGTTATAGGAAACAATATTGTATATACGCCTAATCCAGAATTCTTTGGAGCTGAAGCATTTACTTATACTATTTGTGATGGCAATGGAGGCACTGCAACAACTACTGTAGCAATTACAGTAATTGAAGTTCCAGGTATTACAAATAATCCTCCAATAGCCAATCCTGATACAGGAACAGGAACAGCAAATACACCAATTACGATAGATGTTTTAGGAAATGATTCAGACCCAGATGGAGATGCAATTTCATTCTGCAATACTGCAAATGATTTATCTCCTGTGAATGGTACAGTAACCATTTCTGGTGGAGAATTGATTTATACTCCAAATACTGATTTTGTAGGAACAGAAAGTTTCACTTACACTATTTGCGACGAAAATGGTTTGTCTTCAACTACTACTGTTACAGTAAATATTGGAGCAATTGTAGATCCTTGTGATGCTACTCAAACAATTTGTGTTAATACTTTTGAAAACAATCCAGCTTATACTACTATATGTGTAGATTTCTGTGGAGGTGATGATTACGAAGTGACAAACTTAAGTGCTGAGTTTAATTGTGGATTGCAACCATTAGGCGATAATTGTTTTGAATATCTACCATTGCCTCTTTTTGTTGGCGATAATACAATAACTGTTCAAGGATGCAATGCGGCTGGTGAATGCGAAGAAACTTATATTTATTCAACAGTTTCTGAAAATTGTGATGGAACTTCACCAGTAAATGCTCCACCAACAGCTAATCCTGATAGTGGAACTGGTGAAATGAATGGACCAATATTTATTGACGGATTAGCAAATGATACAGATCCAGAAAACGACAATATTGTTTATTGCAATACAGCATCTGACTTGAGTCCTGCGAATGGTATTGTCAGTGTTCAAAATGGACAATTGCTTTACATTCCTTATGTTAATTTTGTAGGAACAGATAGCTTTACATATACAATATGTGATTCTCAAGGAAACTCTTCTACAACTACTGTAACGGTTACGGTAAACAATACAACTCCAGTTAATAATAACCCAATTGCTGTTTCAGATGCTGGAACAACAAATGTAAATACAGCGATTACTATCAGTGTAATGAACAATGATTCTGATCCAGATGGAAATACTTTATTGTTCTGCAATGTAGCTGGTGATTTAAATCCTTCAAATGGTATTGCGATTGTAGTAGGAAATGAAATTTATTACACACCAAATACTGACTTTGTAGGAACAGATAGCTTTACTTATTCTATTTGTGATGGAAACGGTGGATCTGCTACTGCAACAGTTGTTGTAACGGTATTAGCACCAGTTGTTACAAATAACAATCCAATTGCAAATAATGATTCTGGAGCAGGTAATATTAACAACCCAATCATTATAAATGTAATTGGAAACGATACAGATCCAGATGGAGATGGTTTATTGTTCTGTAATTCAGCAGGAGATTTAAATCCAACAAACGGATTGATTACCGTTAATGGCAACGAATTAATCTATATTCCAAACATTGATTTTGTAGGAACAGACAGCTATACTTATACTATATGTGATGGCAATGGTGGTTCTTCCACTGCAACAGTTACTATAGTCGTAACAGGAGTTGTGCCTTGTAATCCAAATCAAAGTTTATGTGCTCCGACTTATGGTGTTAGCCAAGCGACTACTGCTATCTGCGTAGATTTCTGTGGAGAAGGAATGGTTATCACTTCATTGACTAGTCTTTTCAATTGCGGAATGGAACGAACAGGTGGAGCTTGCTTTACTTTCTTACCAGTGCCTGATTTTGTTGGAGACAATCAAATTACCGTTATTGCTTGTAATGACAGCGGAGTTTGCGAAACAGCAATTGTAACCGTCAATGTGTCTAGTGATTGTACTGACAATTTGACTACAACAACAGCTACAACTGGTCAAAGTGCTGAGTTGGAAACTTGTGATTATATTTTTGCTGGCTGTATTGCACCAGTTGAGCCAATCGAATTGTGTGTTGATTTCTGTGAATTAAATGAAGATGCTGAAATTTCAGCAATATCTACTTCATTCAATTGTAGTGTAACTACTTTGAGTGCGACTTGCTTCAGGTATACTGGGCTTCCAGGATATGAAGGAACAGAATCTATTTTGGTAGCAGGTTGTGATGGAGAAAATAATTGTAGCACTGTAACAGTTGAATTATATGTAGGAAGTTGTAATGGACTGTCTGCAAAAGATGATGAATACGAAGGAACAGAAGGCGAGTCTATTACATTCAATGTCTTAGATAACGATTCTGGTGACTCAGAATTAACACTTTCTGACTTTTCAAATCCATCAAATGGTACAATTATTGCTGTATACGATGGTGAAGTAATGTATATGCCAAGCGATTCTTTCACTGGTTTCGATTATTTTGATTACACAATTACCGATGAAAACGGTAACGAAGCCAATGCAAGAGTTTATATAAACATCATTGAAAGTCAAGATATTAGCGATCAAGATGGAGTGGATTCTTCACAAGATAACCGTTCTGGAAGTGATGCTGAAAGATGCGAAATAAGTGTTCCAGACGTGTTTACACCAAACGGAGACGGCATCAACGATGTGTTGACTATTAGAAACATTGACTGTTATGAAAATTATACAGTTATCATTTTCAACCGTTACGGATCAGTAGTATTTGAATCAAATACAGGAGACTTAACAGAATGGGATGGTAAGATGGGAGTCAATGGAGAACCAATAGCACCAGGTGCTTATTTCTACACCATTCAAGCAGAATCTGACTTGATAGGAGTAAAGAGAAAGTCTGGTCATATTGAAGTTAGATATTAATAAAATTCACTCACTACTAACCAGTCTATTAAAAACTTACACGACTAGGAGAGCAAAGCTCTCCTAGTCGTTTTTAAGGTTTATCTATAATGGTTACTTTTGTAAAGTTTTAGGAAAGAAAGGAATGAGGAACTAATTAATAGTGTTTAAACACTGGAAAAACTAGTGAAGCGAAGAACAACCGTAGTGGCGGTCGCTCACTTTAGAAATAACAATGAAAATATGAAACTAATAAAATTTCTAGCAACTGCCTTTTTACTGTTGGCGTCAGTATATACTTTGAATGGTCAGCAATTAGTGCGTTACAGCCAATATATGTTTAACGGATTGGTTATCAATCCAGCTTATGCAGGCTCGTTAGAAGCAACCTCATTTACAGCATTTTACAGAAATCAATGGGCAAACATAGAAGGTGCGCCTGTGGATATGTCAATCAGTGCCCACGGTCAAACTGGCAAATCAAAAAGAATAGGTTTGGGAGGTTTTTTCTCAAATGACAGAGCGGGAAAGCAAAATCACTATGATTTTCTTTTTTCCTATTCTTATAAATTTCCACTACAAAACGGAGCCACACTATCAACTGGTTTACAAGGTGGTTTTTTCCTTTATCAAGCAAACTTGCTAGATGGAGATTCTCCCGATCAAGGGATTTTCGATCCTGCATTGGACTTTGAATCTGCTTGGGGACCAAACTTCGGTGCTGGACTTTATTATTATTCTGATAAAACTTATATCGGTGCATCTATTCCATTTTTATTGAATTATAAAAATCCAATAGGAACAAAAGCTGGAGAAGATTCAGAGTTTGAAACAGCAGAGCTACGTAAAATTCAATACTTATTAACAGCAGGTCATTTATTAGAATTATCTCCAAATTTAAAATTAAAACCTTCGATGTTGTTTAGATTGATTCCACAGGAATTTGAACCTGTCGAGTTGGATTTAACAGGAAGTTTATACATCAAAGATTTCTTTATGGTAGGAAATTCTTGGAGATTTAATTCTGGTGCCAGACCACAAGTTACCGTATTTATGATGTCCTATCAATTTACAAATGGATTGCGTTTTGGCTATGCTTACGAATATTCATTTTTCTCAGACGTCAGCAGATACAGTTCTTCACACGAAATAATGATAGGTTACGACATTCCAAACTTAACCAACTCAAACAACAGCAAAGTATTAAATCCAAGATATTTTTAATTGGAGAAATAAAAACTTAAATAAATAGTAAAGCAAGTTTTTTGAGCCTTCCACGCCTTTATTGGTATGGGAGGCTTTCTTTTTTTAATGCTTCAATGCTTCAATGTCTGAATGCTTCAATGCCGCCCACACGTCATCCCAGAATTTCTGGAGCGTAGCGGTAGAAATATCTGGGATCTCTTCCTTAAAAGTTGACAAATAATCATGCTGATAAAATTTTGGACGGCGAGTATCATTTCCAAGTGAGTTGTCTCCCCGCTGTCCGCTGCAATGCATTGCATTCATACTAATCCGTCATTTCGCACTTGATGCGAAATCTCATAGCGACAACGAACTATCCTGCAATACATTTCCACTCGCATCGGGCGTATTTTCGCATATTTAGGTTCTCCGTCGCCAAATTCATCCTCCGCGCTTCCCTTCCACAAAGATGCAATTTTGAAAAAAACGATGGGTGTTACTTTCAAATAAGCATGTTTAAAATTACTTATTTGCTATTTTTTAGTAAAATAAGGTAGTTTGAAAGTGCTTATTTGCCATTTTTTGGTCAAATAAGGAATTTTTGGCGTTTTGGCGAGCTTATTTGATGGGTTTGTTTGATTGTGAGTTTTGGACTTGAGATGGGGTAATTGGGATTGGTTGACAGCGCATATGCTTAATTGAGGGTTTTCAGTCATTCTAAATCTCTTGCTAGGATTCTTTATTTTATCATTTCTAACAAATCTTCTATAGGCTCCTCTATATTTGCGTCTTTTATAATTTTATTTAGCAATTCTTTTGAAGGATGTTTATAGTTTTGTTGTATGCTACCTTTTAATCATCAATAGGTTTTTTGTTGATCTTATTTTAAAGTTAAAGTAGTCTCCATTTTGCTTTAAAAGACCAAAAATTGAAAAATGAATATTTCCATTTTCCTGCTTAAAATATTTTGTTTGATTCTTGCTCAAAAATACAGAAAACGCAATCTCATCATTAAACTTAAAAATAAGTTGTTTCTCAATAAATTTTTCTTGTGTTTCTTTATCTTCCTTTTCTTTTGACTTAACAATTAGCTCTGATTCTCCATAAATTATCATGTATTTATCCAAGTTATCCGTCTTTTGAACATTTTTTACATGAACTCTCTGAATACTTTCCATTTTATGTTTTCTATTTACATTTGTGTCTCTTTGTCCTCTATTTTTAGCCCTATTATTACTTAAACTATTATTTGCATTTAATTTTTCTTTCCTTTGCAATACTCTGATAGAAGCTCTTAAATTCGACTCAATTAAAAACTCTAAACGTTTACGATCTAAATATTTATCACTATTTATAAGCTTTGATATTCTGTCTTGTTTAACAAATTTATTATAATATTGACAATCTCCTGAATGCTCTTCTTTTCTATTGGAAGCAAAATAGTTGATATTTTCTTTTCTAACTATATGCATTGGAGCAATTGAACATTCTGGGCAAAATATCTGCTGATAATGAATTTCGTCAATATAGCTTTCAATCTTAATAAGTTGATCGTAATATTTGACTTCTGAAAACTTACTCATTATTATTTTATTACTTAAGAATCCATTTATTTCTAGTTGTATTCAATATGGTATAAAGGTATAGGTCGTAAACGACCACTTTTACACTATTTATTCTTCATTCTTCGAGTTCTGGTTATTTTTGGGTACAGCTATGAGTATCTAAAAGAAAATTTTCTTGACTTTAGTATTGAAGTTAAGTATTGTCCAAGTACTCTTTTAGAGTAAAACCTCTAATCCTCCCAAATTATACTGAGAATGGTCTTATAAGGTTTTGTGGGGATACAATACTCATAAAATGGCTTGTCTTGTCGCTCATAGTTACCTAGTTTGAACCAAATAGACTTGTCAATTTCTTGTTGTTTTTCCTCTCCTTTATAAACAAAGTCGTAATCAGCTTTAATGTATTCTTCGGCTACAGAATCTTTTGGGGGAGGAAGTTTGCGCATCTCTTTAACCCAAACTTTCAGGTCTTCTGATTTTTTCCAATATGAAACCACACCATTAGAAATAAATACAATACAAATAGGATGAAGGTGGAATTGCATGTACCTAAATGCTGTAGATGTAATGCTTGTATTAAACCGTTTAGATAAATATTGAAGTAATTGTGGAGAAAACTGTTTGCCCCTCGCTTCTTTATTGAATAAATCCGAAGGCATCAATAACTCCGTTGCAAATTGGTTAGCTTCTAATTCTTGTATTCCACTTTTATATTTCTTCATTGCGTCATTGAACCAACTTAATGTATTGGTATTTTCATTATGAACTGCAATATCCTTGTGCATCAGTAAATGACCAATTTCGTGGGCTATTGCAAACCTTTTTCTTGCTTCGTACTTAATATTAGAGTTTACCTTAATTATTGCCTTTTTCTTACCTTGAATTATTCTACCATCAGATCCCTTTAGTGGTTCTTCAATTAAAATCCCCCCTAAACCAGAAATGAGCAACTTCATTGGTAAATCAGTTACTTCATTAAGACCAATATCTGAAAGTAACTTTTTTGCAATAGAAGCAGCACGTCTAATATGAACATTATACACTACTTTCATCTTCATCTAAAGATTCTATAATATCAAGTAAATTTTTGTCTTTGATTATTTCTTTAATCTCTGACTCCGTCAATTTGTCAAGGTTACGAAATTGAAGCCCAAGCCCTCGTTCATTTATCATTGATTTTAACATAGTGATTGGTTTGTCAATATTCTTACTAATCGCATCCTTAAATAAGGTAGTAGCTTTCTCTAAAAGACTATTATTCTTTTTATTTAGAACAACAGCCTTGCTCAAAAAAGATATTTGCTTTTGAGTTTGTGATGCTCGCTGATTAATATCACCAACATCAAAGCCACCCTTTGATAATAATTCATCAAGGTATGTTTCATCAGCCTCCATTATAAAATCAATTAGATTATCTTCTATTCTATTAATTAGTTTGTCTTTCATATCAATTATCGTTAAGTCTGGTTCTTAAAATAGAAATTCTTGGCATTAGTCGTTTTTTGATTTGATATACAACATCAACATCAACATCTAGTTGCTTTGCAATATCACTTGGTTTTTGAATACCATTTGCCATTTCATTAAAGACAAGAACTTCATCATCATTAGCCCCAACCTCTCCTAATATGTCAATACATTGATCAATAAATTCATCAATTTCACAAGAAGAATTTTGACTGAGATCCATATTGTCAATTAGAGCTAATGTGTTATTATGTTTTTGGAGATTAGTTTTTACAAAATTTGAAATATAGCTATCAAAGGCAGAATAAACAGATTTTTCAAAAGTATCCGTATTAGGGTTGTCCTTATACCAGTGCCTACCCTTATTGTTTTCGTGTACGAAAAAGGACGTAATTAGTTCTGAAACCATATCTTCCATAAAAAAACCACATAACCCTATTGTTTGGTCATATATTATATTGAATTTAAATTTTAACCTAAGTATTCCACGAGCAATTAAACGCTTATAGAATCTTACAAAATTATCTATTGCTTCAAATGCTTCTTTTATTTCTTCAAGGGAGGCCACATCCTTGTATTTCTGTTTCTTCATATTAAGTAATGCTACTTTTTGAGGTTTTTTTTCCAAGAATGGGAAATTATTAAAAAATTGTAGCATTTATTCCCTTTAGGGTGATATTTCCGTATAACTGATTTATGGGATACAAACGTAAAGAATTTAATGAAATAGGCTTTGACAAAGCTATTTACCAACGTTATCTTCACAACCATCAGCAAGAGTATATTCGCTTGCGCTTGCGGTGTGTAAATGATTATGCTACTGGTATGGAGTTCAAAGAGATTGCACAGCAACGCAATA
>Ga0209187_1003768_pt1 | contig 12231 bp, 15 predicted proteins | sample BantaG_FD_187430 | JGI IMG/M metagenome (GOLD analysis project Ga0209187, IMG submission 187430) | Marine algal microbial communities from Bantry Bay, Ireland - BantryBay_4 metaG (SPAdes) (version 2) | ecosystem: Host-associated > Algae > Red algae > Unclassified | place: Bantry Bay, Ireland... | reverse complement strand
GAGTCTAGCGAAGCGGCCACGTCGGAGGACGAAAACGCCGAGGCGGCAGGCGACGAGATCCAAGAGACGCTGGGAGAGGCTCTTGGCGAGGGCGGGTGCGGATGGGTCCTGATGGCGGATGCTATCCAAGACGAGTGGAGCGCGTTCGTACGCCGAGGTGCTCGACGCATGTCGGCGCGTACCGCTCAGCCAATCATCAATTTGCAGCTGCTCGAGTTGATGGAGGAGCTTGGCGATGCTGCTGATATTGGCCGGCGGCAAGTGCCTGTCCCGAGCGGGGGTGGCGGCCGAGGCGGCCGCAAACGTGCACACATTGCGCGACAGGTCCACCTGGCCCTGGCGACGGTCGCAGCACGGGAAGGCAATATACTCGACGTCGCTTATGATGAAGTCACCCCGCACGTCCTTATTACGATGCCTCGCACACCTGCTCAAATGGCGCACACTCATACCGGCTTATATTTCGAGGAGGGTGGGTCCGGGGCGACTCTATTGAGTGTCTACATCTCTTTTGAGGAGGGCAATTTTGTTGATGTGTGGCCTCGTACCTTTTGATGCGCTACGGACGGCACAGCGCCTTTTGCGTTGCCACAGCCGGTGCGTGTGGCTATTCCTGTGGGTTCTTGTTTGTTTGTGCCGTCGGACTTGGTTCACCGCGGGACGGAGAAACTCCGGGCACGAGGACAACTACGGTGCTTTCACGCGTACTTGGCGGTTCACGTCGACGGGGCCCACATGGCCTACGCCGAGCACATGTCGTTTCTATCTCGGTATCTTTGATAAATTGGATTTTATTTACGCACATCTTTGCCGCCGCCGCCCAAAGGCGCCATATCGGGGCCGTCATGGCGCCTGCCGCCGCCGCCTCGTCCATTCCGCCCCCCGTGACTTTTATTTTTCCGGCGCGCGCTCAAAGCTGAGCAACAACGACGACTGGGCAACGGCCGATACGAAACGCAGGGTGCTCTGGGCATGCACGCCGCCATACCTGCCGCCGCCCGTCGGCACGGTGGCCACTGCTAGTGCAGCGGGGGCGGCGACAACGGTCGACGCGGCGGCGGTGGCCTCTGCCGCCGCCGGCACCGCGCCGCCGGCCGTTGTGATGGAGTGATGGGGTCTTGCCGCGGCCGCAACGTCATAAGCTGACTACGCGGACGCAGCAAGCAGGGCACTGCTGAGGGCCGGCGTCGGCGCGCGGCCACGTGGCGGTAGCCGCCGCTGCCGAGAGTCGAAATCGGCGGCCGCCGCGGCTGAGTGCCTACGCCGCTCGCTGCATCGGCATCCGCTGCTGCAATTGTCAGCAGCGACGTCCACGGCGGCTGCCGCCATCCGCAATTGCAGCCACAGCGTTGTCGGCGAAGGGGACCGCGGAGGCAGGCCCCGCGCTCTCGCAGGCGGTGCCACTCATGAAGACGTACGCGCCAGCAATGCAAGCACCGCGGGCAGCCGCCTGCTTCCCCCTCACGCACAAAAATGTATGACGTCGCGGCGGTCGCAGCGCCAGCGGCGACCGGCACCACCACCACCGCATCCCAGAAGCCGAAGGTGCCCGTGACAATTCTTCTTGTCGGCACGATTCTTCAGAGTGCCCTCTCTCCTTGTATGCCTGCCATTCTCGCAACAGGCAGTTGCCCGCCTTTTTGGTCCCGCACTTTGAATCCGACGCAACGGCGCTTCGAGGAGCTCACTAGTCACCGGCGAGCTCCTTGTCAACTGTCGTCGCCCATACCCCCACCCTGCGCCCCACGGGGCGCCGCCTTCGCGCGCCTCGGCGCACCGAGTTGGCGTGTCTTTCTCGTCGCCGCCACCGGGGGCCACGAGTGGGCGTGCTGTTCTATAATCGGCCGTGCGGTTGAAGGCTGTCAACAGTTCGGTCTGTCCTGCCTCCGCCGCCCAATCGGAGCAGCCGGCAACAAACTCCTCCGGTCCCCCGCATTCCCCCCCTTCGCCCTCTTTGTGCCTTTCCACACCTGTCGTCCATCCTCTGGACCCCCTTTTTCCACCCCCACACCCCCGCCCACGGTTTTTTTTCCCCGTCGCCTTTTACACACGCACACCTCGGTGCGCACGGGCCCTTGGGCGCGACTCGTGGTGCCGCTCGAGGAGCTTCTTTCTTCGCAGCCTACCGCCCCCATGTCGTCCTTTCACGCCGAGACCCCTGTGGCCTGCCCGTCGCGTTGCTTGCAGGCCGTCTTCTCGGACAGGCTCGGCTGGTGCAGCCGTGCTCCTTCGGGGCTGCCCTTTCCTCTGCCAGTGCCTTCCGGCGTCGGCGCCCGCCGCTCGTCAGAGATCAACTACCAGCCCGCCCGTTGCTGCTGCGGTTGACGGGGCGCTTGGCGGCGAGGCGTATGCTCTTCAAAGGCCAGGGTATCGAGGGCGTGTTCGTCGACGAGCGGTCGGTGTTCATCCTCAGGGACTCCCTCACGTACCTGGAGGAGATCCTTTCCACCAAGTTCTTCTGGTGTGGGCTGGAGGATTGGCGCTTCAACCTCTCCAACGTTTTTGAGTTCTGGGATGGGGCTTGTTGGACCCGCTACGGGCTCATCGACATGTTTGTCGGCGAGTTGTCGGACGCGTTGCCGCCCGTCAGTCCGATGAAGCCATACCGAGTGCGAGCGGCTCGCATGGTCGCGAACTTCTGGGACAACCACAAAGCCAGCGAGGTGTTTGCCTCCCAAGAGCATAATTGGAATAAGGGCACGTGCTTTTACGTCCAGTCGCACCCACTGTACTGCTAGTATGCTTGAGGGCGTGGCTTGGGAGACTGTCAGCTGCCGCGCTCCAATGCACAATTTCGGGCGGCGTTTGTACCTGAGCTTGTAGTACAGACGTGATACACTCTCCTTGCTTTTAGCTTTCGTATGTGTCCCTCTGTGGGCTTTCTTTTCCCTTGCTACGTTGCTGTTCTACATCGGTCTTCCTCTGGCTCCCACAGAGCTTTCTTCTTCCACCCGTATCCACGCCTCAGGTGATTAACCATGTTCCTGGTACACGGCAGCGTGAACAGTCATCCAAACACGGTGCCCGCCCCTGTTTCGCGAGGCGACCAGTTGGGGGCGGATGCAGTTACATTGCGTCATAAGATGGCGCACAGCAGTGAGCGGAAGTTGGAGATGAATATCGAGGGCCATGTTGCGAACGAAGGTAGGCCACAAGATGGACTTTTCTCATCTCAGAGGAGTTTTCTCGAGGCCGAATGATTTGATCTCGAACGGGCGATTGCACGCGCTCTGCCTCCCGCGCCGACAGCGGTTTCACTATCGTCGGCGACCGTCGCCCCGTCGTGACGCGGCCCCCCGCGGAGCGCGGCCTCACTGCCGTCCTTCACCGTCACCCTGAACCTGCCTAACGTCACAGGTGCAGACCCCTTATCTTCCCTGATCATGTTCGGTGCTTGCTTCCCCCATTGTTTTGAGGCCCACAGGCCATTGTCTCGCCCACAGCGAGGCGGAATAGCTCCGCCTTGGTCCTCCCTTTACTGGTCTACACACAATGATTGCCTTCGCGTCATGCAAGGTATGTTCACTGTGCTCCCCGCTTTGTTGTTGACGTGTGGTGCTTTGGGACGTCGTGGCAGACTCTTCTCAACGATTTTGCACTCGATCCCGCTTCATGTACCCCATTGGACATGCTGATGGAACTGGGTACTTACGTGCCTGCTCTCCTCTACGGTGATACAATGCTCATTGTGCAATGTGATCGCTTTCTCTCTTCTTGTACTTCTCGAGTCACGGCATGCACGTTTTGAGCGCAAGGACATTCTGACGGCAACGACGTTTCGCTGGCAAGAGCCATGGAGCACTACACATTCCCGCCGTCATCATGCTTCGTTTCGCTTCGTGCGGGACATTGCCAAATGGGGATGAGATGCTCCTGGACGAGCCGTCTGACGAGTCGACCGCGCCGCCTATGTCCATGGGCTCCCCGGGCTCCAGCCTGTTGGAGGTTTATACAGCGGCTGCGGTCGACGCCGTGCCTGACTGTGTAGCAGATGGCGGGGCCGCCCCCCTGCACCCGGCCCTCGACTTTCACTGCATGGAAGAGGATCCAGAGCCTGCCGAGGTGCCACTCGACGCCAACAGGAGGCGATCTGGTGGCGTCTCGAGGATGGGGGGGCGGCCATTGGGCACGGGATTGAGGACTCGGGAAAACTTTACTCGTTGTGCGCCGCGCGTCCTGTCCGATGCGATGAAACAGCTGGGCACCCCATCATGCTCGACGATGCGTTGCTTGGGGATGTTCCTGTCGCGGCGCGGGATACGTTCGGCTCTCTCCTGCGGTCATGGCGTATTGTCCTGGGTAAGGAGAAGATATTGGCGATTCCGTACCTATGCGGCGTGACGGCACGCTTCCCCATCTGGGGCAAAACGGACCATGGAAAGCGGAGCAGTCGCTCGACGTGGATCTCGGACAATGATGCCATCTGCTGCACGTGCGTCGGGAGCGACACGAACAACAGTGACGCGAACGTCAACCAGGGCAGTACGTGCAAGCACATCGACGTGTTTGCCGACGCCGTCCAGAACATGAGCGAGGCGCTGGCGCGGCCGGTCGGGATCGTCAAACAGTGGCTCTTTAAAGCCATGGAAAGCTCGTCGCCGTCCGGCAGCGCAGCCGGCAGGCAGGCCGAAGACGAGGCGGCTGTTTGGTGGAACCACAAAGACACTGTCGTGGTGGTCGGCTTGCAGCGTGGCTCGCTGATCACCGTCCCTGTGTATTTCCCAAGAAAGGGCGTCTCTTGCGGATTTTGCCCGCTTGCCAACCTTAACGGTTGTTCGCACACTCGGTCAGCGGAGCATTACCGGTCATCTGCGGGCAACCCGGCGATGCCCGTGGCGGTAACAAACTACGAGCGCTCCGCCGTGTCTACGAAGCCCATCTAATTGTTCAACTGCCCGGAATCTTCCACCTTTGACCGGCGCGTAGGAGAGTTGGCGCGCAGCGGCCGGGTTTACGTGCTGGAGGCGCCCGACGTCTGCACTGTCTGTGAGGCGCACATGGCGAGCGTGCCCCGGATCCCGGACAAAGCGCTTGCGGGCATTTTGCACTCGTCGCTCGGGCCTTGCAAGATAAAGGCCATGCGTCGCACTTGCGACGCTTGCAAACAGGTGTGCAGCCGCTATGGCAGAGAGAACAAGCTCATACGCCTGTCGTGGACGTCGGGCTGCACGGTTCTCTGGGGGAGGCGGTGCGCGGAGCTGGTTCGCTCGGAAATCCCTATCTCGGTCGTCATCAACTTCTACATTGGCGAATGGCGGGGGCTGCGGTCGGCTGGGCTGCTACCCAAGGAGAATAAGTCCCGCGCAGCGGATACTCTACGGCCGCTCATCCTGACGACCATGAGGTTGTCCGTCGTCGACCCGGACTTCGGGCATCACGACTGCACCGTTTTTCGGTTGCCGTCCGGGCGGTACCTCGTTATCACGGCGGATGGGATCTGCATCGGGTACGACGCGGGCTTGACGCCATTCTCATTCAAGCACGTGTGCGAGAGCGCGCCCTTTGTCAACATGAAGACGCGTGACGGCTGCATGGTGTTAGGAGAGAAGGTTCGTCGCATGTTGCGGCACGTCCTGGTCCCCGATTATCCAGCCGCATTGACGGACCGCACGCTACCCTCGTCTGAGATGGTGCTGTCCTGCATCTTCCCATCCGCATTTGGATCGGCCATGTTGGGATTCTGAAAATTGTACCACTCAGCTACAGCCACAATACCGGTGTGAATGGTCCTGAGGAGTTCAAACTTATGGTCCAACACTCCTCTTAACTTCACAGGACCTCAAGCCGTCAGGTCTCACTGACGAAGCCAATCCCCAGGCTCCTGCGATTTCAAGTCGCCCTCAGGTGAGATTTGAACCTGCGACCTCCTGCAGAGTCAACCAACTTTAGCTGGAATTTTCTGCGCCCACAACCTGTTGAAACGCAGTGGGGATAGAAGATGGGGGACCACGGTGAAGTGGTTGAGTGGCCTGAGCTTGTGTGTATGTGTGCGAACGTGCTTTGTTGGTTATCTCTCCAAAGCGCCCCTCTTCCCATCAAGGGCACTCCTCAAGTAGTCCAAGTCGGAGCACTCAAGCCCGCCACGCAGCCCAAGCAGCTCGCCCGCGCACGCGCCCGCCCACACTCTAAATGAAAACGCTCACCAAATCAAAGCATCAGCGATCACAGCAAAGCGCACGCAAATCAAAGCATCAGAAGCGCAAGAACAAAAATGTGAAATCGCAAAATTTGAACTCCAAATCGCACGGGTACAAATGTCGAATGCACCAGCGCTCACCAAACCGCGAGGAAGTCGCATGGGTAGCCTAGTGGGAAGTAAGGCACCGACTCTCATTAGGCGTGACCTTCGGGTCGCGTCTGGGAGTCTGGGGTTCGAACCCTGTCAATACCTGGTTTCTTGAATTTTGCTTTTTACAGCAGCAGGGCTTACAGCGGCGTTGAGCATGACGTTCCAACACGCCCCCTTGCTTGACGCCGCCTGACAGCTGACCGCCCTTGAAGTACTTGTCGAGAAGGAAGTCCGCCTCGAATCTTGACGTCCCAGACTCGTCGCTCTTCTCTGACTTAGCCAGCTGCGGCCCGACCTCAAACGGAGTCGCGATCGGGTTGCACTCCGCCCTTCCGAATTTTTCGAGCACTTGTCCCGTGTACTTGCCCTGCGACAGCTTGATGGTGCCCAACGTCTTGTCACGGCTGATCTCTAGCCCGAGGATGACCTTGGCCTCGCCCAGGTCCTTCATCTTGAAGCGCTTGCGAAGCGCCTTCTTGATTTTGTTAATCGCCTCCATGCTTCACCCGACCAGAAGAAGATCGTCGACGTACACCAGGACGATGATGATCTCACCGTCATCCATCTGGAGGTAGAGGCAGGCATCCGGGTCGATGTTGTCGAACCCTTCCAACTTGAGGAAGGCGTCGAGCTTGGCGCACCACATCTTGGGGGCTTGCTTAAGCCCATACAGCGCTTGGAGAAGACGGCACACCCTGTCCGGATACGTGGGATCGACGTATCCCTCCCGCTGCTCCATGTAGACCTCCTCGTCAAGGTCGCCGTTAAGAAAGGCCGTCTTGACGTCCATCTGATGCAGCTCCCACCCGTTCGCCGCCGTCATCTCCAGGATGCATCGCATGGTAGTGAACTTGGCCACCGGCGCAAACGTCTTGTTGAATTCAAGCCCCTTGATCTGCCGATTGCCCATAAAGCACAGGCGCGTCTTGTGCCGCGTCGTGTTTTTCCCGACCTTGTCCAGCTCGTCCTTGATCTTGAAAACCAACTTTCCCTTGAGCACGCGTCGGCCCACCGGGCGATCCGTCAAGCGCCATGTCTTGTTCTTGCGGATAGAGTCAATCTCCTGGTCCATTGCGGCCCGCCACTTGGTCGACTCTTGTCCTTGAACTGCTTGCCCATACGTCATGGGAGCCTCGTGAGCATTGAGGCTCACTGGACGCCAGTACTCAACCGGCGGCCGCCGCGATCTGCCGCTCCGACGCAGCGTGTCTTGAGATCCGGCAGAACCTTGATTGTCGTCTGCCGATTTGTCCGAGCCATCATCTTGCAGGTCGTCTTCGCCGTCATCTTCAGCGTCGACGTTTTGGTCGTCGCTGCCGGCATCCAAGCCCGTCTCGCCTTCCACGACTTCGTCCACGGGTGAGTCCTCTGGAACATTTGCAACCGTGCTTGAGTTCTTCTCGGAGAAAACGACGCTTCGCGCCTTGACGACCTTGCCGTTGTCGAGGATGACCTTGTACGCCTTGCTGCCGTCGGGATAGCCCACGAAAATGCCCTTTGCCGCCATGTCTCCGAATTTGCCTTCGACGTGGCTCTTGTGCAGTACCACCCAGCATGTTGACCCAAACACCCGCATGTGGCTTACGTCGAACTTGTTCCCGGTCCATAGCCCATGGAGCGTCTTGCCTACGGGAAGCGCACGGCTGGTGACGCGGTTCTTGATGTGGATTGCCGTCTTGATGGCTTCCGCCCAAAGGTCCTGGTTGACGTTCTTGTGTCGCATCCTGGTGCGTGCCATCTCCACGAGAACTCGGTTGAGTCGCTTAGCAACCCCGTTCTGCTGCGGCGTGTCGGACACCGTCGTCTGGTGCGTCGTGCCGTTCTCATCGTGAAGCGCCTTGAATGCGGACGACACCTGCTCGCCGCCGTTGTCGGACCGGAGCACCTTGATCTTGTTGCCGGTGTGCAGCTGTGCCTTGGTCAGCCACTTCTTGTACCCCGCGAGAAGATCGCTCTTCTTGTGCAAGGAAACCACGTCCGTCCAGCGGGAGAAGTCGTCGGTGAACGTGCCGAAGTAGAGCGCTCCGCCACAAGAGGGATCTGACATAGGTCCACCGAGGTCCGAGTGCACGAGCTGGAGCCGCCTGGTCACACAAACGCCTCTTGCGCTAGGCAAAGGCGTCATTGCCGCCTTGCCGTACACGCACGGCTCGCAGATGTCCTTGACCACCATGAGAGTGCACTTGAGTCCGTCTACGTCCTTGTTCTTGATCATCCTCTTGACGTCGGCCACGTTCACGTGGCCCAGACGCTCATGCCATAGCTGCAGAGAGGCCACCGCAGCAACATCCGACATAGGGGCCATGTTCATGTGGAAGAGCTCGTTCTTACGCGTGCCGCACGCAGCAATCTTCTCGTTCATCTTGATGATGGACATACCACGCTTCAACGACGCTTCCGCACCGCGTTCCTTCATCATGCCGACCAACATGAGGATGAAGGCCATAGTAGGAACATGGAGCACCTTCTCCAACTTGATCTTGCGCGTCTTGCCTTGAACGATCACTTTGAGGACGACGGGTCCGACGCCCGCCGTGGCCACGGTCCCCTTGTCACCCATCGTGACGCTCCGTCTCGTGGTCGTCTTGTAGTCATCGAAGCACGCACGCATCCAGCACATGTGTGCAGACGCCGCAGAGTCGACAAGCCACGACTTGGAAATGTCATCCTTGTCATCCGCGTTGCCAACGAGAAAGATGGCGTCGTCGCTGTCGCTACCGTAATCAGCCGCAATCGCGGTCACCTTGACCTGTCTCTGCTTCTTGGCCTTGAGCTCTGGGCAATCATGAGAGATTTGCTAAAACTTGTGGCAGAAGTAGCACTCGATCTTGCAGAGGTCACCACGGCGGCCTTGACCCCGATAGTTGGCGCCGACGAGTGCCATGTCACCAATGCGCTTGATCGCCGGTGTCTTGTCCGCCTGACGCCGCTCCTCCTGAAGCAAGCGGCTCTTGACAAATTCTAGGCTTGGATCGTCATAGCCCTCGGCGTCAAAAGCCACCAGCAGGTTCTCATACTTTGACGTCAGCCCGTTGAGAACGCTCATGGCGACATCCATCTCTGTCAACTCGCCGCCCATGGCCTTGAACTTCTCGCCGAGGTTGCGCACGCGGTTGATATAGCCCAGCATACTCTCGCCGACGTTCATCGAGACGGTGTAGAGTTCGCGTCGCGCCTGCATCTTGTTCATCAAACTCTTGCGCTGAAAGACGCCTTGCAGGGTCGACCACATTTCCGCCGTCGTGTTGCACCCCGACACTTGCTCCAGCTGTTCGGACCCAAGGGTGAGCCCGATGATGGCGCTCGCCTTCGTGTCTCAACGCTTCCACACCGCCAACCCGCGGTCCTCCGCTTCCGTCGGCTTGCCGTCTTCGTCAAGCATGTCGTCCAGGTCGCGCAGCGCCAGGATCATCTTGATCCGCTGGCGCCACTCGTGGACGTTCGTCTCCGTCAACTTGTCAATCTTGATGCCGCCCATGCCGGAAGCGCCACCGTCCATGATGCCTTCTTGTCGTAGCGCGTCCCGATCTTGCCGAACCTTGCGCCTTGACCGTCACGTCTTTGAACCACCTTGCACTCGTCTTCTTCGCACTTGTCGCGACCGCCGCGACGCCGTCTGGCACACTTTGCCCTTGTCACAGCCCCGGCTCTGGGCCCATAACCTGTTGGAATTCGATAATTGTACCACTCAGCTACAGCCACAATACCGGTGTGAATGGTCCTGAGGAGTTCAAACTTATAGTCCAACAGGCCACGCCGACCATGGACACGTCGCCGGCCGCCAAGAGCGTCCGCCGGCTCCTCGGCTTTGTTTGAAAGATTGAGGCCGCCGCCATCCCCTTCGCTGAGTCGCTGGTCGCGGCATACAAGGGCACCAAGGTCAAGCGGTTGAAAGAGAAGGAGCGCCGGGCGGCAATGGCAAAGGAGCTTGAGGCGTCTTTGGTTCGCTGGCGGGCGGACGACCGGGATGCTGTGGCCACGCACGCCTGGACTGCTGCTCCTGCGAAGGAGGACGGCAAAGGCGGGGGAGACGATGCTGGCGCTGAGGCTACCGGCGGGGCGCACGGGCCAAGGGCGAATGGAGTTCTTGGCGACGGCGGCCGTGGGCCGACCTTGACGGTGAAGCCAAGACGCAAGAGGCCTAAGCCCAAGGAAAACCTCAAACCGGGCGATGTGCCGGCCCTGCTCATCCCGAAGCCGCTCTTGCAGCCGCTCATGCGCCCGCTGGACAGCAACAACGTGGATCACATCTGCCGCATGGCGCTTGCGTTTGGCCTCGACCCTGTGATTGCTGGCCTGAAGCAGCGACATTTTGCTGGCCTCACGGCTATCTGTGAGACGCTGCGCGGGAGCGAGCCACGGGCGCACATCGAGCGCATGGTGGCTGAGGCCACGGGAAAGTAACGAAGGCGCTTCCCTATGACGCGGGAGGGCCAGTGCCTCGTCGAGCTATGACACATCCAGGTTGTGTTGCAAACGGCGGTGCTGGTTTTCGACCGAGTACCAGCCTTTGCGCAGGCAATTGCCGACGTCTTACAGATTGCCGTGAAGTGCGCCAGCTGCTTCTCTGCGGACTTCTCGGAGGACCTGCAGACACGACACGAGTACCTGGAGCGCTACCTCAAGCCGGGCATGTTTGACGACGAGATGATCGCTGCCTTTCAGATGCGGCACCCGCCCGCGTTGACGAGGACGTCTGCCACGGGCGTCTTCACGCCTGGCCGCATGAAGTGACGCGCAGAGGCGTACGAAAAGGCGGACAAGACGCCCTGCGGCACGTGCGAGAAGGGGTTTTTATCGTCTGAAAGGTTTTCTGACGGGGCGTTGACGTTGTGCTGTGCCTGTGCTCATCCCAAGATCCTCGGTTTTGTGGTAATGGACCGGAAGGAGAGCCCCCGGGTATTGATCAACGTTCTCCTCACCCGTTTTTCCTCTCTACCTCGGTACTTGGTATATGATTTTGCGTGCGGGGTGGTGCGCTGCGCGATAGTCAAGCTCCCCTGGATGCTGCGTGACCTCTCGGTGGTGTCAGACCGTTTCCATGTGAGTAACCACACATGTTCTCCTTTCTACAACGCCAACTCGTACGGAGAGCTTGACTACAAGAACACGCTGACCCATGAGCAGCGAAACGCGGCGATTCGCAAGATAGAGCAGATTTTGAGGGGCGCCGGGCACTACGGCTACGTGGCGCTGCTCTTCTATCAGACGAGCGTCCTCAACTCCTTCGCCAAGTCGCGGTCGGTCTACCAGCAGAACGCACTTGCCGACGCTGAGGCTAAGGCAGAGGCGCTCGCGCAGCAGCCACCAGGCAGCAGCAGGCAGCACCAACCTGATCCCCCGCAGCTCAACTTGCTGCCATCGTTGGACAAGTGCGCGGACTATTTCTCGCATCACGCCTGCCGCTGTCGCGGGTACATGCGGGCCGGGTCCGAGACGCGCAGTGCTAGACTGTGGTTGGAGCTGCATTATATTCCTTTGTTGGTTTGCTCGTATGAGGCACGTGGCGTCATAAAACGACATTTTATCAGAGTACCTTTGCATTTTTCACAAGGAAAAAGACCTAGGAGACCGTTTCTTTGTACGGAGCTACGTCAAAATAAATGAGCCACAACCAACGTCCACAGTGGGAGGATGGGGGAGCAACGACGCTGCAATTCCTGAGCAGCCCACGTGGGCCCGTCGCGAAGTGGCTGGCCAGCAGCGGCTGGCCTAAAGCTGCTCGCCCGTCGTGGCTGGCTGGGAGCGGTTGGCCGGGAGCGGCTGGTATGGAGCGGCTGCCTGGGAGCGGTTGGCCGGGAGCGACTGGCCGGGAGCGACTGTACGGGGGTGGAGGGACAGGGAGCGGCTGCACGGGAGTGGTAGGGGCTGGGCGGCAGGACCGGGGCGGCATGTCCGGGACGGCAGCGCCAGAATGGCAGTACAGGGTCGGAAAAGCCGGG